>Ga0115008_10005549_pt1 | contig 10411 bp, 13 predicted proteins | sample FraStrMetagenome_FD_87164 | JGI IMG/M metagenome (GOLD analysis project Ga0115008, IMG submission 87164) | Marine eukaryotic phytoplankton communities from Arctic Ocean - Fram Strait ARC3M Metagenome | ecosystem: Environmental > Aquatic > Marine > Oceanic | place: Fram Strait | collected...
AATGATATGAAAACCTAGCGCATCCATATGGTATCAATGACGACATGTTGTGGTTTGGCATTAACTGGACATGGACAAACCCAGTATGTCACACGAAGGCTTATGAAGATCATCCGATTACCTTTAACAGATCATTGAAAATATAACCCAGATTTTCAATAAAAATCAAAGATCACTAAGGACCACCATATCATTGCCAAAGTCGAATAAAATACTTGCAACCTGCACAATTGCCAAAAAATCATTACACACTTGAACTGGACCCAAAATCAAAATTTCCTAGATTCGTTATTATGCGGACATACTGCAGTGACCACGATACCATGTTTTGGTATCAGAGAATGTAGACAACGAGAAATGCAACGCAACCATAAATGACAGTGAAAACGATTTACACTACTGCTATTAATCCCGCCTCAGATGCTAGACTATTCGTTGAAACTGTAGAAACTGATGCGTCACCGTATTCTCAAATGAACCGCATAGATTCCTACGACAGCTAAACAGCACAGTGCTGCGTGGTACAATCAAAGCTGGTTGAACAATCACGACTTGCAACCTTAACACACTCTTCAAAGTAACGACCTATCAAGCAATGACCTCCTTCGACATTGCTGACATATGGAACCATTTCAAACGTTCGAAGACTCAGAACGCTAGCAATTGTCCAATCACAGAAAAACGGACCGTCCTGACGAGTCGCAATCATTGGAGGCATTTGAACACCGGAATACATCTTTTCCAATAGATGTCGGATCTGCAATCTTCCAACATCATTTCCTGAAATCCAAAAAATTCCGTTGCAAGGGAAAACGACAAGAATCATACCAAAATACAATGGAACACGAGCCTGACTCTTGTCTGGGAATAAAATGCAATACACCGCAAATACAAGAGTTTGCAATAACTGCCATGGCCAACCTGTAATTTTTTTGTTTTTAACCTTTATACCCAACAGAGCAACGGAAGATAATCGAAAAGCACCAGCAACGGCCTTTTGCAAACTGCAACTTGCACCATACCGTTTTTCAGGATTATTGCATCTAACCAACGAAAAATATAATTCTTTGACATGTTTGATCTGATCAAAAGATAATTCCGCAAAAGGGCAGTTCAACACTGGCTCAACAAATTCGGACCTGCCATCTAGACTAGGAAGGTTGCCGTTGAACCTGGACGTTTCGGAGCTCCCTAGCTGCAATTCGACCCAGCTAAAAAATTCAGAAAAACCCAGTTCTGCTACTGCTTCCACGTATTTGCGAACGGCCACAGTGCAATTGCTTAAAGGAGTGGTGCTTAGGCGTGGAGGAGCACTGCGAGAGCGAGGTTGACGGAAGGTAACACCTGGAGACCACTCAATGAAGGTGTTGACAATGCAACAGGCATCTGGTAATTTATTGGCCTCTGAAAATTCAAGATCTCTGCGACCTGTTGACATGGTCTGCATGCGGCGTCACGAAGCTGATCCTCTATTGAAAAAAAAAACCTGTGCAACGGATACAGATGCGACAATACCAATGAACGAAAAGACCTTCAAATTCAGGATGAGAGTAATAAACTAAGACTTAAGACCGAGTGTTGCAATAGGATGAAGCGAGGGTTTGAACATCTACTAACCACGAAAGCAAAAGAACTAAATGGATTCATGGTGGTGGAAACCACACACCAGCCTCTATTTCGATATGAGACCAAATCACTACGGAGTAAAGACAATATCACGAATGGTATTCAGACTAAGCCACCGTATCAAAGCTTAGAACGACATGACACAATATTTAGAATGCATGCCACAGACCAATGCGTTCGAACAAAGCCCAACAAAATATTGTATTCCCAGAGTTCGTTGAACAGGACCCATCCAAATCTAAGATAACATTAGATTCGACTGAACATTGAATATCAAAGAGAACCATCACTTTTGATACAAATCAGAAAGACACGAAGAGAGGAAATACCCAACAGTAGCTTATTAAAACACCTCCAATAAACCCAGAGGTGTTGCTGGTTATAATGCTGCAGAATGTTTGTTATATTACCATAACGTAAGGAAGTTACATTCCGTTACTGCGTGGACATGAAATGGGGGGAAATGTAATAAAATAGAGACGCCAGCCATTCCAAGGAACAAACAATATGAACATTCACAGATTGATGCAAAACTTTTCACAAACTTTGATGGTGACTAACGATGGAAAGCCTGAACGATAAGTTCACACACTGCGCTTGACAAAGAAAGAGACGCAAAACGGCCACCAGAGAAACATACAGAGAATGTATGCACGGCTCAAAAGAATCGAGCACAAATATTATTGATATAAGTTCTGCAAAAAAAAACTGCAGACAACGAATGCAACAACGTCTAGAGCTCGTCAAAGAAATCAATCACCTTGGATACAGAGCAATCTCCGAGAGAGTTTCCGCACTGATTCATGAGAGTTTACATACTCTATCAACGAAAACCAAGGTTTTCACAATGCATAGATCGCCGCACGGAACGACTGCGCTCACGGCTACTGTGGCACCGGCTGAGAACCGAGACCTCACAACAGAGACCTTGACTAAAGACAAGAAACAGCAGAGAGTCGAAGAAAGATTTCGCAAGCGAAGAACAACTCAAAAGATCTCCAGAAGACCAAAACTGCTTCACATGTAATAAAAATATGTTAAGGTTTGAAAGTTTCAATAGGACGAAGAGAAGAGACGAAAGAATCAAAACCTTAACACAACTGAAAGAGCTCCAAGAAGATCAAAAACAAGGAACATAACTATAAAATTTTGCTGAAGGTTGAATGCTCAAACAATATCAGGAAATGGAAAATTCCCGCCCTGCTCCTTGCACCCAGAATCATTACGATTTCAGCAAATGTTGTGAGCTATGTAACCTCGGACTCTGCACGCAAGACGTCCGAATCAGGGACAGGGTCGATGTGAGAAGGACCAGCCCACGGATCCCTTGGTTCCAATACACGGACGTCTGTGACCCGTTCTTCAAGAATAGAAGGTTCTTGAAAAACAAATCTTTCAAACACAATGTGAACTAAAGTTTACAAGCCCATACAAGCATTAAAGAAAAGCAAGAATCATGACGAACAGGTGACGGGACACAAAGCGGTAGTTTGACACTGACAAGCCGACGACCGCACTGAATTAGCATACGAACGTGACTGCCCTCGTATTGAAGTTTCTCATTTCAATGTCTTAACAAAAACAACAAAGCATAAAAAGAAAAAATTCGCCATACTTTTGAAGTCTTCAGAGATCCACGAGTTTCCACTAAACACAGGGGTACGCGATCGGTCGCCCGGAACAACAACTCCTGAAGCAACACCGAACTCGGAACCTGACGTAGGTTTACTTCGCCTTCACGATGGATCACAGATTGAGGTTGAAGGTGACCAGGACAGGATGGAGCCTCGCTTCAAGACAAGAAATGTGATAGACTTTTTTAAATAGCCGCAACAGTCAGGAAAACACAGTGAATATAAGGGTGTGACAACCTGATGAAGTCACAGACAACTAAAACCTTGCAACAGATACTCGATCAAAACCACCAGCATGTATTATCGAAAAGACTGTATCAAGATGCTGCCGCAATGAACACTAAAAGGATTCCACAAACACATCAAAAAACATACCAATACTTTAGGGCCCTGGATACCCAACCGACCCACCATGCACCAACAACTACGCAAACCTACACCACTACGACTTTGCCTTAAATGGCGCACGAGCAAAGGATGACCAATTTCTTAACAGATCTTGCAGCGCACTGCCTCAGGAAGAGGTCCCGAAGGATGGATAGACTTTAAACCAAAGCCATCTTGACCGTTGCGCATAACATGAAAATGATGGTAACAACGAGCGAATGACAATGAAATATAAAAAAAAACAAGGGCCCTTGCCAAAAAACCAGAATATGACAATTAAATGAGACACTATAGGCTGTGATCACTATAGGCTGTGATCACTGAAGAGGCCATTCAAAATTGTGATGAACTGCACTGCACTGAGCTGTGATTACATAGAGAGAATGAGCTTTCCAGAGATCGATAGAGACGAACTATGATGAGTGATATCGAGTCAAAGAGAGCTGAGATCAATGAAGAATGATTCCATAGTGCAAATAGACTATACGCAATCCTGCTCTACCCGTTCGACACTGACATATGATGATATTGATTGCACTAACCATGCATGGTTATACTCGTCTTCAGTGAACGTCAATACTAAAGAACTCCAATGCATTCTTTCTTAACATATAGTACTCCACTTTTTCAACTTCCGTCCAGCAGGACCTGCAAATGTAAAATTTATTGCTACGCGAATGACACCCACTGGATGGGAGCTTGACGTTCCAATATAATTCATTACACGAATCACGTCATCATGGTAAAAAACCAAACCGTTCATCATCGCGATGTCATGAAGAAATGACACGGGCTTTGATGATGAATCCAAAACACCATACACTTGAAAGGGATTCAAATGCACATTCTAAAATTGGAAAAACTGATTATCTGGAGAACCAATCTGAAAGAGATTAAAAAAACTAAAGACACATCGGGATTTACCCAAAGCCAGACAAAAGAAGACGGTGGTTCCATTGCCGAAGGCTCTCAACCCAAGCAGACGGCAACCATGTCGTGAAACGCTTGACTTCGCACTCGGACATGCTAAATACCTTGAGCAGCTCGAAAGGCCTGTGATAGAATGAACAAACATACCGAGATCCACATCAAACCCACCATCACGGGGATGGAACTGACAGATCACAAGACATGTAACCATGGACGTGGACTAAAGGAACAACAAAATAATGTGAGCGCTCGAACACACACCATAATAGAATGCTCGATGTCCACAATACTATCAATACTAATCGGCAGCAAACAAAAAGGAGAAATCCGAGGGTGGTGGAACCAACAAGCAATACAAACCGATGCTGAAGGATCTATAACACCCATAAGCAAAATTACCCAACCCTGTAAGAAAACAAAAAAAGCTGGTCGTAGACGAAGACTAGACACGTGTATGAGAGGGAGTCAATGTCCACAAAAAATGTTAATGCAGACAAGAGAGTCTAAGGATGAGGTGCGACAACAACATGCAGGCATTGAAACATGATCATCGGAATTGAAAACAACGATACCATAACCATCAAACGAAAATGGACTGGACGAAACAAAACAAAATTGTAAACATTGACTAAAGCAATAAAGCTATCATGGAGTACGAAATTCCTGTTAAACCATACACGGACAATTAAAAAAATGAAAATGATGTGGATTTCTTACCCGACTACACAAATTGGACTACTCTGATTAAATCCACCAATTCTTTGAGGATCACAACCAGACTGCAAGGTGTGGTGCCTTCCGAGTACAACAGCTAGCAAACCATGTTGCCTTTACAATGGAAAGCCGTCCAATACACACTGCACAAGGGCGGCCGAAGAGTACTTGGACACGAAATGGAAGCTGGAGAGCAGACCATGAGAGTCACACACCACCCATGCAAACTCAATGAACATGAGGGACCGTTCAAAGACGGCGACAACCGAATCGTTCGCGTGAGCCTGAACGATGCGCTGAACGACTGCGCAAACGACCAGTGGCCCGGAACTGGCAACAGAGGACTCTGCTAGAAAAGAAAACCGTATGAAATAGACAAGGAGAAAAAGTATCGCCATATACAAAACCGCTCTGAACGGTGGAAAGAGAAAAAAAAAATGCTAAAGGAGATATAAGGAAACCTTGAGAATTCCAAGGATTCGAATGATTGTAAAGACATTCTTGTCAAGGCTAAAGACCCAAAAGACAAAAAACTTAGGGTTTCATGACGTATGAAGAACCCTGTGGCCTGTGCTGTTACAACATGGGATGCCGACTCCATAGATTGCACCGAAGAGCTTTGAGAATGGTACGAATTCCAAGAGACTTCCTGGGAACGGATGAAGACCAAAAAACTTACAACAGACACCAATGCTTGAGAGGAAAAAAAGGAGCAGAGAAGGGAAGGAGCTTCAGAAGCAACATATGAAATACAACAGAATTCACACCTACAAAAAAAAAGAGAACACCTTCCATTATACTTGTTGAGTTTTGAAAAAATACCCCTAATGTTGTTCCAAATTCTTGTCAACTCTGGTAAACTGAAAAATCATTAGGGTATTATCAGTTGTTGTGAACCAAGTGACCGGCGACGGTGCAACCAAACATGATGGCCAACCCATCGAAAGGCCCGGCTGAAGATATGCTTGTTCCTTATACAAATGCATTGAGCCGGACTCTGAAGGTTTGAAAGAACACAAAACAAAGACAGACCGTGGGAGACAACGACTACCGCACACACAGACCGCACCAACCACTCAATAAACACCACACAACCGATAGACCCACAAATTAAACACCTACACTCTACAATCCATTACAGAACCCAAAAGTAATGATAAGAGAAAGACCAAAAACCCAAATGATATCCATTAAGATCCAACGCGCATAAACAAAAAAACACTCCTGAACTGGACCAGCTGCACAGGCGCGCGGAATCGAAAAACTGCCAGAGATGTTGCGCAAGTCAGAACGACTAGATTGCGAAGACATAGAACACTCGGCACGAAACGGTGGTGGTTCCTTGAGAAGAAGGCTATGTAATCAAGGACATGACATATGACAAAAGAATTCCAATATCAAAGATTCGAAAATACTGATAATAGAATGGAAAGGTTACATATGAATTTAGTATAATAAGGCAAAACCGTAAAACAACTGTACATGAGAGATGAAACCTAGAAACAAAAAAGTGACAAGATTCAAAACGACCCAGCCATGGAAAAACAAAAAGTTAGACATAATTGCAAACATTGAACGGCGGTGGTGGCAAAGCCTACACTTGGAATCCTGATAAGGCGCCGACCGCATGGAGGACGATGCGCCGATGGAATACACAAAGTATAGGATCGAAAGAACCGCTGAAATGACAATGGCCAAGCACCAAAACAAATAAGCTACAATAATAAGGAGCCCAGAGGAAATCTAAAAACTCCGACAAACCAAGAGGAGATACTGATAACAGTGGAAACAAGAACACACTTGGGGGAAAAGTTAAAGGTTGAAGAAGAATCAGCGACGTGTCGGTTCTCTATGAGCAACTCGCCTGTACAACAAACCAGATGTCTTGGAACAAGCAGGATAAGACGGCAAAGAAAACTGACGAAGACCAAATCCGATGGACTTGACAGTCTCGATGACAGGGGAAGGAACCGTGTCGACAGGCGGTGGCAAGAGCTTCCTTCGAGCCACGGCCAGGAATTTAGCGATGTCTACAAGATCTTGCATTGCTGGGTCCATAACATGGTTTGACACGCGACCTACAACAATAATGTGAGAAAGTCATAGAAGATCGTCGACACAGGTGTTGAAATGACAGAAACAGATTAAAAGCACGATGGAACGGAACCCGAACCCTAAAACACTACAAAGCACTGTGGATCACAAGAATGACATTAGGAAACATAAAATATGTAGAAAAAAAAAGGATTGGAACAAGATCATAGATTGAATGAAGGCGGTAGCGGCAAAGCCATTCATTGTAGACCTTCCATCCACGCGCAGAGCAATGAAATCACTCGGTAGGATCGACTAAACCGAGAAAACACATCAAGCAACACTAATTGCAATCGGAACCGAAAATGCCTCATAAATGTAACTCCTACAATATGAAAGAACAAGAGACCATATACAACTTGAAAATCAAAAGAACAGAAACATCGACAACCATATGCAAGACCATTAACAGAAAGGAATACCTACTCACATATAGACGACGTGGTAATGGTGAGAACGTGATATAGTATAGATATTGGTGGAGAAGCGAACGATAGTGATGAGAACGCAAATAAGTAGATCGAAAACGAAGCACAAGTAACTATAAAATCAACAGAGCTGGAAAGGCGAAGCCATTCGGGTCAACGGCAAAGCCATTCAGCGGCGGCAAAGGCGGAAAACCAGAAGACAAATGCAAAGCACGACGGCAAAAGCAAAGGAGACGCCCACTCATCTGGGAAGGCCGATCAACCTTCAAATACTCATTCAAAACGACCTCACTGAAGACGAATGAAGATGATGAGTAGCCAGGACGATCTCTGCTAATGAGAGCATCTGAATATACGCCTCACAGAATCAGAAATGGATTGTGACGTATGTAATAGCACTGATTGTCTCGCGGATCTGCCATTCCAAGAGAATTTTAAAAAAGAACGTGGTGAACAGCGGTGACTGCATGGCTGATAATGTGAAAACGACAAAAGTGGTGGTAACCACACACATTCTGAACGCCAACTCGAGCCCAAATGTAATTACTGGTCAAACATTATAGCGTATATAAACGATGTAGAAGCGACAACCATGGAAACAAAAAGAAGTGTATGAAGAAATGCAAAAAAGAATGCATGCGTTAACATACTTGTGTGTGGATCAAGATTCATAAACCGAACGACCAACATGTCAACACTGAGAAACATTTATGAAAGAGAAGATGTACTAACGATGCTTGTAACGATGCGGAAGGAGCATGGTGATGGTGAGAAATAAGCTTATGCCGACGAAGATAATAATGACAAACAAAATGGTCTAGATAACCGACATGTCGAATACATCTGAAACAATGGCAAAAACTATTAGGAACCCAAAAAACAACAACCAAATAATCACGAAACAAAAAAAAAACAACGCCGAATGTGTCGGAGATCGTTGACAAGAGCAAAGCCATTAAACGGCGGCATAGGCGAAGCCATGGGCGGCAAATGCAAAGCACTCCGGAGAAATCAACGGCGAAACCGATGCAGCTCGGACCATGGCCCAACACTATGTGAATGTGAACGTGGAGGTGGATGCGAAAGAGAATGTGTATGCGTGAATGGCGTAGGTCGTGTGTCGTATAACGTTGGACTAAACAATCACTTAGTGGGAGAGTGTCTGTCAAAAAACGTCTCGCGAACCTTTCAAAAACCCACCACAAAAAACCTCTCTCAAAAACCCATCTGCATCTGACAAAAAACCGATGAGGAAAAACCCATCATCGCACTAACTCATTTGATGGACTCAAGAACCACTGGGTGGGAGAGTGCATCTGAGCAGTTTTGGCCAGCCTGTTGATCGCATATTCCATTTAAAAACCGCAAAAACATTACAAAAACCTAGAAAAACCGTATAACTGGAAAGGCGAAGGCATTGGCGTCAACGGCAAAGCCATTCAGCGGCGGCAAAGGCGAAAACACTGATGTCAAATGCAAAGCACGTCGGCGAAAGCAAAGGAAAAGCCTACTGATCTGGTAAGGCTGATCAACCTTCAAAAATCCTCGTTCAAAAACAACCTCCCTGAAGACGAATAAACACGAAGAGGAGCCATGCCGATCAGTGCTGTTGAGAACACCTGAATATAGTCCTCACTGAATCAGAAATAGATTCAGCCGTATGTGATAGCACTGATGCTCTCGCGGATCTGCCATTCCAAGAGAACACTAAAAAAGAGCGCGGTAAACAGCGGTGACTGCATGGCTGATAACATGAAGAAAGCAAACAGTGGTGGTAACCACACACATTCTGAACGCCAACTTGAGCCAAAATGTAATTACGGTTCAAACATTACAGAGTATGAAAACGTATAAAAGCGGTGACCATGGAAACAAAGGTAAATGTGTGAAAAAGTGTCAGGAATGAGCACGTGAGCATACGTGTGAGTGGATCAAGATTTATCAACCGACCGATCAACATGACAACACCGAGAAACATCTATGAAATGACGCTGCACTAACGATGCTTATAACGATGCAGAAAAAACGTCATGCTGACAAGAAAAAAGCTGATGCCGACGAAAATGATGACGACAAATAAAATGGTCTAAATAGCCGATATACAGAAAACATGTGAAACAATGCAAAAAAACTATTAGAAACCCAACATAAAAAAAAAAACCAAACAAACACAACAACAAAATAAAATACAACGCCGAAGATAACGGTGATCGGTGAAGAAGGCAAGACCCATAAACTGCGGCAAAAGGCGAAGCCATGGGCGGCAAATGCAAAGCACTTCAGCGAAATAAACATGAAACAAATGCACCTCAGACCATAAACTAACACAATGTGAATGTCGGAAGGCGGTCATGCATTATATGATTGGAAGAAAATGCCAGTCATCCATCTGAAACCCCAATACAAAACTAATCAAAAAACATTAAAACCATCGCTCAAAAAACCTATCCATAACATATCAGAAAACAATCACCGTGGAACCCCATTCAAAAAACCAAAAAATTGACGACGACGAGAGAATGTAAAAACCATGCAGCGGCGGTAAAAGCGAAGCCATGGAAGGCAAAGGCGAAACCATTAAGCGGAGGACAGGGCGAA
>Ga0115008_10005551_pt1 | contig 10409 bp, 9 predicted proteins | sample FraStrMetagenome_FD_87164 | JGI IMG/M metagenome (GOLD analysis project Ga0115008, IMG submission 87164) | Marine eukaryotic phytoplankton communities from Arctic Ocean - Fram Strait ARC3M Metagenome | ecosystem: Environmental > Aquatic > Marine > Oceanic | place: Fram Strait | collected 2012-06-18
CGGGGCTGAACTACATCTTTGGATTTTCAAGTGCCTCTGGTGGGAACAGCGGTAGTACGCTCAACACAGCCCTTGTGGTTGCGGCCAAACTTTATCTATATCCCCTCACGTTCTTTGCCGTCCTCATGTGGCTCACGCACACTTTCTTCGCTCTTGGCAATGGCACCACGTACGAATGTGGCAAGGGTCCGCGAAAAATTGATTACCTCGGCGGAACCAAGCTTATGGACCTGCCCTTTAGCCGAGGGTTTTGGGGCAATATCCGATCGTTCTGTTGCTACCGTGATATCTTGGCGAATTGGTTGCCGTCCTTTGTAAAATACGACGGCGATCTGAGCGTGGAATTGCAAAAGAAGGGCAACGCAGGGGTGGGCGAATGGACACCAGTTCTCTGGAGGCCACCTGGGAAGATTGATCGAGATTCGGATGACTGGTGGCAGAATCCTTGGGAAAACAAGTATTGGTCGTGCTGCTAAAACTTTTTTTGGGATAGAAGGTAAGATATTCCATTCGCTTGTTGTTTTGATCGTTTATCCGTCGGTGTTTCTTGTCCCATTCGCAAGATGTATCTCCGTCCCCTTCTTTGTTCATCAGGCGTTCCCTCCCTTCGCGGGGAGGTTGCAGCGCCTCTTGCTCAAATCTTGGTTTAGGGGTTGGTCAAAACGCTTGCAATATCAAAGGACTTATCGCTGGCCAATATAGTTGGACGGACACTGCGCTTCTTCCACGCATATCTGTCCTGGATGGCCTCGTACATTCATGTATGCTTTGAATTGAGCTGGAATTCTTCTATTACTGGATGTGTCTCTCTTAGAATCTAACTCATATCTGTGTATTCTACACGTTACTTCTTCCAATTAATTTCACAAAGATGCACATTATACGGTAGGAAGGAAAACCTGCAATAGGCTCATATAGTAAGCTTGGGGGACCTTGAGCTTGAGACGATTTATAAGCTGTAAAATTGTTCTATTATTGGTCCTGCCAAGTTACTTCTAATACTATCCTAAAATCGTATTCCTCGTAGTAGAGTCTACTGCCCAGACATCTTAAAGTATGAAATGTACTGATCACGGTCTTCGCTCTTCATTTCAGCTCTTGAACGATAAAAGGCTAGCAGAGTCTCGGCAAGGTCGCCATGATGGAGACCAGCGGATGATGGTTGGTTGATGGTCACGGAATTCAAGGTTCGTCGGCGAAGTCGGCGAAGCCATCCTTCCGACGAATCAACAAGCAAAGCGAAACTGATTGGCCGATTGACTGCCATAATAAGTAAATAAACCGCCACCAATCGAGCCACGGAGCCCTCCAAGCTTGCTTACTACCCTCACCAGCATGAGTTCTGCCGGTGGCGTCGATACGGTGAGCGAGCTCCGTCCCGGCGGGGCCGAATTGTTGTCAAGCCGAATCCAACAGATCGACATATCCCGCATCCCGCGAGGACCGGCTGGACCACCCTCGGAGGCCAGCACCATCTCCACCGTCCTGGCGTCCGAGGTGGGGTCGTTTGTGCACGATCCCAGGGATGCCTTCCTGCGGTCCATCACCTTTTACCGGCCCAAGCGTCGGACGAACCGCGGCATTCTTTGCGACATAAACGAAGACGACGACGGAGAAGGAACGCACGCCAGCAGCAGGGGCCGTGCCGATTGGACTCTCACTCTGCGCGATCCGCCAGCCCGAAGCCGCTCCTCCCGCCCCGGTGGTCGGCGCAGCCTGAGCCGCGCCCCGTCCTTTGGTCGCTCCCAGCCCAAGCTCCTTATCGGCGAGGTCGGTGGTACCGTTGCGTTGTCCAGCATCAAGCCTGGTGATGAGCTCAAGTCTATCAACGGAAAGAAGATCGGACCATCTTACAATGCCGATCGGGCCATGTTGTATCTTAATGATTGCTGGAAGGAAGATGGATATCTGAGCGTTGCGGTGGGCAACGACGAGGGAGATGACATCTTGATACAGGTGACTGTCATCAAGCCCCGGCCGGACATATCCTACGAGGACTTGGGCATGGTCGTTTGGAAGTGGGGGGTGTTGTGCATCCACCATATCAACAAGGACAGCGTAAGTAAACATCCGAGGACGCATGCAGTATGCCCATATCATCATCATCAAATTCCTGCTCGAATTCATCTGATATATAAACTAATATTATGTGTTTTCTTGCGCCATCGTTCGTTCTTCGCTCTTATCTTCGTGCTGGAAATATTTGTAAAACAGATCTTCAAAAAGACGGTGCTGAAGGAGGCCGATCATATCATCAGTGTCAACGATATTTCATGTGATAAGATGACGGCGGAGGGGTTTGCCCATGTTATCAACGAGCTGCCCAAGGAGATTCACATCCTGGTACGGCGAGGCAAGCAGCGATGGAGCGGCAAGTTTGGTTGAGCGCGATTATCTGTTGTCTTCGAGGCCATTATTTAGATTTGTTACTATACATGCACCATAAAAGTGATCTATAGCACCAGTCCATGATGACCAAGCTTTGCATCAACAAATTCTGCCACAAAGAGCCACAATTCGCTAAAGGACATATCAGTAGGCATAAAGTAGGTGACCCCGACATACCCGACGCCCGCAAGTCCAATGGCAGTAGCGAGGAGCCTTCTCCGAGAAGATTTTCCAAAGCCTCCCTTTCTTGATTGTTTGATAATCGACCTGTCCTTGTATTTGGAGGTTACAAGGATCGGTTCGCAATTCTGGCCCACACTATTTTGCCGATATGTGTGCGCGTTGGTTTGCTCAATGCTCTGCCTCCGAGGCATTCGTCTTGCTGGAGGGTCCCTATCTTGAGGTGGAGGGCTATCGGCCGATGCATATGAATAACTCGTTCCTTGATACCGGTGTCGCATTGTGTACTGAAATTCGTGATACAACTGGAACGGCTGACCCCTCTCTCTATCATCGTCGTGAAACACGGCGCCGCCTTCGATGTCGCTATCGGCCTTCTCCTTCCGCACACCGGGAGACGTCCGACGCCTCCGCCTTCGCTTGAAATAAGACGAACACACCGACAAGGCTGCTATACCTCCGAAGAAAATCATGATAAAGCCCCCGATGAGGGAGTGAGAGCTTTCCGACACATACTTGGCCGATGCCGACGGTGCCACCCGGTCGGCCAATTTGTGCGCCGCGCTGCCCGCGCCCTCCGACGCCTTGGCGTACAGGTCCCTGGTGACCTTCCCGGCCTCCGACTCCATCGCCTTGTGAGATACTTCGTCAATGGCTTGGGCAGTTTTGGCCAATGCCGATGCCGTCTTGTCCACGACCGGGTGATCTCGCACATCCTGGATCTTTTGTTGGAGTTTGGTTTTGACTCCGTCCACCACGGCTCTCCGTGAGTCTACGGCGGCAGGCTCTGGTTTGGATCCCGCAGATCCCTCGCGCTGCGGGATCTCGAGCACCTCCAGATCCCGGCCGGCGCGAATCTGCACCCAATGCCGCTCGCCGCCGAAGTCATAGGTGAATTTGTGCCCCGGAAACGTCGCTAGTTTGTGCTCTCCCCCTGCTGGGATCGGGTCGCCCTGCGGGATGCGGCGGTCCGCCCCTTCCCAGTAGACCGTCACATCCTCCGGGAGTTTGTTGCGAAACATCACCTGCATTTCATCTGCCGCAGCAGCATAATCACCAATCAAGAGCAGTGCAAAGAAGATCAAGAGGAAGGTGGTGGTCATTTTACTTATGCTCGGCCTCTTCGTTCTTCTTGACCCTTCGCTCGTTGGCCTGCTGGTGCTGCTGCTCCCTGCAGCTGCGCGTATCCTACGTACATCCGCCATGTCAATGAGAATACGAGCCTCACTGTCACGAGTAACGACTTTCACAAGTCGATACAACACATGCAATGCAATCATGCTCGTATCTGACGATGGCAATGCCAGCTCACATGTCATGTGAGCTCGTGAGCGTCTGATCTGCCTGATCGCCTGATATGATCTTGAAATAAATCATATGCCCTCTCTCATCCTCTTTTTCCACTGCTTCTCTCCTTTTCATCGATTCCCTCTCTGTTTCGATGACGACGGCACATCATGTGCTCATTTTTTTTGTGCGACCACTGTTGCTGGTATCGCTATCGGTATCGAGTATCGCCCCCCAGCGCTGCCAGCCTGCGAAGAGTAGATAGCAATTGGCGGCGTATAGGAGCAGCCATGAGGTCCCTATCGACCAGTGTGCTGGTTTCGGTCCCTGCGGCAGCCTTCTTGACAATAATAAGAATCGGCACGTCTCATGCCTTCCACCCATCGGAAAGATACGTTCAACATCAACCGGCCCGATCAGTGCGGTCCGCCAATAGCGCGGTCTATTCGGAACCCAGTGGATCCAGCATATCCGTCGGCTCGGCCGGCGCGTCGTTGCTCAACGATGCGTTCGCCAACCTGTCCCAGGGCGACCAGTACGACGCGGTCCTCACGGGCCTTTGCGCCAAGATCCTCGACGGCGGACCCAAGGCAGCGGCGGCTGCTCCCACCGAAACAGGCGAAGCAGATGAAGTCGAAACGCCAGCCCGAACTGCCGCCATGTCTCCCACGGAGCGGGCCTTCGCCACCCTGTCCGATCCGCTCTCCCTCCTCCAAGAAATGAACGGCCGGCGCGTCAAGGCCGGTCCCCGCTCTCTCTCCTCCCTCATCGACGCCACCGTCACCACCGAGAGCGCCTCCGCCATGGCCACCGTCTTGAGTCTTGCCAAGACCAACGGCGGCATCCGCAACTACGGCAGTCTCCAGTCTTTCGTGACGCAGATCCCGACCAACCCCAGCGCGCGGGTGATGTGTCCCGATGGGGTGACGAGGACGAGAGATGAGCGGCTATCGGTGTTGCAGGACGTCCCTTCAGACGATCGGGGGACGGAGGTCGCATCGGCGCTGGCTACGATGGCCGCGGTGGGACTGTGTGTCTTCATCCGCGTCGCGGGTGGGTTGCTCGGTCTGGAAGAATTGCAGGGTCCGGCCGATCTCGTCCTCGGTACCGCCCTGACCGTCGGCGTCGTCGACAACTTCTACGACGCCATCAAGGGCGGAACGTCGTTGTTGGCCGCCACGCAACGGGATAAGATCCCCGATGCCATCAAGGATGCCAACGTCGGCCTTCCCGACAAGGAGGACGTGCCCCTCGGACTCGGCCAGGGAAAGATCACCGGCACGGTGGTGCGGGGACTGACCCGCCTCCTGTCGGTCGACACCGAGCGGGAGTGCCAGTGCGAGGCGGCCGCCCTCTTCGTGTCCTACGCGTTGGGGTTGCCCTGCTTCGCCTTCCGCCCCAACGCGCTGGAGGGGGCGGTACTCGTCCTCGAGAGCGCGCGGCAAGACGACTCGTACTCAAAGAACGTCGACTCGCTCCTGTCCGATGCCGGCATCCTCAAGGTGCTGATCTGGATCATGGCGCCGGTGGCCATGGAAGCCAGCCGGCACGCGCAGCTCATCGCGTCCGATCCGCGGGAGGGGGCGGGCCTGCTGAAACGGTTGAGGGAGCGGGCGGGATCGGTCGGCACCGAGGCGGAGGACGTTGTTGAGAATTTGTTGGCGGGCTATGGCGCGGATGCTTTGTTGCGCTGGGCGTATGCCGAGGCCGATGCGCTGCTGCGAGATAATCGGAATATGGTGGAAGAACTTACCGAACGATTGGCGGGCGGTGCGGCCACTGTTGGTGATTGCACGGCCGTTTTGGAGGATTGGTAATATCCATGATACATATATAAATACTTATAATAAATATGCTACGTAGCTAGATTCTAAGGGTGTTATGCATAACATTTTAAACTAGCAATTCTATCCATCTACCGGTAGTCAGAGATAACTTCTGCGACGAGGATCTCTGTTTCCTCGAGAGGACTCGTCTCTACGATCGTGGCCATCACTACATCATCTTCTGAACCTGTCGATGAGTCGTCATCAACAGTTGAAGCTTCAGAAATACCATCCGATGCGTCGGTATCTTGATTTTCTGAAGGGCTTTGTTCCTCCACATCGTCAGCCACCGAAGCTTCAGAGGTATCACTATCCCTAAATTCTTCGATGGTTTCCTTTTTGCTCATTTCTCCCTTATTCTTCACGAAACGCCCACCCTTCGTCCGTTTGGTCGTGTTCGCCCTCTTCCTCCGCACTTGGTATAAAATTTCCTTTGAATAAAAGCGCGCGATCCGATCGTTGCGCTTGGAATGAAAACGGGCGATCCGCTCCTGCCTGGCCAATGGGAGATAGACCCCAACGCGTCCCGCTCGATTCTTCATATGTTTTGGACACGTCCTGTGGGGGGCGACGGGCAGCTTCAACAGTCGAGGACGTCCCTTTTGTTTCGTGCGTTTGTGTTTCTTCGAGGGCGAGCCATTCGATTGTAAGGCTGGAGTATCGGTGCCCGAGGTTGTCTGTGTTTCATCGGTCTGCTCTGATAAAATTTTATCGGCAATGGCTTTGATTCTATTGTACCTCGACGGCGATTGGACTTTATTCTCCTCTACTCCCGCCAGGACATCAGTCATAACAATACCCGCCATATTTCCCTCTTCAAGTTCGGCGAGTCCAATTTCCTTGGCACTTTCGACCCAATATTCCTGAGCCTTAGGACTTTGTGCATACTCAGCCCCCTTACAATGCGTCGCAGATGGCAGGGAGCAGTAGGAATCCCTTTTATCCTTTGGAATATGCTGGCACTTCATAAGGTGAAACTTCTGAAATGAAGCAACGGACGCAGACAACAACGACAACGACCGGGGAAAGACTTCCGATCCATTCGCTCTGTCCGCAAACGGCACATGATGGCAAAACTTGCACCGGAGATGGACCCGGCGATTCGATCCGGTTTGGACTAACTCGATCAGATCCCGGCGAATGTAACACTGCCGATCGGTTAGATGATCCATATCCCACGGTCGGTAGAGGCTGAAGGTACGGCCTGAAAGTGAGGACAATTGTTCCTCTGACGATGCTGCCTTTGACGTATTGCCCGCCATGGAGGCTGCCGTATCGGTCACCATGGACTTGGCGATGGCCGTGACCGCCTCGTCTAGAGACGCAGAAGTTTCGAGCGCTTCGCTACCAGCAGTGCCGTCGATTCCACGCGGCGTCTCAATTATGCAACTCATCTCGCCTACGTCAACGTCTACCGATCGGAAGAATTCCAATGCCAAAGAAGAAAAATGACGATAGTGCCGATGCCGTGCGTGGCGCCCAAATTTCGCCTGGTTGACAAAATCGTCTGTCCTGCGTCCGGCCGTCTCGTCGTCGTCGTCAATCCATTTTTTTCGCACAATCACGCCGGCACGGCACAACTGCAGGACCAGCAAGTCCAACCTTGCCGCCAATCTCGCCATGTGGCGATATGCAGCGATTCGATGCGCACCTCATTTGCACTCCACTCATCAGTGGCGACGAAGGATTGGAACGGTCGCTGAGGAGCTCGTGGCCACTGCATTCATCCATCCGTGCCTTTCTCTTTTAGCGAAGTGGTTGAGATTGAGATTTTGATTCTCGACTTCACTTCCTACTTTCGTCTGTCGAGCGAAGTGAAAGTTCCAGCAGCCAGCCAGCATGCCTCATCTTCTACCTGATATCGTCCCAACGCCTGCCGTTGCTCCAGCTGCCGATACGAATGAAGGCCGCGTCGCCAATAGGCGCCCATCTTGTTCTTTGGCAGCTCTCGCGGCTGCTGCGTCCGCCGAGCACAAAAAGCAGGCACAAGAGGATATCAACAAGTCGTCGGCAGCGGCGACGACGGCTACTTCGGCGAAATCCAACGGAAGCGACGCCCAACGCCACGAGAAAAGTCAGGTTGTCAAAAAATTGACCACTGCCACACCCGTGCAGCGCAAACATAAGTCCGAAAGTGGCAACAGCAAGAAGTTTGAACGGCCCCGTCATCCTGGTGTTCCTCCTTCGCATGGTTATCCTCATCAGCCGCCACCGCCAGGATATGGATGGGGTCCCTATCCTCCCCCGCCTCCACCGCCGCCTCATATGAAAGGCGCGAAACAAAGCCTCGTAAAACAGCAATTGCCACCAATCCCGGCCCCGCACCACTATCCGTACTATTATGCGTACCATCATCCGTACCCCAACATGCCGCCTCCACCTCCACACCTTTTGAACGGGAAGCCGCATTCGCCACCGAGAAAGGCGAGGCAAGTAACCCCAGAGGACGTCCATAGACCGAAAGAACGAAAAGAAGAAGAGAAGAAGGATGATTCTGGTGATGAAGAGATGCCTTCCCCATCTACCGGTACCAGTAGTGGGGCAAAGAATGTCGACACAAAGTTAAACAAGGACGAATACTTCGACGAAATCGTCAAACGAAATCTGGCACGACGCAAGACGTCCGATAGTGAGCAAGAGGAAAAAGACATCAAGAAGGACGATTCCACCCCCATCGTATCTCCGCCTACCTCCGAGGCACCATCTAGCAACGATAATTCGCCCGTCCCCATAAATGGCAAAAGTAGCCACACCGTCCCTGCACCGGCACCTCCTGCTTACCCACCGTATCATCACTACTATCCGTACCCACCGCCACCGATGCTACCACCGGGTGCCAATCACCCTGGTGGTACTGGGTACTATCCCCACCCGCGTCTGTATTGTGGAGGATCTCCTCGCTCACCTTTTCAGGAGTCGCAGCAGAAGGGTGGTGCTAGTGTCGCTCAAGCAGCCAAGACCATCGCACAGGCAGCAACACCACCTTCAGTCACATCCTTGATTCTGGATAGTGTAAACGGACTTTGTGAAAAAGAACCGAAGAAGAAGAAGAGGGTAAACGAGGATGCAGCATCTAAACAGATCATTATTCCCAACTCATCTCGCAACATTCACGAGAAATGTGTTCCGCTGCCACCCCCAATTCCTTCTCACTTCTACGGGTAAGACGAGAAAAGTTACAATGGCGGCGTTTGTGTTTATTTTTACCTCCTAATATCTAACATATTTTTCCATATTGATTCTTATCCACAGAGATATTGAGAAGGAAAAGGATGCCGAGATCCCAGACTTTCATCGAATCATGAACTATCCAGAATACTTTGTCAAAAGTCGCAGTAGGTCGTCAACGCCTGTTCCAGGAATGAAGTCGATTCCCAAAACCGGTATACATAAATGTGTGATGTGTTCAATGGAGAGGCCCGCCACAACCGAGACCATCGCCTCGGCCATGTCCAAGGCGCCTGATAAGAAGAACCCACCCCCAGTCATCCCTGTACAGAACAAGGGTCTCTGTACGGCATGCGATGTTGTTGTGTGGGTGATCAAATCTAATGGAAAGAATATCAAATGGTGCAAGGGATGCAAGAACTTTCGCAACTGGGCGGCCTTTGGCGAGAAGGGCTCGGCAACCAAGTGTGAAAAGTGCCGCAACAGACAACGGGTCAAATACCTGGAGCAGAAAGGTGAGCTCAAGGAGAAACGAAAGAGTTTGTCGTTGGTTGAGGATGAAAGGAATGGAAAAGAAGGCTCGTCCAAGAAACGGAGGGTGACTAGTACATGTAGCAAAACAGAAGGATCTCTTAGAATGGCTAAGTCAGAAGATGAGGCATTGAATGCTGCCATCGGGCTGAGTAAGCTATTTACTGCTACCACAGAGACCAAAGCAATCTAATAAAAATTATTCTAAACCAATTGGTAGTGATGCGTTATAATCATTTACTGAAATTGTCTATAATAATAGAATTCTTCATGTTCGCCCCCAACTGGGTCGAAGGCCACCGAGATAAGATTTGCAGGGGAAATGCTGGATTTTCATACCTGTTTTGCCTCTAAAACCTCCCACGCCAGTACCAAACACATATCACGAGTTTTCTAATCCCTAAGGGGTATCAGGTGACGTCTTTTGATACCCTTCCCATGCAGTAGCTGTACATCCTCGTCGTTTAATGATTATATTGATGTTCTGGGTTGCCGCCGCTCAAATTTCAGCGCTGGCCTCCACGAAGATTCAGGTACCCACCGAATCACCAAGATTCGCAGTAAGACCGTAAAACTTTTCGTCATTGCCCTGTATCCTATCATACCTGAGCGATGATGGTGTGTAGCAACAGTGATTGGGCCGCAACTATCTCTATCTTCCCTCACATAGGTAAATTTGAGCGTCGAGAAGTAGATTTTGAGATTCTGGGAGGGGCTGGTGATATATATAACTCGACGAGTATGCCCAACTACGTGTACTGAGATGGACCATATATTCACCTTGGTGTATATGTAAACGAGGTTCCTAGCGCTTGGACCGAGGTTTGGTCTGATAGTTATCGCTCAACGGCAAGGTATTGGCTCCCGGGGGTCGATCTGGGCAGATTTCGAGTTTTTTCAGAATCTTGTCGAGGCTGGTGATATGAATAACTCGACAAGTATGCCCAACTACTATCACACCTGTCTTCCGTAGCCGTCTTATGGGCACCCATCGGCATCCCAATGCTTCGGTCGATGGGATTTGGCCCA
>Ga0115008_10005553_pt1 | contig 10408 bp, 14 predicted proteins | sample FraStrMetagenome_FD_87164 | JGI IMG/M metagenome (GOLD analysis project Ga0115008, IMG submission 87164) | Marine eukaryotic phytoplankton communities from Arctic Ocean - Fram Strait ARC3M Metagenome | ecosystem: Environmental > Aquatic > Marine > Oceanic | place: Fram Strait | collected...
GGATTCACCAAGTCCGTCCGAATACTTCAACTTTACGTCTAATGTCACGGATTCACCAAGCCCATCAGAATACTTCAATTTTACGTCAAATTTCACGGATTCACCAAGTCCGTCCGAATACTTCAACTTTACGTCTTATTTTACTGATTCACCAAGCCCATCCGAATACTTCAATTTTACGTCAAATTTCACGGATTCACCAAGTCCGTCCGAATACTTCAACTTTACGTCAAATTTCACGGATTCACCAAGTCCATCCGAATACTTCAACTTAACGTCAAATTTCACGGATTCACCAAGCCCATCCGAATACTTCAATTTTACGTCTAGTTTTACGGATTCACCAAGCCCATCTGAATACTTCAATTTTACGTCTAATTTCACGGATTCACCAAGTCCGTCCGAATACTTCAATTTCGCGTCTAATTTTACTGATTCACCAAGTCCGTCCGAATATTTCAATTTTGCGTCGAACTTAACAGATTCGCCAAGCCCATCGGAATACTTTAATTTCACGTCGAGTTTTACTGATACACCAAGTCCGTCCGAATACTCTGACTTTACTTCGAACTTGTCCGATTCACCAAGTTTAAATACAAATATAAATACTATTGAACCGACCCAAACACCGTATATTAACACATTTATCCCAACTCCGGCATCCAATACAAATATAAATACTATTGAACCGACCCAAATTAAAAGTACGTTTAAGCCAACTTCGGCACCGAAATTGAAAACGATTCAAGGTCAAAGTGACGTCCAAATCAATGTTTTTGGCGTGGATATAAGTACTCTCAGTGATAATGAGCAGATACTTGTATCTAATGCATTGATCGATCAGCTTCGTTCCGGACTCAACGAAGTTGAACTCACAAGTACGGCTATTTCGTTCGTTTCCGCTACATCAAGTACAATAAGATATCGCCGTTTGGAAGATGCAACAACTTCTAACGTTACGAATGGTTCGGCTCTTCCCTCGCCTTCACCAACAACAATTCAAAGCATCATCTTGGCTGTTTTTGTTGGTCGTGTACCAGAGGATGTAGATTTTCAATCCACTGTCTATGCTATATTTTCTGACAATCCCGATGCTACGCTGAACACCATTCAAGCTATTGTCCCTGAGGTAGATGAAGTCACTCTAGTGTTGCTTGATCTTGATCGTCCGAGTTCTACACCAAGTGTCAAACCGAGTACTGATCCGACTCAAAGTCATCAGCCGTCTAATATAGAATCGATTTCGAAGAGTGTTCTTGGAGCACTAGGTGCAGCGGCAGGCGCTGCTGCCTCTGCATCGGTAAGCTTTTTACAAAAATATTGTTCTTTACTAGTGTGTTAACATTTATGAATTTCTCAGGCATCTTCAAGTGCAGCGGCAGCCAGCTCAAGTAGCGCAGCAGCGAGTTCTAGTGGAGCAGCAGGTTCTAGTGGAGCAGCAGCCAGCTCTAGTGGAGGAAATGCTAGCTCTGGTGGAAATACAAGTGCAACATCGAAGGGAACAGCAACTGCAAGATCCAGTTATACAGCTGATAAAAGACCCACGATTACTGAATCAGACACAGTTGGGCATCATGTTAAAGAAGATTGCGAAGAAGGCGGTTCCAAAAATAGAAAGAGCTTGTTGAATAAGTTAATAATTGCAGAAGGTGCTTTGGAAGATTCGGCACAAGACAAACGCTATTGGGAATACATGTCATCTCAGAAAAAAGATAGGCCAACAGAGAAGAGTTTTCTTTACATGGTAGGTTTAGTTTCAGAAGATTATTCAACTATATTTTATAATTCATTGTTGGCTCAATTTTATAAACTTAACTTATTGACGATTGCTATAGGTCGTGTTTGCTCTGAAAGTATCTAAAAAGTTTCGAAACTAGGGAAGTTTTAATGTGCAATTAACTCTGAAGCATACAAATGACACGTTATAAATCGAAAATTATTATTTTTTCTCTCGAAGTAATACCAAATTTAATATAAAAAACAATTGATACATTGTGTTCAATTATTTTCACTCGCTCTAAAACTACAAAGTTTCCAAAGATAAGCTTCAACTTTCAATTAACTATGAAAAGTCCAAAATTACAAAATACTAAATAAAATAAATTTTAATTTCTTGCATTGCTAGATTCAACTAAAAAACTGGGAAATCATCTCGAAAAGAAGTCCTCTCGAAAACATGGAAGTGTTGGATCAGCAGGAATATCATCCAACACATCTTCCGCAATTTCAAACTCCTTTACATCATTCTCCCTAACCAATTCCCGAACCAACTCCAGAGCCTCCTGCTTTCGCGCAATATACTCTTCGCAAGACACATGCCTCGCCGATTCTCCAAATGTCTCACGTCCATCTTCATATATATTCAACAACGTACACAAGGCAGAACCTCGATCCGATGGCACTGCTCTCGAAACATCATTGGTCACCACAATCGGAACCCTCACCTGCTTCGATTGTGGTTCGGGTTCCTGCCTCGGACAACTCAAATCCTGCGCCCGCCTCATCTCATACTCCATTTTCACCCTACGCGCTTCAAACACTAAATTTTTCCTACTCAGAACCCCACTGCTAACTCCAGAGACAGCAGTCGACGCTGCGGAGTACATAGATCTCGTACTTTTCACGGACACGACAGACGCATCATCCTGCAGGGCATGACTCGATGGCTGCCGCTGCTGCCGAAACCAACTGGAAAATAAATTATCCTCCAACGACGACGAAGGGGCAGCAGCAGCAGCATCCTCCTCCGAAAGACGTATCACCGATCCCGACGATCCTGAGTAGACCGTAGAGGCGACCGTCTGTCCGTCATCGGAATCTTCTTCGACGATGACGGGTGCGGATTTAATGGGAGGATGATGATGGGTCATCATTGCATCGCTGAGTTGGATGAATCGGTGATGGTTGGGTGTGGTGGGAGCTGCTGCGGATGCTGCTGGTTCGGCATCGGGATGTCGGTTCCGATTGGAGTGTAGGTGTTTGCGGAGTATGGATGGCATCTTGTGTATGTGTTGTGAGAGTTGGGAGGATGGACTGGACTGTAGGAAACAAGTCTTCGGTTGGAAGAATATATGAGTGAAGGTGATGGAAGGGAGAATCACATATTTATAAACAAGACTGTTGATATATTAAAAATATTTTTTTTTTACTATGCTTTTATTTTATTAACTTCTACTCTTGTACCAGGTATTTATAGGAAACTGTAATTGAGTGTAACACATGTATAATATTATGTATAGTATTCAAAGAATTGCGTCGATGACCGCCAAAATTCTAAAAAGAACAGTCATTCGAATATTGATTTCTTTGTAAAGGTTTCCCTCCTCGTTTTTAGAATGAATAAGCGAATCGAATGATCGATTACAAGAATGCGTCAATCATCATGGAATGGACTGCACGTCAAAGCCGAATAAACGCCCGACAGCTGGCAAGATCGAAGTTCTCGTGTACACCAGTGAATTCTTGTTCAACTCACAGGACAGGGTACATTTTTATAGTTACGCCGTTTGGACTTTTTACCAACAAAATCAACAATGCCTTGTTGACATTTCTCGACAACAGCACAGATGTTCGCTAAGCGATATTGTTCAACAAAAGTTAATAACGAGGCTATTCTGTTGCGAGGATAGTTCGCAAGTCGCAAAGGATCACAGTTCGAATCAAACCGGCGACCAGCGCGAACTACCGGATCTATATCACTAGGCGTACATGTATTAATACCCCTAAGGGCAATAAAGTTCATTAGGCGTACCCCTAACTTTTTAGCCAATCATATTGCCGTATTTTCAAAGACACTGTTAAGAAAAACTAAATACAATATACGTGTAGGTCCAAACAAGGTGTCAACAGCCAAAATAATAACCTGATAGCCGAGCCACAGTCACAGCCATAGGACACTCTTTCGCTAAAGAATAACGATCTGCAATTACTCTTCCGCTAATTGATATGTCAACGCACATTATATACAGAACGACGTAAGTACTTCCGAAGCGAATGACGTATCGTGATGTAAAATTGATTTTTGGATAGCACAACTGCGCTCGATATTGCAATATTCCGGAGAGAATGATTTGAATTATTTGTCGAAAGTGCTAGGCTGATGCGTGGAAAAGGTTCCAGTCGACGTACAATCGCGAAGTCATTACGCTTAAACTCTGGGCAGAAATGCATTCTCATACGTTATATCGTATATTATCTTTGGATCAGATGGTTCAGCAAAAGGAAATGCATTCCCCGTGAATGACGTAGAGGAATTGTTGCAGCTTGCGGATATTTACCGAACTTTTTGGAAATTTACAAACTTTGCCTTGTTCAGGTGTCGTGTCTGACAGTGCCTATACTTTTGAATTTAAGGTCCATTTATACTCATTCTAGGGAGATAAAGATTGCAATGCAGCGTTGATAAAAAACTTTCGATCATGGCATGGGATCGATGAAAATATTCAAGCATACCCTGATGTTTGAGATTTGTATAAACATTCCAGGCTAGTCAAATAGCAAAGAGTAATCCAATTGAATTTAGCCATCATCTGTCGTATGATATAAAGCTTTAACAAAAATATCTTCTTTATAACGTCCAGTCCAAAATATGTACTCCTTTATCGACAGGACCATCACCTCATCAACTGGCGAATATGGAGAAGTAGCTACATCCACTCCTACGATCTTCTTCTCAGCAATCCAATTCATATCACATTCCCGAACGACAAAAAAAAAGAAATTCAATTTGTTTTCTCTTGAATCATAAAAATACAATAATGAAAATTTCTAAAAGTCACTAGAATCAAATGTTTGGTGATGGTTGGGATGGTGTTCGATCATCGCACTAATTCACATGATGGAACCCACGTAGGTAACGTTCGAAGGTTTTGGGTATGCTCGAAATATGGCGAATGCATTTTGGGCATTCAATTGCTTTCCAGAGCACATCCGTTGCAGTATCGATGTCTGTTTGTCGTACCAGGTTAAGAATGTCCTCGCATGTAGTAAGAAACTCGTCCTCACCGAAAACTAATGTGCACGCCAGAATCGTTTTCACAGCTTGTTGTAAGTCATTGTCTCGGTATTCAATTTTTTCCATACTCAAGGTACACGCTTTTGTCTAACCCCAAACATTGCACAGGATCTGAGCCGACAACGTAAGCACCGGACATAACGGATTTGGATGGGATGAAATCAACCAAATTTTTGCATGTCGACCAATTTCCCGACATCGGGTACATTGATATTGTTTCCTCCTTTTTTTGTCGGGGCCTGAAGTAAAAGATAACAAAAGCTGGTTATACGTCGTCATATCATACGATTCCGGTTTAATTTCACGTTAAATATTATTACCGAATCTCCAACTCTATCGGAATACTTCAATTTTTCATCGAAGTTTACGAATTCGCCAAGCCCATCGAACGTCATCCATTTGTGCACTCGTCCTTCGAAGAACCTTAATTTCGGATACCCTCTGGGTCCAAGACATGAATGGTTTAGAACTTACATCAACAATTACTTTCGGAATGATGATGACGATGACGATCTCACCAAGAATATCAGAATATGAACGATGACCCTTTGACAACTTTGGCAAACTCATCAACGGAATCGGTGGTCGACACCATTCAATTAAATAGTGTAAATTAACCTTTTCGTCTTCAGAAGAAGAACTAATTTCAACGGCATCCTCCAAATTATTAAAATGTTTCAATTGGCGGAAGAGTAATTGCAGATCGTTATTCTTTGGCGAAAGAGTGTCCTCTGGCTGTGGCTGTGACTGTTATTTGACAATACACATTACATGTTCGCTATGTATTAATACATCTATCATATAAGGTATTCTTCAACGAACAGCTATGACCAATTCAGAATTTGAGCATTTGTGGTCATAAGTCATAAGTCATACGGCTAATCCAAGATCCAAGATCCAATCCCCGCACTCTATGATTTTAGATTTTACGTTCCTTCCTTTTAGGATGCGAAACTATGGCTAAAATATAAATACAAGTACATGTACAAACATTAGATACAATTAACGCAAAATGACTAAAATGATATCTGTTCCAAGAATAGACGTCATCAACAAGGTTAAGTTAATATTGTTTTAAAACATCCCCATCCTAAGACCATCCAATGTAAAAACATCACTCATATCACATATCCATATCACATATCACACACACACACATTTACCAAAATATCAACAAATATACATTCAAAATTATTAGACAATACATGTATATACTTTAACATCTCAACAAATCCTCCATCTTGAGAGGACATTTTCCATCTATTCAGTATTCTCCAAAACCAAGGTCATCCATCATGCCGGAGAGCGCTGCCGAACGTAAAAGAAAGCGTTTAGAAGCTTGGCGCAAACGCCAACAGCAGCAACAAAAGCTGCAAAAGCCCAAATTAAAACTTCAACTAAACATTAAAAAGACGTCTGCTGCTTTGAATGATAAGAACTTGTCATCCATTACTGCTGCATTTGGAGGTAATGATGCCGACGCTGATGATGATGATGATGATGATGATATTAAGAACTCGAATGGAAATGTCTCTTTGGAAAATCGTAGTCAAAAGAAGTTACAGGTGTCCGGGTCCAACAACAGGCAGGAAATGAGTTCGTCCTTATCTTCGAATAAAAAGCGTCGATGGGATGCCAATCATGGCAACTCATCGTTGTCGCCTTCTTCGTCAATTTCATCATCGCAGTCGGTGAAAGAAGTCGATGCGTTGGATGCCTACATGAAAGAAACAGTTGTTAATGTATCAATAGGAGAGTCAATAGATGAAGCTGTATCTATACGAGAATCCAATCGAGAAATCGAGGTCAAGGAAAATGATTCAGAAGATGAAGAAGCTGGAAGGCGAGCACTCATCGAGGCTCTTCGATCACATAATCCTACGGGTTCTTCTGTCGTAAATCATAAAGAGGAAAGTACTAATAATGATAATGCAAGTAAAAATAGCGATGGTTATGTGGCATCCAAACAGATTCAAAATGCCAAGTTGGATCGTGCCAATAGAATTGCTAAGCTTGAAGCCGAAGTTCGTAAAGTGCGATATGAGACGCTTCTCAAGAACTCCGACGAAACTCGTTTTTTTGATAATGACGCTGAGAGTGGCGTGATGGAGGAAACGGAAAGAAAATTAACTCAGCTAAAGAACAGTGATACGGATGCCCTCGTAGTACTTGCTGAGCTTAACAAAAAGAAGGAACTACGAAGCGTCGATCATTCTAAGATTGAGTACTTGAGGGTCACCAAAAATTTATACGTCGTGCCTCGTGCATTGGCTTCTTTGTCCAATGACGAAGTTATGAATCGAAGGGGGGCGCTAAATGTGCGTGTGCGTGGTGTGGGATGTCCAGCTCCGATTACTTCGTTTGATGAGGGTGGACTTTCCGAAAGAATGTTAACCATTTTATCTAACCAAGGGATTACGACACCATACCCTATTCAGGCTCAGGTAAGTTGAGTTTAGACAATAATCATGCCACTTCTGCGCATCGTAATATTGACGTTATGAACAACCCAATCGTCTTCAAAAATAAGTGCTTACCAGCAATCATGGCTGGACGAGATGTCATCGGGATCGCAAAGACCGGCAGTGGAAAAACTCTAGCATTTCTATTGCCGATGCTACGTCATGTACAGGCACAACCGGATCTATATCCTTATGAATCAGGTCCTATCGGTCTTGTTCTTGCACCTGCTCGAGAGTTAGCCGTACAAATCCATATGGTTTGTAAAACTTTTTGTAAGAATATTGGAGGTTTGCGTTCTACGGCCGTATATGGTGGTGCCGGCGTAGCGGAACAGATAGGCGATTTAAAGCGCGGAGCTCACGTAGTCGTAGCAACGCCTGGTCGAATGATCGATTTACTAACGATGCAAAGCGGGAAATTGTTAAGTTTAAAACGTGTTAGTTTTGTTGTTATGGATGAAGCTGGTACGTGTACTCTTTATCACTTAGTGTACGTATCTATGCTTTACTCACTATTTCATACTTAATCAATATGATTTAACTTTTTTCACGAAAGATCGGATGTTCGATATGGGATTTGCACCACAAATCGATTCAATTGTAACGGCCGTTCGTCCCGATCGTCAGACCGTCTTGTTTTCCGCTACCTTTCCAAAAGCAGTGGAGCAGCTTGCACGTAAATCGTTGCAATATCCTATTGAAGTTCTAGTTGGAGGGCGTAGTGTTGCCTCGGATACGATTACACAATATGCTGAATGTATGGAGGAAGGTGACAAGTTCCTAAGGTTACTGCAAGTAATTGGAGAGCACGTATTTGATGATGACGAAGACGACGAAGACAACGACGACAAGGTCCGGAAACCCAAACACAACAGACATATCACAAAGAAATGCATAGTATTTGTTGACACCCAAGTTCGAGCAGACGCCTTGTTCGAACAACTCGTTCGGGCCGGGTATGTTGGCTCATGCCTGTCACTTCATGGCGGAAAAGATCAGGAGGATCGAGACAACACGTTGAGCGATTTCAAAAAGCCCTCGGGACAGCATCGCATTCTTGTCGCCACAAGTGTTGCAGGACGTGGTCTTGATGTGCCATCTGTCGCCTGTGTCGTGAATTATTCCACTCCATCACATCTAGAAGAGTATGTACATCGCGTTGGCCGCACTGGACGCGCTGGTCGAAAAGGTGTAGCTTTTACCTTTATTAATCCCAACGACGAATCTAAATTTGCTCCTATTGTCGTTCGAGCAATGCTCGAGTGCGGACAAGCGGAACGAATTCAATCGAGTGTTATGGAATTATCTAATGAATTCAAAGCGAAAGTCCAAAAAGGGGAGGCATCATATGCAGGATCGGGTTTCAAAGGGAAAGGATATAGCTACGATGCAAGTGAGTTAAATGATGCACAAAAGTTAGCTCGATTGGAAAAGCGCCAGGCACTTGCAGAGGCAGGAATGCTCGACGAGGATCAAGATTCGTTATTTGCAAATAACCATGACGATGATGAGGACGAATTGAATCCAATAATGACGGGTAGTACTGGCAGCGCTGATACTAATAATATTGATCCTAGTGCGAACAAAACACCAGCAGTCCTTACTGCCAACATACAGGATGCTATCATGCGTAAGTTAGGTCTGAGCACAACAAAAGATGGGTCTTCGTCTTCAGATCATTTTACAGAGGATATGGATATTAATGACTTCCCACGAGAAGCGCGTTGGAAAGTTACTCAAAAAGAGACAGTCAATCGTATGCAGGATGAGTATGGTTGTGCGATTACTCTAAAGGGTGAATATGTTGACAATTATCAAAGGAAGTCGATTGTGGCTACAGAGCGATTACATTTGCATATTGAAGCTCAAACGCGGGTAAATTTGTTGAATTGTGTACATGAGATTCGCCGTTTAATTAATGAGGAAACATTGAGAGTAAGTAATCGTAATCCAGGAAGTGGAGGAGGCGGGATGATGGGTAGCTTGACAAATAACAGCGGTGGGGGTAGATATAATGTGTTAGGATGATGCTCAAAACTGCTGAAGTGTCAATCGTGCTGTAAGTTGCAAAGTCCATTGGATTTACAATTGCATTTGTTGCTAGGGGCTAGTAAAGTTTTCAAGAACACACCTAACAGCATGGTGTTGCTATGTAATAAAAATGAGTTTTCTCGCAAAAATTTATATATTTCGCGTAGCACATAAATTTGGAATATTATGCCTGCGATGGCCAAACAAGCAAGATTAAATATTTGCCAACTTTTATAACGATGGCATATATTCTTCATAACTTATAATCTGGGTCACATGGTAGTGGAGCTATCCTTCCGATAGAGTCAAGATGTAGTCTAGGCTAAAATTTGTACGTACAATTTTCCTTACTTCTGTTTAGATTATGTGCTGAGTGCTGAGTGTCGTAACTCAATGGTACATGATATGTCCCGGTCCTATGAGGTCTTGGGAAGATAGCTTTGAACTGGTTTTAAGGGTAGTCTTAAAAAAATGATTCTGGTTAAATTAATACTTAGAAAGGTTTCGAAACCAATTGTAAGCTTCACGCTTTACAACTTCGTTTATTCATCATGATTTCGGTTTTTTAAATGTCCGCATACGACTCGTTTTTTCGCTGTACAAATGATATCATGTTTTTATTGATCACATCATTCTCAGCACGCTCCTCCTTTGTGTGCGATAAGAGTGGTCATGCTGGAATTTTGTTCTCTATCTAAAGTACGTCTATGTCGTCCCATCCCATGATTATTCGGCGATACTTATGATTCTTGGATAGAGAACTTTGAGGCTATATTTGTTAATCAACAATATCGTGTGGCTGATAAGATCTGTTTAGATTCAGCAGTAAGATACATGTCGTCTCATTATTTTTTGAGTATTGGAGTTTGAAGTAGATAAGTAATATTGTTGTTATAAAATA
>Ga0115008_10005555_pt1 | contig 10405 bp, 5 predicted proteins | sample FraStrMetagenome_FD_87164 | JGI IMG/M metagenome (GOLD analysis project Ga0115008, IMG submission 87164) | Marine eukaryotic phytoplankton communities from Arctic Ocean - Fram Strait ARC3M Metagenome | ecosystem: Environmental > Aquatic > Marine > Oceanic | place: Fram Strait | collected 2012-06-18
CACAGACATCTGGTCACCGCTGCCCGGCACCAGCACGGGGCGTCCCCTCACGATGCGGTCGAAGAAGAACTCCTCGCAGTCCTTGTTGTTGCCGTACCCGGTGAAGTACTGCGGACGGAACGATGAAAACGAAAACGGCATGGTGGCGAGCTTCGCCTCAACCTGAGCGTGACCCGCGGACTCCTTCACCGCGTCGCCCTCGAGGTGGGGCGGGGTTGGGGTGGGCTTGTACATGCCCGCGGAGGACACGAAGAAGAATTGCTTGGCTCCGCACTGCTTCGCGAACGCGGCGACGGGACCGACAGAGTCGAGATCCTTGCCGTTGTTGTCGACGACGACGTCGAACTGCGCTCCCGTAGCCTTCGTGGCGAGCTCGCTGGGGTCCGCCCACACGGTTTGGACACCGGCGGACGTGAGCTCGTTGAAGTACGAGAACGGGGGCTTCTGCATCTTCTTGTCATCTTGGGAGCCGACGGTGTTGAGGGTCACCGAGTGGCCTTGCGCTGCGAGGGTCTTCGCGAGCCAAAAGCCGATGTTGGCGTGACCACCACCGTTTGTGTTGACAATAAGAACCTTCTGGGGGGCGGCCGCGGCGGTGGTGACCGCGGGCATCGCGCGCTGCGGGAGGAAGCGGGGTGATCGGGTAAGTAAGTCAGATTGTCGAGTCGGATCGGGGCGTCGGGGTGGTGGGACGCACCCTGGCGACGCGTGCGTTGCGACCAGAGGCGCGGCGAATCTGACGCGCGCCCGAGGGCGCGCGGAGGCAAACGCTGGGGGCAGCGGCGAGGGCGGAAGCGACCATTTCGAGGTTGTTCGCGTCGAAGTGTGAAGGATAAGGGCGGTGCCGTTGGTTTCTTTTGCCAAGTCAGCTCCGAGATTCCGCGACTCGCGGAGTTGCTCACAAGCCGCCCGCACCGTCTCTCTCGCTCTGGGAGGAATAAATTGCGAGTAAACCTCCCTCGGGCACCAGTAGACGGCACGCGCTCGGCTAGTTCGAGCATCTTCAGCGCACGTCCACTTCCTTAACACAAGGAAATCTAAGCTTCTTATGACCGACGCCCTCGACAGCCTGGGTGCGTGCCCGATCGCGCCCGAAGCGGCCGTCTCCGGGCGACAAGCGAACGGCCGGCAAAACGCGCTTTTTCCGATCGGTGCCTTCCGAGAGGGACGTCGCGTCCCGGGCGGCTGCCGAGCCGGGTTGGCGCGAGAGAACCCGTCGACCGAATATAGAACATGCGGACGATCGTTTAGCCTCGTTGCGTTCGTGCGGGTTTGGTCGCGTCACGGCGACGGCGGCGGCGACCGGGATTCCCGCGAAGCGCCGATCTTTTTATTCCCTCGATGCTGACTCTGCTCCCCGCGCGTCCCCCCCCGCCTTCCGCAGGCCCAAACTTTTCCTTTCAGGACGACGATAAGCCTGCAAAGGAGAGCAACACTGCGGACTCTGTTCAGTCGAACTACATCCATATTCGCTCCCAGCAGCGCAACGGTCGCAAGTCCTTGACGACGATCCAGGTGCGCCCCCCCCCTCCTAATCGGCACCCCTAATCGACTCAAAACAGCAGATCCTCGTGATCGAGCCAGCCTTCTCACGTCCTCTCCATCGTTTTCGTCACCTCGCAGGGAATCAACCCCAAGATCAACAAGAAGGTGATCCTCAAGGAGTGCAAGAAGAAGTTCAACTGCAACGGCACGATCGTTGATGATCCCGACCTTGGCCAGGTGATCCAGCTCCAGGGCGACCAGCGTAAGGTGGTCGCGCAGTTCCTCATCGACGAGAAGATCGCGAAGAGGGACGTGATCAAGGTGCACGGCTCTTAAGCGAGTCAGCCATGGCGGCAGGGTGGCTCGTCGAGGCGGGGACCACGCGCGCGCTCTCGGGCGCGGGCGCGTCTTCTTCGACTTTTGGCGACGTGATGAATGCGTCACTTTCGCGAGGGGAAGATCACGAACGCGGTTCGGCGTTCACTCTGAGAACGACGACTCGCTCGCATCGACTCGCCACCAACGCGAATAGGTTACAGAGTTTTAGGCGCCGCGCGCGCAGAAGGAGAGGCGACGGGTTGCTCGGCAATGGTGCGAGTGATCTGAGACCCTATGACACGACGTAGTAGCGCGGAAAAAATTTCATTTCAGTCAATCACAACAGCGCGAATAGACCCTGAGGCTCCTCCGGCATAACCGGTACCGCCCAATCGCACGCGTCCTCGATGCCAAGGGCGTCCACGCCGCGCTGCAGGCGGAACCACCCATCCTCACCCCAGAACGTTCCCCAGCTGTTTCGACCGATCCAGAACTTGTTGCCGTCCTCGTCCTCGCCGTAGCCGGCGATTGATATCTCGTGATCTTGGTCCTTGCATCCCGTGGTATCGGTGAATACGCCTCCTTTGTACGCCTCGAACTCCTCGGTGACGCACAACCCACACGCGATTGGACCTCGCGCCGCGATTTCAGCCATCATCGCTTCCTCGCCGGTGACCTGGCCGTACTCCTGAATACCGTACACGCGATTAGCCGGGGGTATCCTGGCGAAACATCCTTTCACCGGGTCGCAATCCTGGCAAAAGTGAAGGTCGTCGCATTCATTCTTTTGCGCCTGGTAATTCTGGCACGTCTCCTCAGTGACGCCGTTCGCCGCGATCCACTCGTGGGCGCTGGTTGGATCTCCGCCGTTGCACCCGTCAGTTCCGCCGCCGCTAACGCAGTCCAAGAGAACCTGCGGCGCGAGGTCAATCTCAGGGAATTTCCCACCACGCATCAGGTTGATGCGATCTGACATGGACGACGTGGTGCCGTGTGCCCAGCACGAGCCGCAGTATTGTGGAATGTGCTGATTCCGGTTAATCGTGGCCAGGTTGACGCCGTCGACGTCGCGAATGTCCCAGCTGCCGGGTACCTTGGACTTGTCATACCCCGGGGTCTCGTGAGGACGGGCGGTGAGCACTAGTTCGCGCGTATCTTTGGAGGGAGACGTTTTTCGGCACGGGCGCTCGTAATCGTGATAAGTTCCTTTCCCGACTGATGGGTCCGTGGAGAACAGCCGGGGCTTTCGGTCGGTTGTTGGCGTCTCGTCGTGGCCTCCGATGGTTGGGAGCTCCTCGGGTTCGCGCTCCTCGGGTTCGGCGACGGGAACGCCAAAAGTGCAGTCATTCTCGATGCCGAGGTTTTGGTGATGCATCTTGATGCGGAAGAAGCCGGATTCTCCCCAGTACGTGCCCCAGGAGTTCCTACCGATCCAGTACTCCTCACCGCTGGCTTCGTCCACGCCGTACCCGACCACCGCGAGCTCGTGGTTCATGATGTTCAGCAAGTGGGACTCGGCGTATATCCCACCCTTGTAGTCGTTGTAGAACTTGTCCGTGACGTGAATGCCGCACGCGATTGGACCGCGCGTCGATATCTCCGCCTTCATCTTGTCCGCGTTGGACACCGGCCAGCCCACGGCGTCGACGTCCAAGCCGCCGTGCACGTGGCCGTACTCGGATACCGTCCACCGCTTGTACCTCTTGACAGGTTTACACGTCCCCGGAAGGAACGGCTCGGGGGGTTGGCCAGGGGCGCAGTCCTCGCAGACGCCGAAGGGCTTGCACTTGCCGTCTCGCGCCTCGTACGCCTGGCACGTCTCGTCGGGGATACCGTGCGTCGAGATGTATTCGTAAACCTGAGCCGGGTCACCTCCCTCGCAGCTGCCTCCGGCTCGGCAATTGATGAGCACCTGTGGAGCGAGGATCGTCTCCGGGAACGTGGCTTTGCGCGCGATTTTGATGCGATCTGACAGGGACGCGGTGGTACCCATTGCCCAACAGCTGCCGCAGTACTGAGGAATGTGCTGGTTGCGAGTCTCGGTGAGGTAGTTGACGCCGTCCACGTCGCCCCAGAACACGTGCGTCGGGAGGTCGTTGCGCACGTCCAGCTGCTCGTGCGGACGAGGGGAGGTGACGCGCTCGCCGGCGAGGAACGTCGCCTTCTCGGCGCGGCAGTGCTTGTGCGATCTGGCCTCCGCTGTCCCTTCGTGCGTCCCTTCGTGCTTTGGGGAGGCGAGCCTCGCTATGTACCTGCCCGAGCGGGGCAACAGGCGCGCGGCGCTTGCGCCATGGCAAAGGGCGAGCGCCAGGATCACGAGGAAAATGAAGGATGAGGATATCCGCGCCATCGTGTAGTCGGGTCGCGGCAGTACCTCTCGTGTCCGGAGTGTGTGATTTTTCGAGCCGAGTGCTGACGAGGTTCTTCTCGTCGTCAGTGCAGCAGTGCAGCGATCGATCAGCCGCATCGATCCGCTTCCGTGGGCACTTGGGTTTTCAAAGTCGGGGCGGAACCCCCGAGCCGCTCCATTCGCCCAAGCGCGCCATACCCTAGCTGGCGTGAGACGCCTGGAGGGTTCGCGCGTGAGGGAAGTCAGACGCGCGCCTGGGGGCGTGCGCATTCACGAGGCGGGCGCTCGTTCGTGATACAACCCGGGCGGCTGTCCCCGAGAGGCGAGCAATCTCTCGTGACTGCTGCTGGGAGGACTCGGGCTGAGTATCGCAGCGCGCGTGGGGGTAGTCCAGGTGGGGGTGGGAGGCACGATGTCGCGTGAGAACTGGTCCCGCGCGTCGTCTTCGAACGTGGTGCCCGGCTGGGCCCCGCGAGCGCATCTCCGCCACGGCGCATGCTCGCCCTCGGGGACGACGGGCGTCCTGAGGTCTTCTTCGCCATCGTCCGCGCGGTCGAGCGTCGTGGCCAACGGCGTGGGCTCGGGCTTCGGCAAGTGGATGCAGGAAGCGTACGCAGACTCATTCACGAGCGCGTTCAAGCCGCTTCCGAGGCGTGCGGATAAAGGACGAGACGGTCGCGATGGTCGCGATGAGGGCAAAGGGCAGGCGGACGCGCCAGGCGGAGTCCCCGGGTCGTACGACCACGTCTACATAGACGTCAACAACGTGTTACACGTCGCCGCGCACCACACCAAGACTGAGAAGGCTTTCTTCATGAAACTCTTCGCGCTCCTGGATCTCAACATGCGTCGCACCAAGCCGCAGTACACGGTGACGCTCGCGCTCGACGGCCCGGCGCCAATCGCGAAGACCATCACGCAGCGTCGCCGCCGCATTCGGCTGAGCAGCGGGGAGAAAGTGCCGCTGTCGGAGGATCCCGCGCGATTGCTCAAGATTGGTCTGACTCCAGGTTCCACACTGTCGCTTAAGATTGACCGCGCGCTCGAGTACTACTCGGCGACCAGGCTTCTGAGCCGCAACACACTTCCGAGGGGTTTGCTCTTTGAGATATCCGGCACGAGGGTGCCCGGGGAGGGTGAAGTCAAGATCCTTCGGAGCATGAAGGCGAGAGTGGAGAACCCCAAGTTCGAGGGTCACTCGCATTTAATCGTCTCAGAGGATAGCGACGCGCTGCTGTTGGCGATGACCGCGGCGCCCGCGGATACGTTTGTGCTTTCGTCAAAGCTCGTGTTTTCGGTGCGATCGTTCAACACGGCGCTCGCGAGCCAGCTGCCGCCGGGCGTGGCGCTGGACGGCGCGAGGAGGGACTTCGTGGCGCTCGCTGTGATGATGGGTAACGACTACCTCCCGGGTAGCAGGTTTGGGGTCAAATACTCGTGGAGGGCGTACGTGCAGCTGCGCAGCGGCGAGAGGTCTGGTAAAGTCGACGGCTAAGGCGGATCGAACGTGCCGTCACCGTCTTCGAAAGTCGCTTGGGGACGGTACCGCGATTCCCCGCTGTTCCCGGCGCCGGATCCCCTGTTGGACGCGCCTTTATTCCCGGGTGATCGCAGGCCCGGTAAGATGCGTCGCGGCGGCTTTGGTGAGAGCCGGGTGTACGAGGAGGGCAAGCTCGCGTTCCGCCTGCCCCCGCCGGTAAACTGGGGGATGCTGCGGGACTTCGCCAGGGTGCTCGCGGACCCCGAATACGTAGAGTTGCAAGTGAGCGATGGTCTGAGGCCCCGCGCGGACGTGCAAAGAGCGATCAACGCGGCGGCTGCAGCTGCGGCGACACTTAATCAGACGATCGACCTTGAGGATGACGAGGACGCCCCGGGCGATGAGCTCATCGTTGCACTCATCGACGACAAAGAAGTTGTTCAGAAGGCGCCCTCGTTTTCTCTCATCCCCGGGGTCGCCGGGGTGGTTCGCGCTAAGCTCGATCCACTTCGGAGCGCTAGACGTGCGTACGAGTATATCCACGGTGTTGGCTGGGTGCTGGAGATGTACTACACCGGCGCGTGCCTCGACTACGGTTACCATTTCCAGTATTCTCCCAGAGAGCACAACCAAGGCATCGCGGCGGCAATCGACAAGAAGGCGCTAGACGCGAACTCTTTCACAGCAGGGACGACCGCTTTCAAGGCGAATAAATCGAGAAACACGACGGATGTGGCGGCGGCGGCTGCCGCTGCTGCGGCTGCCAACGCGGCGGCTTCGCAGGGATCGGGCGGATCCGGGTCAGGCGGTGCCTCGCGCAGCAAGGTACCCCCGCCCGCGGTGGACATCGCCGACTTCCTCACGCTACCCTTAACTTACGATCCCACCCTGGACCCGTTGAGGGATCGCGAACGCGCTGGTGTTGCGTACCTCAACACGTATCCCATCACCCCTCTGGCGTCTTCGCTCGCGGTGATCCCGAGGGGCGGTCGCGCCATGCTGGCGAAGGGCGTGCGGCCACTCCAAGACCAGGGTTCCCCAGTGCATCACCTTTTCAAGGACGACTACTGCGTGACATGTATCAAGCATCGCATCGCGGCGGGTCCTCTGGAGCGCGTCATTCAGCAGGAGTCTGGAAACGGAGGGGGAGGATCGATGGGCACGGCGAGCGCCAAGGGAAACGGAATCGTCGGCGGCGCGATGGTCCCGACCAAGAGGGGTCGCGGGGCCCGCGGCGCGCGGGGAGGTGGGGGACGCGGCAAAAAGGATGCGTCCTCCGAGGCTGAGCGCTTACTTGCGCGTAAGTTTGCGGGCGGTGACGAAGCGATTCGATCCGCGGCTCGCGCGGGCGGCGACGTTGCGCGAGAGGCTCTCCGTCGGCTGAATCGTCGACACCTCGAGCACCTCTCGAAGGCGCCGCAGCACGCTCAGGATCGACCTCCTCCTCCGCTCAACGACCTCGAGGGCGCGGTCGCGCGCGTCTCCGTGGACAATATCCTCAGCGAAGATGAGGAAACACTGCGAACGCTCGGCGACCAGCCAGTGCTCATCTGGCACTCCTCTTACAGCGACCCGCCCGACCTGGACAGGAGCGCGCTCACGCCAGAGGAGGATCTGCCGGGATGGGTCTCGCTGGTGACGCCCCCGGGATGCCGGAAACTCGGGCCGGGGATGACCGACATACGCAGGTACGACGGCGATGCATCGACAGTTTTGTCCATGTGGAGCGTCGGTGGAGAGTCGCCGACGTCGAAGTCCGGGCCCGGTGCGGGTGGTGGGCCGGGGAGAGGCGGACGCGGCAGGCAAGCGTTCAGGAACGGAGGAGGGTTCAAAAAGAGGCCACCCCGGGGCAGAGGAGGCGAGAACTTCGCATCTGCAGATGGCGACCGGAAGAAAGACGAGTCGGATAAAGGATCGCCGGATGCACCGGCGAGTACGCCTTCGCAAAATCGGCGATGGAGGCGCCAACCGGCGGGAGCCGCCGCGAGGCGTCGAACCGGTGAGGGCGCATCCGACGGGGCGACGGAAACGAAGTCCGATGACTCGCCGCCTCCACCAGCACAGGGCAGTGAGGACGATCGTCCGATGACGCCCGGTGATTTCCGTCGTAGACGCAGTCCCGGAGGATTTTACGGCGGCCGTGGTCGCCGGGGTGGGACGAAGCCGAGGGCACTGCCGCCTCGGATGATCATCGGCCGCGGCGCATTTTGTGCACTATGAATTAGTCTTGTACCTTCTTCGTAATACATCAGTAAAAATGTCGGCATCCGCTCCTCATTCGTCCAATGCTTCTCAATCGTACACTCTGGTCTTGCGCATCAGGGTTGGGTCGTCAAAAATGCCGTCCTCCTGCGTGATGATCTCCGAGAACGCACAGATTGTTCCCGGAGCGCCGACCACGTTGGTGTACTTGGCGTTGCCCGTGCGCTTCTTCCCCGCGGGCGTGTACTGTTTGACCCAGTTGTCGTATCCGCCCGCAACCTCCACAGCGGCCACGTACTCAAAACCCGCTGCCCTTAGACGGTCCAGCACGACGCACGCGCCGTCGGGTTCGTTCTCTGCGTCAGCCGCTCCGAGGATGAGCACCCGAGCCGTCGCCGGATCAGGGAACATTTGCGAAAATTCCGATTCGAAGTCGCCCCTCGTCTCCTTCTCCCAATGCAGCGGTCTGCCAACGACGTTCACGGCGGGCACGTTCACGGATCCCATCACGGCCTCCTTGTCATGGTCACGAGCACCCCGCACGTCCACGACATTGACGCCCTCCTCCTTAAACATGGTAAACGCATCCTTGACAGTCACCACCTGCCACCATCTCGGGTATTGTGGCTCGGGCTCAGGCTCAGGCTCGGGCTCAGGCTCGGGTGGGGGCGGGTTACGTCGCCGCTCCTCCGCCGCCACTTCTTCGGACCGCCTCAGTGCCTCGCGCGCCGCCTCGACCGCGCGAGCCTGCGCCTCCCTGATGGAATCGTCTTCGTCTACCATCTTGGCAATTTTCTCCTCGATACTCGGCCCCTGTGCCTCCTTCACTTCGCCGCTCTCCACGAGTTCTTCCCACGTCTTCTGGTACCGCATGTACTCATCGCTGAGTCGTTTTTCGTTCACTAGCTCCTGTTCTCTGGCCAGATCTTTCGCGTGCTCGAACAGCACAGCCTCGGACATGTCCACGCCGCCAGCGCCGTGGTGAACGAAATCCGGGCGCCAGTTCAGCAACTTCCCCGGATCCTCCTCGTCGTCCGGTCGCTCGTGAGTGCGCTTATTCATCAGACTCTCGCCCATCGCCTTACTCACGAGTCGTTGGCCAGTAACCGGGTCAGGTTCACCTCGGAAGGTATCCGCCCAACGTGAGATGACGTCGTCGTACAGCCGACTGCGAATGGCGCCGAAAAAATCCAGCGGTTGGTCGGGGAAAGTTTCCACCAGCCGCTCCACGGTGGCTCGGGATACGTCGTCATCCCTGTACATCGCGTGCACCATATCGCATATGTCGTCTCTGGTCGGCGTCCAATAGAATTTGTCCATGCGCCCGTCACGGAGAAGCGGCGCGTAAAGCGTGGAGAGATCGTTTCCGGTTAAGATGATGGGCACCCGGCGGATGTATTCGTCCTCCCTGTACGCGTGGATCTCGTCATCCTCCTCGTTGGACACGGAGTTCGGGTGATCGCATATGTTCATGAGAGTTCCCATCACCATCTGCGTGTTCACCGTCGACTGCGTCTGTTTGAACCATCCCACGCCCGCGTCGATGTCGTTTATGATGAGGCAGGTTGCCTTGCCGCGAGTCTTCATGATCTCGGCGGCGTGCCTGTACCTGCGTCGGATCAACCGCCCGGGCTCGCCCGCCCATTCGTCCTCGAGTTCGCCCGCGGACATCACCACCGGATGTACGCCGAGCAATCTGCACGCGAGCTCGAGGTTGAACGTCTTGCCGCACCCCTTCGAGCCCCAGATGCCGAGCAGGACAGGCACCCTCGTGTTGCCGAGCGCGTTCTCCCCGACCCCCGGGTTGGTCGGGTCCATGAGCAGGTTCTTGGCGATGTGCAGGGCGACCCTGTCCACGAACTGCTTGGGCACGTGGAAATCACCCACCAGGTTGTTGAACGACCGCTCCATGGTGAATCGCAGCTTACCGCTCGCGATGTCCGAGTCCGCGCCGAGGTTAAACTTCGAATTATTCTTTCCGGCGAACACGTCGTCGACGACCCCGTACCTGGCTCCGACCGACGTGTTCATGTTCTCGCTCTGCCTGCCCAGCTCCACCAGGTAGTCCACACCTTTCGCCGCCTGCGTGGACTCCTTGGTCGTCCACGAGCTGCGATGCTCCTTGTCCGCCTTCCAGTAGTCGTGGTACTCGACGCCTTCGTCATCGGACGAATACGCGCGAGGAGTGACTAGCGATGACGGAACCGGGCAACCCCCGCGCGATTGAACGCGCGCGCGGCGTAGAGCGCGCGTTGAGCCGTGCACGCATCGCGATGACCACGCGGACACTGTGCTCGACGAGCCGGGCGTCAACACCGACATGCCGCTTCGTCGTCTGCGTTCCGTGACACCGGTCGTGATGAGAGTATGAGCTTTCGGCGGTCCCGCGACGATAGCCACAAATTTCGTCCGTACTGGGAACCAGTCATCAGAAATTGCAGAATCGTCGTGCGATATCGGATAGCACTTCGTATTTGATGTGCGCTCTCGTCGCACCTCCCTCTCTTCGCGGCACGCAGACCGCATCCGCACGCGAAACAATGTCGACGTTCGCGCATGCACGCGTCGCG
>Ga0115008_10005557_pt1 | contig 10405 bp, 9 predicted proteins | sample FraStrMetagenome_FD_87164 | JGI IMG/M metagenome (GOLD analysis project Ga0115008, IMG submission 87164) | Marine eukaryotic phytoplankton communities from Arctic Ocean - Fram Strait ARC3M Metagenome | ecosystem: Environmental > Aquatic > Marine > Oceanic | place: Fram Strait | collected 2012-06-18
AACTCTTGATAGTCCAAACCATCTTCAGTTTTTGTCACCTTTACTAAGGTCTGCACAGCATCCGACTGCCCAACCGGCAAGACCATGATACCGCCTATGCGCAATTGTGCCAACAGGGGGCTGGGAGGATCTTCGCTTGCGGCGGTCAAGAGGATGCGATCAAAGGGCGCTTGCTCTGGCAGCCCGCGGCTGCCATCTGCGGTAAACGCGATGATATTGGCGATATTTTCGGCTTCAAACACTCGACGCGCGGCTTTTACGAGACGACTGTGTCGATCCACTGTATAGACTCGCCGGGCCAATTGGCTCAATATCGCCGCCTGATAGCCTGACCCCGTGCCTATTTCCAACACCTTGTTGCGCGGTTGTACGTCGAGCGCTTCGGTCATCAAGGCGACAATTGACGGCTGTGAGATAGTCTGGCCACAGGCAATTGGCAGCGGCGTATCCTCATAAGCGCGATCTTCAAAGGTTCCGCGAATGTATTTGCTACGATCCACTTTCTCCATAGTCGTGAGTACACGTTTGTTGGTCACACCGTGCGAGCGCAGGGAGAATAAAAATTTCATCTTACTTTCAGCGGCCGGGTCCATCTTTTAGCCCAAAATACTGGCTAAATTCGCCAGTTGGTCATGCGCGGTCAAATCGGCGCGCATGGGTGTTAGCGAGATATAGCCGTCCAAATTAGCCGCAGCGTCTGTGCCATCCTGCGTCCGAGTTTGCTGGGGGCGGCCGTGCATGAACAAGAATTTTCGGCCATTTGGTGCGTTGGTAGCATGTGCACCAAAGGCGCCGTCACCACGATAACCCTGTTTGACAGCCTTCATCCCTAAAACTCTGGAGGATGGAACAGGTGGAAAATTAATGTTGTAAAACAGAGCATAATCTTCGGCGCGCTTAAAGCCCGCATTCAGACAAGCATGAATGGCCGCAACGCCATGACCGGCACTGGCCTCAAAACTATTGTCCAAATCCGTGTTTTGCGGTCCGTAAAACTGCGAAAGCGCAATAGAGGGAACCCCGGCAAGAGCCGCTTCCATCGCCGCACCAATGGTGCCGGAATAGACGGTGTTTTCCGCAGAGTTATTACCCTTGTTGACTCCGGATAAAACCAAATCTGGGCGCTGGGGCAATAGATCATTGAGCCCAGCTAGGATGCAATCGGCCGGAGAGCCTTCCACCGCAAATTTTCGCGCCGCATATTGATGCAAAAGCACGGGTTTCGTATAAGAAATACAATGGCCAACACCTGATTGCTCTGATTGCGGCGCGACTGTCCAAACCTCACCCTTGGGGCCGGCCAGTTGGATTGCGAGATCATGCAGCACCCGCAGGCCGGGAGCCATAATTCCGTCGTCATTTGTGATAAGTATAAGCATAGACCTTGGTTAGAAGGTTGTGCCGCGGCGAGCAAGCCTGATCAACCCGCAGCTGAGGCATTTTGTCTAGCAAAGTTAAAATATTCGCATTCACGCTGCGGTGAACAGGTCTAGCCTCGCAATTATTTGGGCCGCTTCGCTGTCACAACTGCTCAAGGCACTGCGATCTTCACCTGGATAGAAGCGCGCGCGCGTAGCCGTCGGCATGGGCGCGGGGGTGAGGATCTCGACTTTGGGACCGGTTTTAATAGTCTCGACCTGCCAGCTTTTGGCCAAAGCGATCTGTGCCAATTTTGTGGCACCGTAGCTGCCAAAGAATTTTTGCCCGCCGCAGGGGTCTTCAAAGAAAACAGCCATCCCGCTGTGATGCAACAAGGGCGCAATATTGGTGATCAGCATGCCGGTGGTGGTGACGTTTAGCTTGATCGACTTGTTCCAATCGTGGGCATCTATGCAATTTGCAGGCGCTAGGGGTGCGGCATGTATTGCGCAATGGGCCCATAGGTGCAGCCCGCCCCAGCGATCATGGATAGATCGGCACAGGTGGCGCACGGCATTCACATTAGTGACATCAATTGGCGCGAGGGTTGCCTGCCCACCACAGGCTTGGATGCGGTCATCCAATTCTTCAAGCCCACCGGTGGTCTTAGCTACAGCAACGATGTGAAATTTCTGCGCAAGCTGAAGCGCCAATGCCGCGCCAAGCCCACGTGAGGCGCCAGTGATGAGAATGGGATATGTCATATGGCGCGTCATGGGGGCAAATGCGCAGCAGGTCAAGGGGCCGGAGGCTACTCGGCAGCCTTCATTTGAAACCCGCCAGAGATTTGATCGGATGGGATCACGGGATAGTCGCCGGTGAAACAAGCGTCGCAATATTGCGGTTGTGCGTTGTCGCGGTCGGTGCCACCGACAGCGCGGTACAGCCCATTTAGAGAAATAAATTTCAAACTGTCCACGGCCAAATGTTGGCGCATTTCCTCTTCTGACATGGTCGCGGCCAATAGTTTTTCGCGGTCTGGCGTATCGACTCCATAAAAGCAGGGCCAAGCCGTTGGCGGACTTGCGATGCGGAAATGCACTTCAGCGGCGCCGGCGTCTAGGATCATCTCTTTAATCTTGCGAGATGTGGTTCCGCGTACAACGCTGTCGTCCACCAAAATCACCCGCTTGCCGCGGATCAAAGCCCGGTTCACATTCAGCTTCAAACGCACGCCCATGTTGCGAATTTGCTCACTGGGCTCAATGAAGGTCCGGCCCATATACTGATTGCGAATAATGCCCATGGCATAGGGAATGCCCGATTCATGCGAAAATCCAATTGCTGCAGGCGTGCCGCTGTCGGGCACAGGGCAAACAAGGTCTGCTTCTATTGGAGATTCTTTGGCTAATTCGCGCCCGATGGCCTCGCGTGTTTCATAGACGCTTCGGCCGCCAAGGATGCTGTCGGGCCGGCTGAAATAGATGTGCTCAAAGACACAAAACCGCGGACGCGCCGGGCGAAACGGGTAACTGCTTTCGACGCCATTGGCGGTGATGACCACCATCTCGCCGGGGTGAATCTCGCGCACAAACTCTGCGCCAGTGATATCTAAAGCGCAGGTCTCGGAGCTGAGCACCCAACCATCGCCCAATTTACCCAACACCAAAGGCCGCACGCCCAAAGGATCGCGCACGCCAATCAGCTGGGTTTGTGTCATAGCAACGATGGAAAACGCCCCTTCAACTCGGCGCAACGCATCTTCCATTCGTTGTGGGATGTTCTGCTGTAGGCTGCGAGCCATGAGGTGAATAATACATTCGCTGTCTGAAGAGGATTGGAAAATCGAACCACGTCCAATTAACTCTTTGCGTAGAGAATTTGCATTGGTGATATTGCCATTATGCGCAATCGCTGCGCCGCCCATGGAAAACTCACCAAAAAAGGGTTGCACATCGCGTATCGCAGTGTTGCCCTTGGATCCAGCGGTCGAATAGCGCACATGTCCGATCGATAGATCGCCTGGTAGTTGCTCCATGATTTTTGCACTGGTGAAATTGTCTCGCACGTAGCCAAAGCGGCGCACAGAATTGAATCCGAGGGTTTCATCATGGGTCACAATGCCACCAGCCTCTTGGCCGCGATGTTGCAGAGCATGCAAGCCAAGGGCGATAAAATTCGCCGCATCCGCTGTACCAATCACCCCGAACACGCCGCATTCTTCGCGCAGTTTATCATCGTCAAAGGGATTTGTGTGCATCTGGTCCAACGGTTGGGTCACTCGATAGGCTCCGATAAATGACTTTACACACTATGCCTTACGCGATCGCAGCAGGCATGTCACTTTGACAATGCGAAAAACACGCTGTTTTTTTACAAAAATAAAATACTGCTCACGTTCTGAGGTGGTCAGCTAAATTTATTGACGTTTTAAGTAAATTTATGCGCTGCACTCGCCAACCAGTTGATCGTATTGAGTTCTTAACCAACCCAATGCGGCTTCCGGGTTTTGATCCTGTACATCGTCTACGTAGCGCTCAAAGACCGCGGCAGACCGTGATGCCTCTAGTGCCACAATATCTTGGTTCGGCATCACGGTGAAATAGATGAAAAACCCGACGGCCACCAAGATAATACCGCGGGCCACCCCAAAGAAAAAGCCCAGCATTTGATCAAAGCCACCAAAAATGGATCGTTGTACGATGGCAGAAAATAGCGGTGTGAAGAGGGAGAGCAATAGCAAAGACAACGCAAAGACGATGGCAAAGCTGGCAACAATTAGCAATTCGCAGCTGTCACCCAACATATCGCCCAGATAAGGAATTTGCCGCACCAATGGTTGCGCTGTGTCGGCAAAGACAAAGCCGATGAAGGCAGCCGCCATCCAGCCCGCAATGGCCATAATTTCACGTACGAGACCACGTGAATAGGCCAACAAGGCTGACATCACGATCGCAACCGTCACACCTCCGTCTACTATTGTAAAACCGTCCACTGTGCTTCTCCACCCTGCGCTTTTTAGCGGCTTCCGAACAAGTCTTCAACAAATTGAGCTAAATCATCAATCGGCCGCAATGTAATTCCCGCAATATCTTCAAGTTTTTTCGCGGCCGGGGCCAGCGCCTGACAGAAACCAAGTTTCTGCGCTTCTTTCAACCTATTTTCTGCCTGTGAGACGGGTCTTACCGCGCCTGAAAGCGAAATTTCTCCAAAAATAACGGCATCTCTTGGCAAAGCGGCGTCTTCACGGGCGGAAATCAGGGCGGCGGCCACGGCCAGGTCGGCAGCCGGTTCTGTGACACGCATGCCTCCGGCCACATTTAAGTAGACATCCAGACCGGTGAAGGGGATGCCGCAGCGGGCTTCCAATACGGCAAGGACCATTGCCAGCCTTTGTCCATCCCAGCCGACGACGGATCGTCGCGCCTGCCCATGTGGTGAGGGGGCGACAAGGGCTTGAAATTCGCAGAGGACTGGGCGCGTACCCTCAATCCCGGCAAAGACCGCAGAGCCTGGTGTTGTTTTGCCTCGTTCGGACAAAAATAGGGCAGAGGGATTTTTGACTTCAACCAAACCCTTGCCAGTCATCTCAAAAACACCAATTTCATCAGCCGGGCCGAAGCGATTTTTCACGGCGCGCAACAGGCGAAACTGATGATTGCGCTCGCCTTCGAAGTACAAAACCGTATCGACCATATGCTCCACCACTCGTGGCCCGGCGATTTGCCCGTCTTTGGTGACATGCCCGACCATAATCACCGCCACGCCCTTGCGTTTGGCATAGCTGGTAAGCTCGTGGGCGGAGGACCGTACCTGGCTGACTGAGCCGGGAGCTGCTTCGATGTGATCGGCCCACATGGTTTGAATGGAATCGATAATGACTAAATCGGGCTTTTCGGCATCCAAAGTGGTCAGAATATCGCGCAGATTGGTCTCAGCGGCGAGGATCACAGGGCTCTCGCTGAGATCAAGGCGTTGCGCGCGCATACGCACCTGCGCGGTTGCTTCCTCGCCGGAGATATAAATAACCTTCAAACCATTGCGGGCAAAACGAGCGGCCGCTTGCAACAAAAGAGTGGATTTGCCGATTCCGGGATCCCCGCCGACCAAGAGTGCGCTGGCCTTGACCAATCCTCCCCCCAAAACTCGGTCTAGCTCTGCCACGCCAGCCATGGTGCGCACGGGCGGCTCCTCCACCGTGGTCAGATCGGTCAGCGTGATGGTCCGGCCCCGCTTGCCGCCAAGGGTTTTGCCCGGCCCCGCTGAGAGCGGACCTTGATCAACCAGAGTGTTCCACTCCATGCAGCTATCGCATTGGCCGGCCCATTTGCTATGAGGCGCGTCGCATTTGCTACAGGTGAATGTCACGTTGGCCATGTATTGTCCTTTTCATCTGGCCTTGAGATACAGGGTACAGCTAATAAAGAAAGCCTGTAAATGTTGAAAGTTGCTGTTTAACGTAGGGTCTCAATTGGACCTTCGGCGTGACCATTCACAAATTGGTCCACATGTGGATCTCCGCTTTGCGCCATATCCGTATGCGCACCGCACCATTGAATGGTCCCGCGATGCAGCATTGCCACTTTATCGGCGATGGTGTCCACAGAGGTCATGTCATGCGTGATGGTGACGGCCGTCACTCCCATCTCCACAACGATCTCGCGGATCAATTCGTTGATGACACCGGACATGATTGGGTCGAGCCCGGTGGTGGGTTCATCAAAGAAAATAATTTCTGGTTCCGCAGCAATGGCTCTAGCGAGGCCGACACGTTTTTGCATACCGCCAGAGAGCTCCGCTGGAAAGCGATCTGCCACGTCTGGTGCCAGACCGACGCGGCGCAATTTTTCGATGGCAATTTCGCGCGCCTCAGCCATGGGCCGTTTGAGCGCGCCGCGCTGAAGCCGGAAAGCCACATTTTGCCAGACCGGCATCGAATCGAACAGCGCGCCGCCTTGAAACAGCATGCCAAAGCGGCTCAGAAAGGCGTCCCGCTTGACTTGGGTGATATCTTGGCCATCGACCAAAATTTGCCCACTGTCTGGTTGGATCAAACCCAGAACCGTTTTGATCAAAACAGATTTTCCGGTGCCCGAACCACCGATGATCACCATGCTTTCGCCACGCTCTACCTTCAAATTCACCCCGCGCAGCACATGATTGTGGCCAAAAGATTTAAATATGTTTTCAAAGGTTATCATGCTGTAAAAAATACTGCTGTGAGCAGGAAATTTGCCGCCAGAATTAAAACCGCTGCCGCTTGCACTGAAGCTTTGGTTGCCACGCCCACGCCCTGGGCGCCGTGGCCCGAGTTCAGCCCATAATAGCATCCCATCAATGTGGCGATAGTTCCGAAAGCCATGCCCTTGGCCATTGAGGAGAGGATATCGGCAGTGGTCAGGAAGTTCATAGTATTTATAATATAGTTGGCGGGGTTAAAGCTTAGAGTTTGTGTGGCGACGATAAAACCACCAAAAATGCCGATACTATCGGCCACGGCGACCAAGACGGGACCAGCCATGAGCCCAGCCAAGACCCGCGGCATCACCAAATACTTCATCGGGGCGGTGGACAGGGTGACAAGAGCATCAATTTGTTCAGTGACCTTCATCGTGGCCATCTCAGCTGCGATGGAACTGGTCACCCGCGCTGCAATCATCAACCCCACCAGAACCGGTCCCAATTCACGCACCATGCCAATGGCAACGATCTGCGGTACAACTTCAGGAGCGTTGAAACGCGACCCACCGGAGTAAATTTGCAAAGCCAGAGCAGCCCCTGTGAACAAGGCGGTCAGCCCCACGACGGGTAGGGACAGGTAGCCGACATTCAACAGCGCGCTGAAAAATTCGCGGAAATAAAATGGTGGGCGAAAGACATGGGATAGGGTGGCCAGAGCAAAGAGCACGAAACGGCCCAAAGCGAAAATCGCATCGATGCATGAGCGCCCGAGGGCACGGACAATCAAGATCATTTGTGCGCTCATTGGTTCACATAACGCCGCGCATAGCGGGCGCCCAACGAAGTGAGAATTTCATAACCGATTGTCCCGGCTTTATCGGCCAATTCATCCACCGATTGATAGGGACACAGAATATCCAAAGTCTCTGGTGGTTGGGGCAGGGCGGTGACATCCACGCCAATCATATCCATTGAGACGCGCCCCACGATGGGGCAGGCCTGGTCTTGGTGCCACATAGAGGCGTTATTGGATAGGGCGCGCAGCAGCCCATCAGCATAGCCAGCGGCCACAGTTGCGACCCGCGCAGGAGCGCTGGCGCTCCAGCTGTTGCCATAGCCCACAGTTTCACCTTCAGCGACATCGCGTATTTGAATGACCGGCAAAGACAAATGCACCACAGGTTCGGCCTGTATATAGGGCGCGCCGCCATAAAGACCGATGCCGGGGCGGGTCATGTCAAAGTGATATTCCGGTCCCAGTAATATCCCGCCCGTCGCGGCCAACGAGCGTTTCAAGCCCAACCCATCGGTCATCGCGCAAAATTGCGCCAATTGTTGTTGGTTCATCGGATGATTGGGTTCATCTGCACAGGCCAAGTGACTCATGACCAAACTCGGGTTTAATCCAACCACCAAATCCCGTACCGTCTCCCATTCCGAGGTTTCCATGCCTAAGCGGTTCATGCCGGTGTCAAGTTGGATTCCAAAGGCATGGCCGGGGAGGGCTTCGAAATGGCGCGTAAGCTGGTCAAAGGAGTTAAGCAAGGGCACGAGATGTAAATCATGGATCATTTCTGTATCGCCCAGCATATGTCCAGAGAATACATAAATACTAACATTATCGCCCAATTCACGGCGAATTGCCGCGGCCTCTTCTGCGGCCGCCACAAAGAAATGCCGCACCCCCGCTGGATAGAGTGTGCGCGCAACGCGCCCGGAATCCAGACCATAGCCATTCGCTTTGACTACAGCGGCGGTTTTAACATTTTTGGCAGAGAAGCGATCTAAAGTAGACCAATTGTTTGCTATCCCATTCAAATTAACTGTTAAATTTCCTGTGCTCATGGAGTGCTTCGGTCCTGATATTTGCAAATTTCACGGAGATTTTATGCGCCAAATTGGGCAGAGGGTCAATCGACTGATGCTCTAGAATTCATCCTCAAGCGATTGTTGCCATGGTTTGACGAGATTGCCAAAGCGGGTGAACTGCCCTTCAAAACTCAACTCGACTGTGCCAATTGGTCCATGCCGCTGCTTTCCGATGACCACCTCGGCCTTGCCATGCAGGCGCTCCATCTCTTCTTGCCATATGCCCATTTTATCGAGCTCATGATCGCCCGGTTTTTCGCGCTCTTTGTAATACTCTTCGCGGAACACAAACATCACCACATCCGCATCTTGCTCAATTGAGCCAGATTCGCGCAGATCTGACAACTGTGGCCGCTTGTCTTCGCGGTTTTCCACTTGACGCGAGAGCTGTGAAAGGGCGACCACAGGAATATCAAGCTCTTTGGCGATGGCTTTCAGGCCCATCGTGATCTCAGAAATTTCATTCACCCGGTTTTCTGATCGTCCAGTGCCTCGGACTAGCTGAAGATAGTCAACAAATAATGCATCCAGACCATGGGTTCGCTTCAAGCGGCGTGCACGGGCTGCCAGCTGGCTGATCGGCAGGGCTGGGGTGTCATCAATGAACAAAGGCGCGGCCTCCAGCTCTTTAGCCGCATCGACAATTCGGCGAAACTCGCTTTCGGTAAAGTCACCCCGGCGAATTTGGTTTGAGGGGATTTCCGCCACCTCAGATAGAATACGCGAAGCAAGCTGTTCCGCGGACATTTCTAAGCTGAAAAATCCAACAACCCCGCCGTCAACCGCACCCTCCTCGCCAGAGGTTGTGATACCTTTTTTATAGGCTTTTGCGATGTTAAACGCGATATTGGTGGCCAATGAAGTTTTGCCCATTGACGGACGACCGGCCAAGATTAAAAGATCTGAGCGGTGCAGCCCGCCCAGTTTTGTGTCCATATCAATCAGCCCGGTCGACACGCCTGCGAGCCCGCCTTCGCGTTGATAGGCGGCATTGGCGACTTTAACCGCATCTGTGACGGCTGTGAGGAAAGATTGAAAGCCTTGCTCGGTCTGGCCCTGCTCGGCCAAAGCGTAGAGCTTTTGCTCAGCTTCAACGATTTGTTCTTTAGGTTCGCTTTGCACATCCACACGGGCCGCCTTTGCAGCGATATCATTGCCCACGTCGATCAACTCGCGGCGGATAGCGAGATCGTAGATCATTTCGGCATAATCGCGCACGGCAAAGGAAGATATTGCCGCGCCCGCGAGCCGCATCAAATAGGCGGGCCCACCTAATTCTGCGAGCCCCGCATCATCTTCCAAAAATGCCTTCAAAGTGATGGGGCTGGCCAGATTGTTTTTGGCTATGCGAGCCGCGGCGGTCTCAAATATCCGCTCATGTACAGGGTCATAAAAATGCTCGGCCCGCAAAATTTGCGCGACGCGGTCGAACAGATCATTGTTTGTGAGGATGGCGCCAAGCAATTGTTGCTCGGCCTCAATGGAATGCGGCACGCCAAGAGGTGCCACTTCGCTTGCTGGGGGCTGCAGACTCGCAATCTCATTCATATTCGACTCCTCGTTAGCTCACGCATAGTGCAAGTCAGGATGCTTGGCTATGTAGAACAGATCGGTGCATAAACTGTGGATAAACCACAGATTGAGAGCTCATGCGGCCATATTTCTCGATACTGCGCTAGATATAGTGGTCCGAAATTACCTATACACTTTGAAGTACATTAAATCCGCCAAGGGGTGTCAGCTTGTCCACATTTTGCCCACAGGTTTATACTGGAAAATAGTTATTTGGCGTGCGCCTCTTGCCACTCTTCTGGAGATTTCAAAAAGATTTCCACCTCGCGCAGTGTCTTGCTGTCAAATGCGCTCTGTGCGCGGGCTTCCGCTAGCACATCCCACCAGGTGCACAGATGATGCAAAGTCACCCCATGATCGCCCAGGTTTTTTTCAGTCTGAGGAAAAATCCCGTAATAGAAAATCACCGCCGTATGAGCACAGG
>Ga0115008_10005559_pt1 | contig 10401 bp, 10 predicted proteins | sample FraStrMetagenome_FD_87164 | JGI IMG/M metagenome (GOLD analysis project Ga0115008, IMG submission 87164) | Marine eukaryotic phytoplankton communities from Arctic Ocean - Fram Strait ARC3M Metagenome | ecosystem: Environmental > Aquatic > Marine > Oceanic | place: Fram Strait | collected...
ATTACCACAACGAATGTTACTGACTTTGCAGTGCATTAACTGTTCTTTGGTTGCTAGGAACATAGCACGTTTCCAAATAACAGGTACATCATTACGGTGATGGATACGTAGATCAGCACGGCCTTGTAAATATACTAATGGAATTTTAACAATAATGTTTGGGTGATGGTTAGTTTGTTTTGCAAGCCAGTGAATATGCTTTGGATCAATAATTTCGTCAGCATCTCCATAGATGAATACGTCACGCTTTTCAAAGTCTTGAAGAGCAAGCAATACAGCATCTTTCTGTAAACGTTCTCTTACTCTTGCATATAAAGAATCTCTATTAGATGCATTAACACCAGCGTTTCTTCTATCGATTTCTAATATCTCTAAGTCTTCTGTCTCAGGAATATCATGTTCGATATAGATAATTTTCTCAATAGGTAATCCAAGCTTACGAGCTACTTCTGGGAATTTACGCTCTACAGGTTTACCAGCATGTGTCTTATTTGATTCGACAATAATAAACTTATCTACGTGATCTTTTAATAAGTTAACACGTAAATAAAGTAATTCTTCTCCATAGGGAGCAAACCAGGGAAAACAATCTACAACTTTCATTCTATTTCCTTCTTTCCAATACAGTTAATCCATTACAATTTTGTTTGTGTCTTTTGAACTGCCACTGAGGATTCTTAATAACGAAATCAATAATGGCAGGCAATAAACCTTGGTCAGGCATTGCTTTGCGATTAGGATTAGCAGCCCAATCTTGTTGTTCATCACGTACACCATAAGTATGTGTATCATGGAATGCTAAGTACTTACGAGCTGCGTTAGCATGCAATTTAAGTTCTTCTCTTAGCTGTGCTTGTGAATGCCATGTATCAATAAAGATCATATCAGTTGGTTCAATAAGAATATGCAAAGTGTTTGCTTTTTCATACTCTACATCTTTACCAACTTTCTTAGCAATTTTGAATAGGTCCATTAAAGGTTGGTGAATATCAAGATCATATGCTCTTAAGCTTACTGGAGCTTTAAGAAATGCTTTTGTACTTGCACCGAACCTTGAACCAAACTCAGTAACATGTGTACAATCTCCAGCTAATTCTAATAGATCATGTAAATGCTCATCGATATCTGATTTAGTGTTCTTTTCTTTTTGATACTCTTCTTCAATAAGAGTTTCCCATTCTTTCATAATCATATGTCTAACCACCTTGTGTTATCTAAAGTCCATTTAACGACTTCAGCGATACGCTCTTGTACCGGTTTCGGTTCCCATCCCATTGCTTTCATTCTATCACCAGAAAGTGCATATCTAAGATCATGGCCAGGTCTACTACTATGGAAATCCATAAATTCGTAGTTGAGTGGCTTACCTTGAGCATCAGCGATCATTTGAGCAAGTTCTAAATTATCTAATTCAGTGGCACCGCAAATATTAAATTTAGGACACTTAACACCATTATTGTTTGTGATGTTTAATGTACCCTCGTGTTCAAGTAAGAATAATGTAGCATCTGCCACATCTTCAGCATGAATATAGTGTCGTGATCCAGCAATCGTTTTACTTGCATCTGAGTGAATTGTTACCTTGCCACCATCTCGTACATTACGGATAGTCATAGGGATAAACTTCTCAGGATGTTGACGTTCGCCAAACACATTCATTGTATGTGTAATATAGATCGGCATATCATATGTATTTTGGTATGCTACACAAAGTTCTTCAGCACCTGCTTTAGAAGCTGAATAAGGATTTGTAGAATTGTAACGATCATATTCGTCATACTTAATATCGTCTGGTGCAGGACCAAAGACTTCGTCTGTTGAGAAATATAAGAATCTTTCTAAGTTTGGCTGCTTACGAGCAAACTCTAAGATGTTACATGTTCCAACGACATTATCCATAACGAATTCCATAGGGAAGTCAATTGAACGATCTACATGCGAACCTGCCGCTAAATGAGCAACAATATCACAAGGTCCAATGTCTGCAACGAGCATTGGATTAAATTCTGCTTTTAAGTCGTGGAAAACTGTGCGAAGACGTTTACGTTCTTCTGGGGTACGTTCTTGTAAAAGATCGTGAAGTCTGTTTAGGTTACCACTATAATCTAATCGATCTATAGTAACGATATCCCAATCAGTATTTTTGAGTATTTGATTGATTAAATGGTGTGCAATGAAACCACCGCCACCAGTAATAAGTATTTTCTTAGCCATTATATCTCCGTCATCAATAACATGTTATAAGTTCTCCATAGATCCGAAGACCTATGGAGCGTTGTTAATTATATTTATAATCAGAAATTATATTTGATCGTAGCTTTAAAGCTATCATCATACTTAGCATTACCATAAGGTCCTACCATTGCTTTATCCTGATGGAAGTATACTCCATACTCCATTGGACCCTGATTATAAACTGCACCAAAGTAGTTAAAGCTAAAACCGATATCATCGTCTTCAACTCTGTGTGCTGAAAGGATTACGTTTTCGATTCCGTAGTACATAACACCGTAGTCTTTACGGATATTACCACCATCATCAAACTGTTCGTAACCTAACCCTACTGGTACTCCGATTGGATATAATGATGTTCCAATTGAATAACCACGTTGGGTTGTTTTATCTTCAGCACTAATTTGTAGGTATGATACATCAAAGATCGCTAAACGTGCTGTTACACCCGCATACATTGACTTTGTTTCTGGTTCATAACCTACAATACCACCAACTGGTAGCTTTTTTCTCTTTAGTTTATATTGGTTGAATTTGAACTGATCGTTATTAACCCAATCACCGAAAGTAACAACTACTTTCTCTTTATGGTCAATACGAGAATTTGGTTCAATTACAATAACTGGTGCACCAATTTTAGATGTTTTTGCAAAACCTAATCTTTGTGCATCTGTTTCACCAATATATACTCTTGTGTTACCGATACCAAGTCCCATTTGTTTCTCTTGGACTGTGTTATCTAATGTACGATCTAATGAGTAGTTAGTATCATACCGTGCTCCAGCACCGACCCAGTTAAACGGGCCTTCTTCAAGTTCTGTTTGAAACCCTGCGAAATTTCTGCTCGCGAACTCATGTCACCTTCTGGCCATTCGCCATCAATATACATTTCAATATTGCCATCATAATATAGACCGGATTTTTCTTCTTCTTTTTGTTCATGTCCGTCAGCATAAACGTTTGTCGCGATAAGCGATAGGAACGTCATTGTTCCAATTAATAGTTTCATTTTTGAACCTTTCTATTTAGCGCATGTCCTTAAACGCTGTTAAATCGTATCTTCCCAGATACATGTGAAGTTTTATTTAAGCCAGCCGATTTTTTCTCCTGCTGCTATTCTTCGTTCTGCTTCTGCCTTAGTGCCTGGATATCTTGTTGCCCAAAGGATGATCAGCCCAAATGTAACGGCCATATAGATTGTGGCTTTTATATTTGCGACTGTTAGGAAAAATATTACTAATGAAGTCGACATTACGAAGACCATTAGATATTTTGCTTTGGTTGGGTATACTCTATAAGTTCCCCATTCTTTGATAAAAGGACCGAAACGCGAATGGTTTAAAATCCAGTTATGGAATCTTTCGTTTGATTTTGCGAAGCAGAAAGTGGCTCCTAAGATTGGCGTACTCCAAGGAAGTCCAGGAAGAAGAACGCCTAGATATGCGACTCCTAATAAGATTATCCCTAATGCAAACCAAAATGCTTTTTTTATTCTATTCATATTGTTTCCTTTCAGACTAAAGCAAAATTACTTTAGTACTTCTTTTAATGCTTGTACCAGTTGTATCATCATCACATCATCGTGATAAGGAGTTGGTGCAATTCTCAATCGCTCTGTTCCAGCCTGAACAGTCGGACTATTTATAGGCTGTATGTAAATTCCAAAATCGTTTAATAACCGATCACTCGCTTCTTTACATTTAAAAGCATCATTAATCATTACTGGAACAATATGTGTACAAGAGTTTTCGTGTACCGGTATATCTGCTTCAGCAAGCATTTGTTTTAGTGTTATAGCTCTTTCTTGATGATGAGCCCTTAATCCAGGATTGTCACGGAGATATCTGATGGACGCCAAGGCTCCTGCACAAATGACTGGGGATGTTGATGTAGTGAATATAAACCCACTAGCAACACACCTAATAGCATCAATAATATTAGCATTCCCAGTAATATACCCGCCTTGAACGCCGAACGCTTTACCAAGTGTCCCATTTATAATATCCACTCTATCTGATAATCCTAGCTTCTGACAATATCCACCGCCTGTTTCACCGTATAAACCTACAGCATGAACTTCGTCGATATATGTCATCGCTTTATATTTATCTGCTAAATCGAGTATCTTTTCTATTGGACTAATATCTCCATCCATAGAATAAACTGACTCAAACACAATAACAGGAATTTGATTAGCCATTTGACATGTTTGCAATGCCAATTCTAATTCATCCATATCATTATGTTTAAATATAGTTTTATCTGCTTTTGAATGATTAATACCAACAATAAGTGATGCATGATTCTTAGAATCTGATACAAAACAAATGTTAGGAATCATTCTGCTTAAAGCTATGAGACTCCATTCATTAGCGACATATGCGCTTGTAAATAGTAAAGCATTTTCTTTCTTATGTAGTGCTGCTAATTCTTTTTCTAATGTAACATGATAATGAGTGTTACCACCAATATTACGAGTACCACCTGAACCAGAACCTGTTTGATCTAAAGCACTATGCATAGCACTTACAATATGTTGGTTCTGACCCATACCAAGGTAATCATTAGAACACCAGTTAACTATGTTCTTTGGTGCGTATTTTCCATACCAAATTGAGCGAGGAAAGTCTCCCCGCTCTCTTAGTATATCATTGAACACTCTATAACGACCGTCTTTCTTATATTGATCAATCACCCGATCAAAGTATTCGTTAAGCATTAGAGACTAAATCCTTTGAACGTACCCGAATCGATATCTTGTTTTGTACCACCCTGAACATAAGATGTGATCTCTGTTTCTTGTGGAGCAACTTGTACTTCTGCACCTGAGATCCATTTTTGTGTCCACGGTAACGGGTTATTCTTAATTGAATAAGGAGACTGTAGTTTTACATTAGTCATACGACGAGTTGCAATGAACTCAATGTATTGATGTAACAATTCAGCATTTAGACCAATCATTGAACCATCTTTGAACAAGTAATTAGCCCATTCTTTTTCTTGATCTACTGCATCTACAAACATTTGAATACATTCAGCTTCTGTTTCTTCTGCAATTTTCTCAAAGTCTTTATCTTCTTTCTTTAGAAGTTTTAACATCATTTGAGTAGAAGCAAGGTGTAGGTTTTCGTCACGTGCAATTAACTTAATAATCTTAGCGTTACCTTCCATTTTCTTTAACTCAGCAAATGCCCATGAACATGCAAAGGACACGTAGAAACGAACACCTTCTAGAATGTTAACACTCATTAGTGTAAGATATAATAGTTTCTTTAATTCATACAAATCAACTTTTACTTTTTTACCGTTAACAGTATGTGTACCAATACCTAGTAGATTGTAATAGCCTGCCATTTCGATAAGATCGTCATAATAACCTGAGATTGAATCTGCGCAGTCAACGATTTCTTTAACATTTAGCATCTCATCAAAGATCTTACTTGGGTTTGAATAGATGTTACGAATAATATGTGTATATGAACGACTATGAATTGTTTCACTGAATGTCCAAGTGATAATCCAATTTTCTAGTTCTGGTAATGATACAATAGAACCAAAGCTTTCTGCTGGTGCACGACCCTGTACTGAGTCTAGTAGGATCTGTCGTTTTAGGTTAGACGTAAAAATATGTTGTTCATGCGGTGTTAGCGCTTTAAAGTCTTTTGCATCTTGATAGATGTCTACTTCTTCTGGACGCCAAAAGAAGCCAAGCTGCTTATCAGTCAACTGATCAAACTGCTTATACTTAAGTGTATCGTAACGTTGAATTGTCGGTCCACCAGTTGGATCTAGGAACGAACTAACAGATGTATGGTCAACGCGATTGTTTACGTCAAAAACGCTCATTTATTTTTCCTTTGTATGAGGGGATTATTACTTCTATATTATCATATAATTTAAAAATGTCAATCATTAAATTGTGCAGGATTCGCAATCTTCATCATCTATTTCGCCCTGCGCAAGTTCTGTATCACCAGCCATTTTATCTACGTCGATCTCACCTTGACCGTCGAATGTGTTAAAGTAGTACAATTGTTTGCCACCATACTTATAAAACATAAGTAAGTGCTGTAATAGTACACTCATTGGTATTTTTTCATCTTCGAAATATATTGGGTTATAACTTGTATTAACAGATATACCTTGGTCGATATATTTCTGTAATACTGCCATAATTTTCAAGTAACCTTCTGGAGACTTTTGATCCCATAACAGATCATATTTATTCTTTAAACGTCTGTACTCTGGAACTACTTGCTTAAGAACACCGTGCTTAGATTGCTTAACAGAAATAAGTGAACGAGGTGGTTCAATACCGTTTGTAGCGTTTGCAATTTGAGCTGATGTTTCACTTGGCATAAGAGCCATTAGTGTAGAGTTACGAATACCTGTTGCTTTAAGTTGCTTTCGTAAACCTTTCCAGTCTTGACGTTCTTTATGCTTAACCAATTCATCAAGATCTTTTTTGTATGTTTGGTTAGGTGTAATGCCTTGACCGTACTTTGTCTCATCAATTCCTGGTATGTTACCAAACTCTACTGCAAGATCAGCCGAAGCTTTAATAAGATAATAAGACCAAGCTTCAGCATACTCATCGATTAATTCCAAACCTTCAGGAGTAATATCTTGATAAGATAAATCATGCTTAGCCATAAAGTATGCAAAGTTAATAATACCAACACCAATAGGTCTACGCTTTTCAGTGCTTAACTGAGCAGCAATGATAGGATAATTTTGATAGCTTAATAGAGCATCCAAACCACGAACAGCAAGATTACATGCTTTTTCAAAATCTGATGTACATCTAACATTGCCCCAGTTAATAGCCGATAAAGTACAAAGACTGATTTCGCCTTCTGTATCATTAACGTCATTTAAAGGTTTAGTTGGCAGATCGATCTCAGCACAAAGATTTGACTGACGGATAGGAGCTAAATCTGGTAAGAATGAACCGTGCTCATTAGCGTTATCAACATTTTGTAGATAGATACGACCTGTATTTTTACGTTCTTCCATAAAGGAACTAAACAACTGAGCAGCTGAAATAGTTTTCTTACGAAGACGTGTATTGCGTTCAGCAGTTTCATATAATTCTTTAAACTTATCTTGATCAGCATAGAAAGCATCATATAAGCCAGGAACATCTGATGGTGAGAACAAAGTAATGTCTCCACCTGTAATCAAACGTTCATACATTAACTTATTGAATTGTACGCCATAATCCATATGACGAACACGATTATCTTCAGTACCTTTATTGTTCTTTAGAACTAACAAGTCTTCTGCTTCGTAGTGCCAGATAGGATAATAAATCGTAGCAGCTCCACCACGTACACCACCTTGAGAACAAGACTTAGTAGCAGCTTGGAACATTTTATAGAATGGAATTATACCTGTATGGAATGCATCACCTTTTCGTATTGGAGTACCGATTGCTCTGATTGCTCCTCCACCGATTCCGATACCGGCCTTTTGTGAAACGTATTTAACAATGCTTGAGCTAGTAGCATTAATACTATCAAGACTATCGTCAGTCTCAATAAGGACGCACGAACTGAATTGTCGCTGCGGTGTGCGGACACCAGCCATAACAGGTGTAGGAAGACTAATGTCATGTAAACTAATAGCATCATAGTAATCCTTTACGTAGCTTAAGCGAGTTTCCTCTGGATAATTGTGGAATAATGTAGCAGCAATAAGTATGTAACACATTTGCGGTGTTTCAAAGATTTCACCTGTAACACGATTCTGACATAGATATTTACCACGTAACTGTTCCATAGCGACATACGTTAGATCTTCATCTCTTGCATGTTTAATAAAACCGTTAATCTTATCCCATTCTTCATCGGTGTAATAGTTAATAAGTTCAGGATCATAGAAACCCCGATCAATATTCTTCTCAACTAAAGATTTGACGTCTGTCGGTTCGTAGCCGCCATAGACTTCTTTGCGTAAACCGTAATTAATTAGACGACCACCAACAAACTGATAGTTTGGAGTTTCTTCGCTAATAAGATCTGCCGCTGCTTTAATAAGAGTTTCTTGAATTTCTTTAGAACTAATCCCGTTGAAAAATTGTATCTGGGATTTGATTTCGACTTCCGATGGTGAGACGCCCGTTATATCTTTGCAAGCGTGGAAAACTACCTTATGGAGTTTTTCTACATCTAAATGTTCCTTTGATCCATCACGTTTTGCAACTTGGATAGTTTGTATCATACTTACTTCTTCCTTCATTATATTATGTTATTTGCTCTGGTACTTTATTTATACAGCCATTTCAGCTTTTATTGTATCATGATGGAAATAATTTGTCAACATAAAAGAAACAGTTGTGTCATTTTTATATGGTCCATCGAGTTGCAATTCGAATGCTGGGTCTATGTCCAGTGTGGGTAAGGGAAATTCTTCCCGTTGTAATTGTTGTTTTACTTGGTCGAAATGATCATTGTAGATATGCGCGTCACCTAAAGTGTGGACTAGAGTGCCCACTTGTAGCCCACAGTGACGAGCAAGTATGTGAGTCAATAATGCATAGGATGCGATATTAAATGGCACTCCTAAGAATGCGTCGCCACTTCTCTGATACATTTGACAGCTAAGCTTACCATTGTATACTCTAAATTGAGCCATAGTGTGGCAGGGTGGTAAAGCCATCTTATCGATTTCAGATACATTCCAAGCTGAGAGAATAATACGTCTGCTATCAGGATTATTTTTTATTTGATCAATTATTGTTTTGATCTGATCAGTTCCATTAAAGGAACGCCATTGTGAACCGTATACTGGTCCAAGTTCTTTGTACATTAATCCTTGATGATAACCAAGATCTTTTGCTTGCTTATCTGCATTGGCAGTCCATATAGTATTCTTATCAGTAATAAGATCACGTCTTTTGCCAAAGGTAAGTTCAGCAAGTCTTCGTTCGTCTGTACTTCCTTCAAGGAACCATAATAGTTCAGCAACTACAGATTTCCATGCAAGTCTTTTAGTTGTTATAGCAGGAAAACCATATGATAAGTCAAACTTCATTTGATAACCAAAAATAGAACGAGTACCAGTACCTGTTCTATCGTTTACGTCTTCACCTTCATCTAAGATGTCTTGTAGTAAATTGTGATATGCTCTCATTAATTTTTAATCCATTTTGTGATTGTTCCGAAACTTTTTACTTCCGTGTTATCTGCACTATAGTATTCTGTAATCTTTTCTTTATCTAAGAACGTATCACAGTCATAACTACCTTCTACTTCATTCAACCATAGTTCATCTATATAATACAACATAGATTCTACTAATTGAGCTCCACCAATAATCCAAACATCGGTTTTAATTTGTGGTAAGATCTTTAATATAGATTTTAAATCACCAACTATATCTGCACCTATTGGACCATTACTTGAAGTCACTACAGCGTTATCTCTATTAGGTAGCTTGAACGGTAAGCTTTCCCAAGTCTTACGACCCATAACAACTGTTGAATGTTCAGTACATTCTTTAAACCATTTTAAATCTTCACTATTCTTTGGCCAAGGTAATCCACCGTCTTTGCCAATGCCCCAGTCTTTATCATGAGCTAGTATCCCTCGTATCATGTCTTTCTCCATGCTTGAAACTTTAATTCTGCTTGAAGACCTTTGTGTGTATTATCTTCGATAAGTTTCTCGACATTAACACCTTTGAGATGCATATCATTAATATCTTTTGCTACAACGTTATCAGGCCATATACAAATCTTATAGCCGTTTTTGATAACCCGTTCCATACGCTTATGGATTTCTTTATTACGTGGCTCAGCATCAAATACATATATTGCATTTTCGTTTGCAGAGTTACCGTTGCCTTCAGCACCGTTCATTGAGATAGCGTTCTCTAGGAACATACTATCGAGTGCACCTTCAACAATGTAATAAGGATGATCGAAGTTAACTTTATCTAAGCCAAATATCTTTGGCCTTTCATCAAACATTATAGTTATATATCTAATTCCATCGGGATTAAATCCACGAGCTGAAACACCAAAGCAATTACCACGTTCATCAAGGAATGGTATAACGAGTCTAGACTCATCTTTACCGACATAATCAAATTTGCCAGGAATAATAGTATTAATCCAAGTTTTGAACTTAGGAGAAAAGAACATTCTATAATGATGCGCCGGTGGGA
>Ga0115008_10005560_pt1 | contig 10401 bp, 7 predicted proteins | sample FraStrMetagenome_FD_87164 | JGI IMG/M metagenome (GOLD analysis project Ga0115008, IMG submission 87164) | Marine eukaryotic phytoplankton communities from Arctic Ocean - Fram Strait ARC3M Metagenome | ecosystem: Environmental > Aquatic > Marine > Oceanic | place: Fram Strait | collected 2012-06-18
CACATTGGAAAAATTCAATACAGAACAACAAGACGAAGAATTGAAAAATGTTGATTTTAGCAAATATGAATATCAACGATTATAAAATAACTACACACAACAATGTGTATAAGAAATAGAATTTAAAACACAATCCGTTTTATTTATCTACCAAAATAAATCAATCCTCAGGCGGATGCCCATGAATTTGCTCAAAAACTTCGTCAAAATTGGTACGTAAATAACTATTCAATTTTTTACGATAATCATCGCGCAACCACTTTAAGAAATTATAGGTGCTTTTACTTATACATTTGGCATAGACATCAATTCTCACATCAATATCACCTCCCAATTGTTTAGCTAAAGCCAAAGCATCATATACATCTTCACTATTTTCAATACAAATTTTAGCGTGTTGCTCAATAGAACGTTCTAACACTACTTTTGAGGATTGACCTCCAAAAGTCGCATCTTTATACACCTGTTTGACATCAAAATATACGTCTTCAGATTTTGAGAACTCTGCACGAAGTTCTTCAGGCATTTCATGTTTAAAATTACCTTCAATCGCTTCGTCATCTTTTAAGCGATCCATGAAATAATTTGGTGATCTAAAAATAGTTTGCCAATCTAAATCTGCTCCCCAAGGTCCAAATCGATGATTATTGTTACCTAAATCAATAACCGTAAATTTTGATTTATTGTTAAGAATACGAGAACCACGACCAATCATTTGATAATACAAAGTCAGTGACTTCGTCGCTCTATTTAGAATTATCGTATCAATAGTTGGTTCATCAAAACCAGTAGTCAAAATACTAACCGATGATAAAATTGCATCTGGCGTATTTTTAAACCATTTTAAAATCTCTTTACGTTGTTTTTTTGTTGCTGTATTATCTAAGTGCATTATTGGCAATCCTGCGTCTTTAAACGTGTGATATACCATAATTGAGGTATTTATACCATTATTAAAAATAAGGGCTTTTTTTCCTGAAGAATGCTTTTTATAAGCTTCTAACAACTTATCTAACATCGCGGGACTAGAGTATAAATCTTCAGATGATTTAACCGTATAATCACCATTACTACCAACTTCTAGCGATGTCAGTCCCATATCATATTGATACACTTCTGCGCGTGCTAAGAACTCATTCTCTATTAAAGATTCAATAGTTTCACCCGCAATAAGCTCACTATAATTGCCTTTCATTGGTAAATCTTTATTTGAACTTAAAGGTGTAGCAGTAACTCCCAAAATAAAAGAGTTTTCAAAAAATTTAAATAATTTGGTAAATGAATTATAATGCGCTTCATCAATAATAACTAATCCAACATCCGAAATATCAAGAATACCGTCATTAAGACGGTTGTTTAACGTTTCAACCATCGCTACATAACAGCTAAAATCCTCTTGATCATCAAGATTCGCTTTACTATCTACCACTTTATTGGTGACACCAAAACTAGTAAGCATTACAGAGGTTTGTTTGCACAACTCCACTCTGTGTGTCATTACTAATACTTTCTTTTTGTGAGTTTTTAAATACTGACGCACCATTTCAGAAAAAATAACCGTCTTACCACCTCCTGTTGGAAGTTGATACAACAAATGATAGTCATCTGGCGCAGTCTCGAATTTTTCAAAAATTTCGTCGATGGCACCTTTCTGATAGGTGTATAATTCTTTATCGGTTTTTTTATCTTGTACTGCTAATGTATTCAAACTCATATGCTGTTTTGCGAATCACAAAATTAAAGCCTTTAAGAGTGTTAATCGAATATTTCAGACAAAAACTTTTTGGAAAGTTAGAGAGAACCAAAGGATATATAAAAAACGAACTCCTTGGTGACCATACCAAGGAGTTCTACTTTGTGTAATACTTAAACAAGTATTGCTACTCATTTAAGTGGCTACGAAAGTACGCTTATTAAATGAATACAAACACAAGTCTATAACTATTATTTCAATTTTTATTTAGAACATTTGTCTAAACTTAATATCCAAGTCCTTTTGCATTTTTTGGATATCTTTCTCCTCACCAGATATAATTAACGCAATTGATTCGCCTGTTTTTCCAGCTCTAGCTGTTCTTCCGCTACGATGCGTGTAATATTCTAATTGATCTGGCAATTGATGATGAATGATAAATGCTAAATTGTTAACATCAATACCTCTTGCCGAAACATCTGTAGATACTAAATATTGTAATGAACCATTCTTAAAGGCTCTCATCACCTTGTCACGTTCCTTTTGTTGCATATCACCTTGCAGAGCATCCACAGAGAACCCCTCTGCTTTTAACGTCTCAGTTAATTGCACAGTTCCTGCTTTTGTTCTACAAAAAATAATCCCTCTATCATCGTCATATTTATCTAAAAGTTGTGCAATGATACTTGCTTTCTCTTTAATAGACGTTACAATATAATGGTGACTAATATTGGCATTCACTAAACTGTTTTTATCAATTTCAACACGAACCGCATCTTTGGCCATATAGGTTTTTACTATGCTTTTAATCTCCTCTGGCATTGTTGCAGAGAATAACCATGTGTTTCTCTTTCCGCTAGTAAACTCTAAGATTTTATTTAAATCTTGTTTAAAACCCATGCTTAACATTTCATCAGCTTCATCCATCACTAGCGTATCAATATGTTTGATATCTATTTCGCCACGTTCAATAAAGTCAAGCAAACGTCCAGGAGTAGCCACTATAATATGAGTCGTTCTTTGTAAACGTTTTAATTGAATATCCATTTTTTCGCCACCATAAACACCTTCAGCAAATATCTTGTGATTACTATACTTTGTAAACTTAAAAAGTTGTTTTTGTATTTGTTGCACTAATTCTCGAGTTGGGGCTAAAATTAAGGCTTGGATATGATCCTTTTTAGGATTTATTCTTTCTAATATTGGTAATCCAAAAGCAGCAGTTTTACCAGTACCTGTTTGAGCTAAACCAATAAAATCAGTTTTCTTTTTTAACAAAACTGGTATCGCCTCTTCTTGTATTTGCGTTGGCGTTTTTATATTGAGTTCTTTTAATCCTTTAATAAGATTTTTAGAAATTCCTAGATCGAAAAATGTAGTTTCCATAATGAGTTGTAATTGGCTGCAAAGGTATTCTTATTATACCAATTTTATAATTAATTTGGCATTATGTAATTTTGAATTTATATGAATTTGAGTCCGCAACATCTCCAAGCCTTATATCAAGCCTTTTGTAAAACACACTTACTTTGGAAACGGGCCGACATCAATAATCTCAAGCAATTTGAGATCCCAATAGATTACAGTTCTTTTTTTCTTCGGAAATTACAAAAACAACTCCGTTTAGGTCAATTAGCCGAACAGTTTGTCTTCAATCAACTAGAGACTTGCGAATCAACAGAACTATTGGCTGAAAACATTCAAATTCAAAAAAACAAACGCACGCTAGGAGAATTAGACACCTTATTATTAGCAGATACTCTGCCTATGCACTTAGAAATTGTCTATAAATTTTATGTGTATGACGACACTTTAGGAGATACAGAAATTGAACGATGGATTGGACCGAACCGAAAAGATAGTCTCACAGAGAAACTCACAAAGCTTCAAGAAAAACAGTTACCTCTACTCTATTCTCAAGATTGCAAACTCACTTTAAACGCACTAGAATTAGATCATATTAATTTTGAACAACAGGTCTTGTTTAAAGCCCAATTATTTGTGCCTTATCAAAAGTCTGTCAATTTTGAAAACGTTAATGAGGATTGTGTTTATGGGTTCTATATCACTATTGCACAATTACAACTATTTAAAAACTATCAATTCTATATCCCTTCAAAGTTAGATTGGTTTTTAGTACCTCATGAAAACGTTGATTGGTTGGCGTATTCCAATTTCCGAAGAGAAAGTCAAGCCTTTTTAGATAATAAGCAATCGCCTTTATTTTGGATGAAAAGTGATACTGGCGAATTGGTTAAAGGGTTTTTGGTTTGGTGGTAGGATTTTGATTTATGGTTGTTGGTGCAAAACACCAACAATGACAGAGATAAGTATGATAAGTATGATAAGTATGATAAGTATGATAAGTTAACAAATACAACTATTACTTAACGCACTACTTTTAGATATATAAATACTAGCTAATCGGAGCAATATATATAGCCAATTTGTCCTCCAAAATAGCCTTGCTTATCATTTGATAAATTCAAAAAATACTCAGCACTAAACCTTTCAGAAATTTTATCTATTATGCATTTACAGAGTTTTTTACTGTTTTCTCTTTTAGAAAGAGCATAATTACACATTTCCAAAAATCTTTGTTTTTCTGAATCCTTCCAAGAAATGTCGTTATTACTTTGCATATAAAGATCCCAAAGTTCAAAAGCATCCGGTTTATTTGCTTTACGTGCTCTGATCTTACTTGCCATAGTTGAATATTCCAAAAACAAAGGGCAAATTTCGTGTAGTTTTCTTAAAATAATTTCTCTTCTTTCTGTGGTATAATTAACTAATTTAATTTCTACATTTTTAATGTACAACATGCGGTTATTAGCATAGCTATTATTTTCTGAGTACGAATTTGAAAAATCATTGCACATTGCTAGAACCGTTTCCTTATCACTATCACCTACTTGTGAAAAGCAAAAATTAGCTATCAATAAAAAAATAATTAAAAGATTCTTCATAAAAAATGATTCAATATATAATTCTACAACACCAAACACCGTTTCAAAGTATCTTCATAAATAGCTTCATATTTTGGTACAATTTCATGAATCCCAAATTTGTTAGCCACCATTTTAGCATTCTGTTTAAATTGCGCTAGTAGTTTATCGTCTTTTAAAATGTGTAGTGCATTTTTAGACATATCATCAACATCATTAATTTCACTTAAATATCCTGAGACACCATGAACATTAACTTCTGGGATTCCGCCTGTATTGCTGGAGATTACTGGCACTCCAGATGCCATAGCTTCTAATGCAGAAAGACCAAAGCTTTCGGTTAAGGATGGTAACAGAAATAAATCACTAAAACAGAGAATTTTATCTATTTCATTACTATTTCCGAAGAAAACAACCTTATCACTAATTCCTAATTCTTCGCATAAACGTTCTGCAGGTTCGCGCTCTGGTCCTTCTCCAACCATCATCAATTTTGCAGGAATTTCCTTTTGAATGTTATAAAAGATCTTAATCACATCTGGGATTTGCTTGACCTCTCTAAAGTTACTAATATGAGTAATAATTTTCTCGTCATCTGTTGCCATCATAGCACGCTGACAATCGGTAAATTTAGGTGCATATTTATCTAAATCAATAAAATTGGGTACTACATGAATCTCGTTTTTAATATCAAATAAACGCAACGTATCGTCTTTTAAACTCTGAGATACTGAAGTCACAGCATCAGATTTATTAATACTAAATGTTACCGCTGGTTTATAGAATGGATGACTACCAACAAGCGTAATATCTGTACCGTGGAGCGTGGTGACTATTGGGATATTAATACCTTCCTCTTGTAACATTTTTTTTGCCATGTAGGCTGCATAGGCATGAGGAATCGCATAATGCACATGTAAAATCTCAATCTCGTGAAGCTTTACCATATCAAGTAATTTACTGGATAATGCCAACTCATAAGGTTGATATAAAAACAACGGATATTCTGGAACAGTAACTTCGTGATAATGTACATTGTTACTCAATAATTCTAATCGTACAGGCTGACTATACGTAATAAAATGAATCTCATGACCTCGTTTTGATAATTCTAATCCTAACTCTGTAGCGACAACTCCACTTCCTCCAAAAGTTGGATAACATACTATTCCTATTCGCATTCTTTTTTTTAGATTATAACATTAATTACTTTGACTTGCTATAGTTTCAGAGTCATCTTCAACTATAATCGCTTCATAAATTAACCGTTGTATTTCTGTTCTTATATTTTCACTTAGCAATCTATTTTTAGCTGCTTTTGGGTAGGTTCTATTTGCTAAAAAGATATATACTATTTCTTCATCTGGATCTGCCCAAGCATAGGTTCCTGTAAAACCTGAATGTCCAAAACTCTTCATGGATAAACATCCACATGTTGGACCGTCATCTCCTAGTTGTGGTTTGTCGAAACCAATACCTCTCCTTACATTTTTATCGCAGTAATAACAAAAATTAAATTTATCTACTGTTTCCGTCTTTAAATAACGCTTACCACCATAAAATCCCTTTTGAAGATACATTTGCATAATTTTAGCCACATCATTGGCATTACTAAAAACGCCTGCGTGACCACCAACACCATTTTGCATGGCTGCTCCCATATCATGAACATAGCCACGAACTTCTTTGTACCTAAAATAGTCATCTACTTCAGTAGGTATTAAATTACGATCTGAGAATTTAGACGACGGATTATAAGTCGTGTAATTTGCTCCTAACGATTGATAAAAATGTTGTTGAACCAACTCATCTAAAGGCTTTTTATAATAGCCTTCTATGTACTTTTTTAATATATAATAAGGTAAATCACTGTAACGGTATCGTTGCGTAGACAGTAAATCTGTCTCTCTAATAATCTGTTGCATAGAATCTGGATAATCCTTTCGCAAATACATTTGTTCTGCTACTTTGACGTTAAATTGTGAAGTAGCTGTTCTTCTATAATATTTTGGATCTGGTTTTCTAGTTGCAGAATCTAGAGTCGCCACGTAAAAAGGAATCCAAGGTTTTAATCTCGCATAATGTGATAGCATTTGCTTAATGGTAACATTCTTCTTGTTTGTCGCAGCGTATTCTGGCAGAATTTTAGATAGTTTTGTGTCAAGAGACAAGGCTTTCTTTTCTTCAAGTTCCATCAACAAAGGAATTGTTGCTAATATTTTTGTCAAGGAAGCCACATCATACATGTCTTCAAATTTCACTTTTTCCTTACCATCATACGTGTGCTTACCAAAGTTTTTATTGTAAATCACCTTTCCTTTTCTTGCCACTAATAATTGAATCCCTGGTGTCATTTTTTGATCTACTGCATATTGAGCAATAGAGTCTAAACGTTCTAATTTTTTAGTACTCATCCCAACACGCTCGGGCAAACCGTAACTTAATGATTGTATTGCAGTGTATTGAATTCCGTCACCAACTTTAAAGTGGTCACCTAATGATACAGGAGTTGTGCCTTTTGCTGCAACAGCTCCAAAAATAGTTTGAGCAGATTTTTGTTGCCCAATGTCACTATTTTGATAACTCAACACAAGACCTTCTATATTCTCAATAGTTGATAAATCAATAAGTGCATATGGCATTGCAAATACATCAAGAATCACCGTATTTGTTCTTGCGATTTCATACACCCAAACCTTTTCTTTTTCTGTAAATTTATAACCTTGCCAAGGATTATCATTCTTTTTATGAAACCCAATAATTACCGTATTATAGTTTTGAAGCTTGGTAATCATTTCGTCTAATTTATCTGCTTTTACAAAATGAACTTTAGCATATTTTTTTAGCTCATTATGAAACGTAGTACCAGGACTATCACCCAATTCAACATAGGCGATTTTCTTAGTTTCTAAATTCCGAAGTGGTAGAATATCTTCTTTGCTCTTGAGCACTGTTGTTGAGGCTTCCATCAATTCTTCATATAACAAATCATCTTGTAGTCGATTCAAATCTGCCACTAAAGTGTTTGTTCCTATAGGTTCATAGTTATCTAAACCTACTTTAAATTTCGCCATTAATATTTTCTTTACAGAGTACGCTAGGCGTTCTTCCGTAATCTCTTTGCTGTTGTACGCTTCAATAATTTTTGCGATAGCTTTTGGTACATCTTCAGAAATAAGCAAGACATCATTCCCTGCTTTTAATGCAGCTAAGTCAATATCACCTGGTGCGCTAAAATTTGAAACCCCTTTCATTTCTAAAGCATCAGTAAAAATAAGTCCTTTAAAACCTAGTGTATCTTTTAAGATATCTGTAACTATATGTTTTGATAATGATGATGGGAAACCATCGCGTGGCTCTAAACTTGGCACATTTAAATGGGCAACCATCACACTAGATAAGCCTTTCTTTATGAGCTCACGATATGGGTATAACTCAATAGAATCTATACGCTTTTCATTGAAGTTTATGGTTGGTAAGGTTTTATGAGAATCACTATCGGTATCACCATGACCAGGATAATGTTTTGCATTTGCTAAAACTCCAGCATCTTGCATGCCTTTCATAAACGCCAATCCTTTTTCTGTTACATTATCTCTATCTTCTCCAAAAGAGCGATTTCCAATGATTGGATTTTTCGGGTTTGTATTAATATCAACAACTGGCGCAAAATTAAAATGCACACCAATACGTTTACAATGCTCACCAATATGAAAACCTGTGCGCTCCACTAATGCGCTGTCTTTTATGGCTCCCAAGGTCATATTCCATGGAAATGCATAGGTAGAATCCAAGCGCATGCTTAAACCCCATTCTGCATCCATTCCAATAAGTAATGGTGTTTTGGAAATAGCTTGGTACAAATTATTTTGTTTTGCTTGAGCAACTGGACCTCCGGTTGAGAAAATTAATCCTCCAATATGGTAATCATTAATAAGAGCAGCTACTGTATTTTGATTGGATTTTTCAGCATCAGAAAATGCTCTAACCATAAATAATTGTCCTACCTTTTCCTCAAGAGTCATAGCATTATAGACATTATCCACCCATTCTTGCTGAGCTTTAATGTCTTTATGTGCTAAAGGGTGACTAGCATCTTGAGCTATCACTATAGGAATTACTATAAAACAAAAAATGAGGGACAATATATATCGCATAAAATAAAGGTCTTTGAGAGTTGTTCTTAAATAGAACTAAAAACTATGCCAAAATAGTATTTTTGGGATGAAGTATAAAGACTTTATGATAGATTTATAAAGAAGTTTGTAAACAATATGAACTTTAATCTTTTATTTAAAAAATCGTTTAATCTTACTGAGAAGGGATTGCGATTCTAAAGTCGCATCATTATCAGTATACGATATGTTTTCATCAAGGTTTTCAAGTGCGTCTTTAGCTTCTTCTCTAACTTCTAATTGCTTTGCGTTTTCAGCAATATTTTTAATACTAATAATCCAGTTTTTAACTTCAGAAATATCATCATCCTCGTCGTATTCTATTAAAAACCAATCGAGCAAACTTAACAGTTGAAGATTAAATACTTCCTCATTTTCGACATGAAGTGCAGCAGTTATGAAGTTGATAATTTCAATATAGATGGCTTCATCTTTAGAATAAATATCTTCGGTTTCTATATCTTCTAAAACCTCAATATATTTTGTTTTGATAGTTTTAGATTGTGCTAAAGAAATAACACGTTTTATTTCCTCTAATAAGAACTGATTGTGAGCTGCCGAATATTCTGAAAGCGCTTCATAAACAATACTTAAACTAGAAAATTCCCGTGGGTGTATGCGCACACAATAGTCGTTTAAAACGTCTGGATATTCATTAGCAAACTTCACGATGTATTTTGAGAAGCGTCTGGATACTTTGTCATCAGAATCTATCCATTCACTCAATTGATCTTTCTCGTGATATTTTAACTGTTCTATGATGGTCATATTGTTCTTTTTTTAGCACTTCTATTCTATCAAATCAATATGTCTATCATGATACCCTAACAAATACAATACACCATCCAACCCAACACTAGAAATAGAACTTTGCGCACTATCTTTAACCTTTGGTTTGGCATGAAATGCAATTCCTAAGCCTGCTAAATTGAGCATTGGCAAATCATTAGCACCATCACCAACAGCAATAGTTTGACTAATATGTATGCATTCTTTTTTGGCGATTTCTTTGAGGTATTCTGCTTTTTTGTTTCCGTCAACAATCTCTCCAAGATAACCACCTGTTAAGACTCCATCTTTAATTTCTAATTGGTTGGCATAGACATAATCCATGCCTAATTCTTTTTGTAAATAATGACCGAAATAAGTGAAACCACCAGAAAGTATAGCTGTTTTAAATCCGTAGCTTTTTAACGTATCTATTAAACGTTTTGCACCTTTTGTAATTGGCAAATTGATAGCAACATCATGAAGTACAACTTCACTTAATCCTTTGAGAAGTTTCATACGTTGTTTAAAACTCTCATTAAAATCAATCTCTCCTTGCATTGCAGACTCTGTAATGGCTTTTACTTCATCACCAACACCAGCTAGTTCTGCTAGTTTATCAATAACTTCGGCTTGGATTAACGTAGAATCCATATCAAAACACACCAAACGTCTATTTCTTCTGTAAATATTATCTTCTTGAAAAGCTATGTCAACATCTAAGTCTCTAGAAATTTGCATAAACTTTTTGGTGACTTCTTCTTTACATTCAATCTTTCCTCTCACAGATAATTGAATCGAAGAACGCGGGTAATCATCA
>Ga0115008_10005562_pt1 | contig 10400 bp, 6 predicted proteins | sample FraStrMetagenome_FD_87164 | JGI IMG/M metagenome (GOLD analysis project Ga0115008, IMG submission 87164) | Marine eukaryotic phytoplankton communities from Arctic Ocean - Fram Strait ARC3M Metagenome | ecosystem: Environmental > Aquatic > Marine > Oceanic | place: Fram Strait | collected 2012-06-18
GTTTTTGTCGTTTGTTGTGTCCTTCGTCTTCGTGTAGGTACTTTTTTGCATCGCGTCGTGCTCGAAGGATGTTATCCGCGAAGTCGTCTATGTTCCTTTTTCCTTGTTCATCTGTGCATTTTGCTTTTTCTTCTTCTGAAATCTGCGAGCTTCTTCGTTGATTGCTTCCATCTCTCTTCGGATGATGCTCTTTTCCTTCTCTAGGAGGATCTTCCCGAGCTTTATTTGTGTTTTTCTCTGTTCTTCCTCGTTGGCGAGGTCCTCTTGGAGGTTTCGTTCGATGTTCCTGATTCGTATTTGTGCTTCCGCGATTTTGGTTTTTTCGTTCCTGATGTTGTTCTTGGCGATGTCCTGTAATTTATCCATTCGTTCGGTTGGGTTTGCATGTGCTGCATCTTCGAGATCTTCCTTGTGTCTCCTTGCGGCGCCTAGGGCAGTCTGTATGCCTTCGGCTGAATGGGTCATTAATGCGCAGCCTAGTTTCATGCTGCTCATCGCTTTATCCCTCTGTGAGGTCATTTTCAATTGTTTCCGTTTTGAGAGTGGTTTGTTCTTCGGCTGTGAGTATCTTCCGGTGCGGTTTGTGTCGCTTGTTTTCCTTGCGGATGTGGCGTATGCGCGTGCTGGGTTGTCGTGTAGCGCGCCTCCGGCTCTTGGGTTCCCTTCGTTTAGCCGTCGTGGGTTTGGTGCCCTCCAGTTGTAGCCACTGCTGTGGCTCTCTCTTGGAGGTTGGCTTCTTCGCTCCTGTTCGCTTTCTCGGTTTCTGCGCCGTCTGGCGTTGTTCCAGTTTCTGTTGCCACTGTTGCCGTCGTTGTGTCGGTCAACCTCTCGGTTTCCCCGCTGTCTGTCGTTGTTCCAGTTGTTGTTGTCACCGTTGTCGTCGTTGTGTCGGTCAACCTCTCGGTTTCTGTGCCGTGTGGCGTCGCTCCCTCGTCTGCTGTCATTGTTGTCATCGTTGCGCTGATAACGTTCGTGGTGCTTGTTGCTCATTGTGGGTGGTATGGTAGCGTCTTTGACACTGGGCTGTCTGCTGTATGCAGATGGAAAAAATTCCCTTATCCCGTGGTACCGCCTGTAGTAGCGTCTTCCTTGTTTGTCTCGATTCCCTTACTCCGGTGTTAGTGCTCTGATGCACGAGGTCCAGACTGGTGCTGACAGTGCTGCTGGTGCTGGTATGTTTATTGGTTGGCTCTGGAGTGGCTATGGTGAATCACCGCTTGATGAATCAGTGCTATAAAAAGAGAAGAGTGCTTAAAGTACTTGTGATTATATAAATATATGCGGCTTGCTGTAATATCCTAAAGTGACTTCTATTTGAGACTGCACTCTCTTAAGTATGATTGCAGGCCGTCCGCTGGCGCCATCCTTGCTCCTACACTCGTCTACGGCTCTTTACGAGCGGCCTCGCTCGTTTCCGGTGTGCTTGGAAGCGTCTTAGACGCTTTCTCTCCTACACTTGTCGGCTCTGCTCGACTCCGTCGCCATCGAGGATTGCGTCTGCGTGTGTTAGATGACTTGCTTGGATGCGTGCGATGGCGTCGTTGAATCGTCGCCATTCATCGTCGTCCTTCGGGTTTGGGGAGTTGTTGAAAACTTCATCTAGAAGTTGTGTTGCGAATGGATTTTGATCCTTGGCGATTTGTAGGGCCTCTCGTTGTCTTGCGATTGTGTCTGCTCTGGTCTCCTTTTTGATTCTCTTTTCGGGAAGAAATTGTGGGGGTATGCCGATGAAGCATATGGTTCCTGCGATTGTAGTTCCAAGACATAGTTTCTCAAGTTCCTCGTCGTAACGTATACAGGCTGCGAGGTGTGACGGGTTTATCCGTTTGCGTTTTGCGTCGTGTGCGTAGTTTCCTGACAGTTCGAGTAGTTCTCTGGTGAGGTACTCGAGTATGCCTGCGAGGTATACTCCGGCGTTCAGGCTGACGCGGAGTAGAGTGGTCCTCCGTAGTTGCCTTTCAATGCGTGCTGCAGGGAATTGAATCCCGGCTCGTTGACTTTTGGAATGTCTTGCCATCTGCTTGAATTGTTTGATGCTTTTTAGTTTGTTGGGTAAGTTTGTTGTGTGTTGTTGTCTGGCATGGACTGGTTTGCGGTCTGGCTGTGTTGGGTTGCACCCTGTGTTTGCCATTGAGATTGTATCCAAAAGGATCTCGTCTCGGCTCAATTTCGTAAGCCGCCTAGTCTTGCTCGTTGATTTGTTTCCGTTTTCGCTGTGTCCACCATATGTCTGGGGATTCGGAGCAAGCATGTAGGACCAATGCTGGTACGTTGCCGGCTGGTGTTAGTTTGAAGCTGTGGAGCGTGAGGTCGGATTGTGTAACGGGAAAATTGTTGTGTTCTCCAGTGAACGGCACATCTGTCGGTTTGCGTTTTGTAGTGCCCCTGTATGATTTGGATCCTGTCCACCACATGGGAAGCCATTGTGTAGTGGCTTGTTGTCCCTTTGCTCCATACCATTGGAATGTGATTGTGGCGTCGTCGTGTGTCGTGATTGCCTTTCCCATGCCAAAGGGCCATGGTCTCTCAAGCTCCAGGATGAACATGCTGCCTGGTGGGCACCAGCTGCCTACGCGGAAGGTTCTGTTGTCGTCCAGGTCTGGTGCCGTGGATGGCATAGCGTTGCTCCAAGGGGTGAAGGGCGTGAGTTTGTCGGCTTTGACGCCTTCTATGGGTTCCTTGCGGCCATTGTGTTTGATGGTGTATCTTTTTCCGTATTTGCCTTCGTGGACCGCCGTGACCATATGTGGTCCAGTCCATCGTGGTTTCCACTTGCCGGGTGCCTCGCGTAGCAGTATTGTGTCGTCTTGTTCTCCGTGTAGGGCTTTCTTTTGCGCGGGTTCCCAGTATAGGACTTGGTCGTCTTTCTCGTATGTGATTGGCTTTGAAAGCTTTTGCATACATGCTCTGTTTTGTTCTGCAATCCGCTTTTGTTGTGCGTGCACAAGTCTGTACGCATCGTGTAGCCGTTTGGTTATGTGGGCTATATCGTCGTCCGGTTGTTGGTTGTGTATGTATGGTATGTCGACGTCTTCCAATAAGGCTGGTTCTTTACCGTACATCAGGAAGTATGGCGAGAAGCCAGTTGACCTGTTGGTTGAAGAGTTGTAACTGAATACGACGGCCTGGAGGTATGTTGACCAGTCTTCTCCGAATTTTGCGGAGAGCGTTGTCATGCTTGCATTTAGGAATCTGTGCCATCGTTCGACTGGGTTTGCCCATGGTCGATGACCTCCTGTTGTGATTGGTTGTATGTTCCAGTGCCTGTATAGTCTTGTGAGAGCGGCGTTTACAAACTCTTTTCCTTCATCACTGCGTATGCTCTCCGGTTTACCGTGTACAGCGAAGATGTGCGTGAAAATTGCTTCAGCGACGTGCTTTGCTTTCTTTGATTTGATGGGTACGGCGATTGTGTATCGTGTGAAGAGACATATGCATGTCAGGATGTATTTGTGTTGTTCCGTGGACGTAGTTCCAACTTCGACCAGGTCTATGGCAATTGCTTGCCAGCGTCGTGTGGCTTCGCATACCGATGCGGGGTTGTTGCTGTGCAGTGGGCGTGGGGCTTTGCGCTTTGCACAGACCAAGCACGCTTTGACCCAGCGGTCAATGTCGCGTGTCATGCTTTTCCAGTAGTATTTGGTTTTGATCGCGTGTCGTGTTTTGTCGCGTCCTTTGTGTCCGCTGATTGGTAGACTGTGGTATCGTCCGAGAATGAACGCGCGTAGTGATGCTGGGACTAGGATGGTACCTTTGTTTTTAGTAGTGTCGGACGATGATCTCTTGAAGAGCAGGCCGTCCTTGGTGATGAAGTATCTTCGTTGTGTTGTCTTGTCGATTTTGATGTGATTGATTATATCCTCGCAAGAGGCATCTGCTTGCTGGAGTGTTGCCCATTCTTGTGTCGTCCATGCTTCTGCGTCGGTTTTGTCAAAGTAGAATGTGCTCAGTTGGTCCTTGTTGTGTATGTGATTTAGTGCTGATTTTGGTAGGATCTCAGTGGGTCCTTGATCGTACGGGTCTTCGTCGTCTATGTGGTTTCTGCTGAGTGCATCCGCGTTGCCGTTTTGTTTACCTTTACGGTGTTTAACGTCGAACTCGAATTCTTGGAGGGCGAGCCGCCATCGCAGGAGTCTGCCTCCGGCACCTGCATCGTTGGCTTCTAAAAGTGCTTTAGCGGCCGTTGAGTCGGTGAAAATTACGAATTTTGTGTTAGTTAGGTACATGCTGAACAATCTTGCTGCCCATACCATTGCGAGGCACTCGAGTTCCCATATGCTGAAATGGCGTTCATGTTTCGCCACCGCTCTGCTTGCATAGCTTATTACGTGTTCCTTTTTGTCTATTCTTTGGCAGAGTATGGCACCTAGGCCCTTCGCGGATGCGTCCGTGTGTAGTTCGAAAGGGTGCGCGTAGTCTGGGTGTTTCAGGATTGGTTCCTGCGTGAGTGCGTCTCGTAGGACTTCGAATGCGTGTTTTTCTTCTTCTGTCCATGGCACGCGTCCGTCCTTGTCTTTGCGCCATGCGGCTTTTGGTCCCACCTTTTTTGCTCTCAGTGGTGCCGCTACGGCTGAATAGTTGTGTACGAATTTGCGATAGTATCCCATGATACCCAGTGATTGACTCAACTCCTCCTGGCTGTTTGGGAGCTTTAAAGCTTCGATTGCCTTGACTTTGATGGGGTCTGGCGCAATGCCGTCTTCGCCGACGATATGTCCTAGGAACTTTACATTGCTTTTGGCCATATGGCACTTGGCAGCTCCAAGGGTGAGGTTGGCTTTGTTTAGTCGCGTGAAAAGGGTGTCGAGTATGCTGACGTGTTGCTCGAAAGTTGGGGTGCAGACGAGTAAGTCGTCGATGTAGCAGAGCACATGTGCGTCTTTGAGGCTTCCAATGATGCCGTCAATGAATCGACAGAATACTGCCGATGCGGTTTTGAGGCCCATGGGCATTCTACGGTACATGTAGAGGCCGTCGGGTGTCCGGAAGGATGTTAGCTCTTTTGACGTTTGTGTGAGCGGCACCTGCCAGAAAGCTTCCTTGAGGTCGAGGCTCGTGAAGAAGCGATTGCCGTTCATGTTGGCTAGGTTCTCTTCGACCGCCGGGAGGGTGTATGCGTCAGGTTTGATGACTTTGTTGAGGGCTCGGTAGTCCACGCAGAAGCGCAGTTTTGTTGAGCCTGGTTTTGGGATCAGTAGGACCGTTGATGAGCAACCTGCTGTTGACGGTTCAATAATGTCGCGTTTGAGCTTGTCCTCGATGATACTGCGCAGTTGTTTTCTTGTGTTGGGGTTCATTGGTGGTAGGCGACCTTGTGAGGTGAATTCAGCTGTTTGCAATTGTATGTGGCATTTTGTGGCGTCGTCGGGGATTGGTTTGGTTTGTAGGTCCCACAGACGGGCGTGTTTTATAATGAGGTTTTTGAGAATGATGACTTGTTCGTTAGTGAGGTTGTTGCCTGGTTTGACGTTTATGTGTTGGATGTTTGGTTTTGATGTCCATGCGGCCTCTAGTGCCTCTCCTGTGAGTAGGTCCTGTGTCGGTGCATTGGGGTCTTTGTTGGATGTGGTTTCGTCTAGGTGGATGATAGTCGCGTCTTCTAGGTTGGTTTGTGTGAAGTGGGCTAGGTGTTCACCTTGCTGTATGACAACGTCGTGGTCGAATGGGTTCATTACCATGATCCAGTTATGGTTGTTGCTGTTGCTTTCTTCGACTCGCATTAGGCCGTTAGCCACGCGACACTTGCAGTTGTGGTTGCTGGCGAGGCCTGTCACTGTTCCCCATCGTTGTCGTTCGTCAAGTGTTATGGAGGTGTTTCGGTCGAGGTCCGCCTTAACGATAACGGTTGTTTCCGTGCGTGGTTTGAGTACCATTGTTGTAACCGCGAGGAGGTTGATGCTGCCGTCGTCGAATGGGATTTTGATGCGCTCGTTTGTGTGGGGCATGATCAGGGACGCGTGTCCGGGTGTGCTTCGAAGTGTAATTGCACGCAGTATTTGTAGAAGAATTGTGTGCCGACAATGAAGTCGAAGGGGCAGTCGTCGAGGATGATGGCTGTCTCGCGGATTGTTGTGTTGTTTATTGTGATGGGTAGCTCTGTGATTCCTCTGCTGTGTGCGAAGGAGTTGTTACCGATTGTGATAGTGGTGTTATGTGGTGTTATGTCCAAGCCGAGTTTGCTGGCTATGTTGTTGCGAATGAAAATACCATGCGCGCCGCTGTCGAGCAAGGTTTTTGTGTCTTGTTGCTCGCGACCAAGTTTCAGTGTTGCTGTCGGTAGCGCTGTGTGGCTGTTCATGGTAGTGAGGTGTGCTGTCGCGCGTTGTCTTAGGAGTGCGCGCATGCGCGTGAGGCGTTTATCGTGTTTCGTGTAGTGTACGTGTTCCTGTCTGATTGAAAGTGTGTGTGCTGCTATGCATGCTGGTTCGTCTGTGATGTATTCATCGTCCTCTGCTGTTGGTATCTGTAAGATTGTTTTGAAAGTGTCGGGTGTGATGGTGTCGTGGTTGTTATCGTCATGATGGTGTGTTGTGTGTGTGATCTTGTTGGGTTTCAGGAACGGTGTTGTATCATCATCAACGTCAGTATTTTCAAAAAGGCTGTTCATGGTGTTGTTGGCGTCTGTTTCGGTTGTTTCTGTAGTTTGTTTGGTGTTGGTGGTGAAGGTGGCTATGAGTGGTTTGTGGTCGCTGCCTTGGGTGTTTTCATCGAAGTAGCAGGCAGTCGGTGTGTCTTTTAGGGTTGTTTTTGCCGGGGCTAGTAGGTGGTCGACGCGCATGCCGGTGTTATCGCGTGGGGTTCTCCACGAGAAATGTTGTGCTTGTAAGTCGCCTTGCGTGCGGTTTAGTTGGAGGTCCTGGTGGGTGCGTAGGTAGCAGTCCACTAAATTGTTGTCCTCCAGGAGGTGTTGGTGGGCCTTTCGCTCTGTTGCAGTGCAACTGGGCCAGCCTTCGTTTGCGCATCTGCTTGAGCAATCGCCGTCAGTTGGGGCGACATTGAGGTCTCCCATGATGTACACAGAGTGTTTTGACGATTTTGTTGTTTTGGTGTAGTAGTTATGCAGCCTTTTGTCGTACCTGGCACGTTTTGCGTTTCTTGCATCATCCGGGTCTGTGGATGAGCATGGCTTGTAAATCCATATGAAAGTTTTTCCGTCGACGTCTGCAGTGATGGTGCGTCCTTCGAGGTCGCTTTCCGGGTCGCCGATACCAAATGTTATGTTTGAAAGTGGTAGTTTGGAGAGGATTGCTGTTCCATGTACGCCGCTGCTTTTGTGACCCGATGTCGTTGGTGCCGTGCACCAGTTCCAGATAGCATGTTTGTAACCGAGTACTTCGAGAATGTGTCGGATTTCCCATGGCTCGCCCATGCCAATGAGGTCCGTTTTGATTTCCGACAATTGGATGGTTGTTGGTTTGTGCTTGAGCAGCATGTTGATAATTTGTCCTTCGCGCCATCTCGCCTTCCATCCGTTGACATTCCATGCCATGTGTTTGGTGTTGCCTGTGCAGTCGGCGGGGCGTTCATCGCTGCTCCATATAACATGGCCGTCTTTGGGTGTCCATTCGTTTTCCCACGTATGGTGATTGTCGCTGCTTTCGAGGTTGTGTATGATTTGTTGCCAAGTATGTTTGTCAAGTGGTGTGCGTTTAAGTTGTTTTTGTGCTTTCATTTGCCACTCTCGGAGGCATCTTAGCACATCGCGCAGCATGTTGCCGCCGGCATTGCGTGTGAGGCTGATTTCAGTTTGTATGTATGATGCCGTGATTGTTTTGTGTTTGTGTAATAGTGTTTCGACAGTGTGTTTGCATGCGGATTTGATGTGTTTGTTGTCTTGTTGTGTGGTTATTGTGTTGAAGACTGCCTTGATAGCGTGTTGAATGTGGTTTTTGTTATGTGTGGCGATAGTGGTGAGGAGGTGTAGTGCGAGTCGTTTGGCTCTTTGTAGTGTATGTGTCGGTGTCCGAAGTATGGTGTTGCATGCATCCATGATGCGCACTGTGATTGCCTTCGGTGTGTTTGTATCTATCATGTCGATGAGACTTTTGACTTGTTTGAGTGGTTTGCTTTTCCATCCGTTGTTTTTCTGTTCGGCGATCGATTCCAACATGAGTAACAACATGTCGATGGTTGGTTTTGGCGGTGAGGGTTTCGTTGTGTCGCCTTGTGCGCCTTCTGCGCGTGTCATGTGCAGCCATAGGCTGTCAGCGTTGGTGATGATATTTTTGGATTTGTGACAATATGCCCTGACGACGTCAATGAGGTGGGTGCCGGTTGTTGCAAGGTTTTGTACCATGCTCATGAGGTGTTGTGTGGTCATCTTGAGCGCTGGGGTGGTGTACCCTGAAGTGACGGGTTGGTTGTTCGGCGCTTCCCGTCCGCGCCTCATCCGTTTCCCGCTTTGTGTGCGAAGTGGCATCCGGAGCGTGTGCATGTCGCGCCCTCTCTTTCATATCTGCAAGGTTGGAGGGGTGCAGCTGGGTCGTGCGAGAAGTTGCAGTTGGTGCCTCTTGTGCATTTGTTCCTGAGGTCTTTCATGCATCGCATTCTTTCGGGTTTGTTTTGTTCCCCTTGTCCGTCTTCCGTGGGCCTTTGCCTGTCACCGTGGTATTGGTTATGTTGCGGTTGTTGTCCTTGGGGACCGTGATAGTTTCCCTGGTAACGGTTGTTGTGAGGTCTGAATTCGCGTCTGTTGCGATTTCTGTCATCGTGCCGGTTCGGTGACTTGTTGTCACGAGGCCCATAGTTGCGTCTGTTGAGAAGGTTGTTTTGTTCTTGCGCGTTGTAGGCGTCGTGTTGTGGACGCATTTCATATCCACCGTCGCTCTGGCGTTTGTCGTGTTCATGTCGTTGTCCTTGTCTTCGTGGCGTGTACCGCTCTTTGTTCGGGCATCTGTTGGCAAAATGGTGGGGGGACCCGCAGGTGAAGCAAGTTTTGCCTTTTGTGGTTTTTTCAGGGCATTCTCTCGCGAGGTGTCCGTCGTGTCCGCATGTGTAGCACGATCTCGAGCCCGTCTCGTTCTGGAGGAAGTACAGTTCGTTGCTGTTTCTGTGCCCGCGTTGTGGGTGGTTGAAGTTTTGGTCATCATTGTTGTCGTCGAGGCTGTTGAGGTCTTCTAGTGCTATTAGGCGTGTGTACAGCTCTTCGACATCTTCCGGTCTTTCAGCGGTGAATTTTGCGTTGCGGTAAAGTACTTTTGCCCATTTGCAGTTGAGTTTGTCGATGAAAGTGTCGATGATGCCGTCCGACCACTCACTGTCCATGGGTCTGCGGTAGGTTCGGCGGAGCCATGTTGCCAGTTTCAATGTTTCGTTGAAACGGTCGTAGAATTCGGCTAAGCCGGTTCCTCGTTGTCGTTGTCGCTGTGCGCGCATGTTACCGTTGATAGTACCGATGGGGTCTGCGAACCATTTGTTAATCATGGTGATGCATGCCTTTTTCCACTGTCTCTCGGTGGGTTTGCTGTTCTTGAAAGTGTTGGCCACAGTCTGTACCGTTTCGTTTTCGCAATGAGCTTCAACTGCTTGCATGGCGAGTGTGTAGTCGTTGCCGTCTTTCAAGCGTTCGCATTGAATTAGGAAGTTGACGACCTTCCCTAGATCCCGCCTGTCGTTGTTTGTCAGTTCGTTGATTGCGGCTATGCGTTTCTTTTCAAATAGTTCGGCTGCTGCGTTCTGTTTGGCGCCGTACGACTTACCGAACCGGTTGAGAATGGTGTCTAGGTCTTTTGGGGTGATGCCCGGGCCTATAGGGCTCGTGATGCTGGTGTTGCGGTCGGCGTCGCTCTCTTCACTGTTGTCTGCCTTGTTTTCGGTTTCCCCGTCGGTGGTGTTGGGGTCATGCAGTGTGTCCTCGTGGTCATCTTCGCTCTCTTCACTTGACGGGTTAATGTTGTCTGACTCCTCGCTGTCATCGTTGGTGTCGTGCACGGGGTGTTGTTTGGTTGCAATTGTGGACCCAGGGTTGCAGCTTTCGCATCGATGTTTGCATGGTAGTTTGCAGTTGTGTTTGCATTTCGTGGCCTGGTTTGCGTTTTTGACACGTTTAGTTTTAGGCGTGACGTAGTTAGAACTCGTGTTTTTCCTGCGCATATCTGTGGTGTGATGGTGTTAGTTACGCACGTGTGCGGGTAGTAGGTTGGTTTCGGTTCGCTTGTTATGGTGTTGGTTGTTTTGTCTGGGCTGGATAGCTGGTTCTGTGTTCACTGTTGTCGTTGTGGTGCCTTGTTGGGCTTTGTGTGAACCAACATGTGTCGTTGGGCCAACCGTGCGTTGGACTTTATGAACCAACCTTGTCTCGTTGGGCCAACAGTGCGTCGTTGGACTTACAAACCAACCTTGTCTCGTTGGGCCAACAGTACGTCGTTGGACTTACAAACCAACCTTGTCTCGTTGGGCCA
>Ga0115008_10005563_pt1 | contig 10400 bp, 9 predicted proteins | sample FraStrMetagenome_FD_87164 | JGI IMG/M metagenome (GOLD analysis project Ga0115008, IMG submission 87164) | Marine eukaryotic phytoplankton communities from Arctic Ocean - Fram Strait ARC3M Metagenome | ecosystem: Environmental > Aquatic > Marine > Oceanic | place: Fram Strait | collected 2012-06-18
ATATACAAGATAACTTTAAAATACATAGTTGGATATTTCAAAGACCGCTAATAGGCGATGCAGTTGAGCAACTTATTGACTGTGATGTAGTATTTTGCAGTATGTATATGTGGAATATTAATTACTGCTACAAATTATTAAAAACCCTCAAAAAACTTAACCCAGATATTATCATTATAGCAGGTGGTCCTGAAATACCATGGCGAGATAAAAACTTTTTTAACGATCATCCATACATAGATTCTATAACAATTAACGAAGGAGAACAAGCGGCTCTTGCAGTTATGAGAAATATTATTGCAGGTGAAGACATACCTAAAACACTACAGTTTGAAAGAATAAAAGAACTAGACCAATTACCAAGTCCGTATTTAACAGGAGTGTTTGATAGTTTAATAGAGGCAAACCCTGATATAGAATGGGTGCCTACTATAGAAACAGACAGAGGTTGCCCATTCAAGTGTACCTACTGTGACTGGGGTAGTGCAACAGCAAGTAAAATGCATAAATTTCATATGCAACGAATACATGATGAAATTAATTTGTGTGCTGATAACAAGATGCCTTATTTTAATTTTACTGCAAGTAACTTTGGTGCATTCAAACGAGATTTAGAAATAGCAGACTACATGATAGAAGCAAATGAAAGAACAGGTAACCCAGCAGTTCTTAGTGCTAGTTACGCAAAAAACAATATAGATGCAGTTTATCAGATTGGTAGAAAGTTATTAGATGCTAATATTCAAAATGCACCAGCTGCTAGTTTCCAAACAACAACACCTGAAGTATTAAAGAATGTTAAACGAGACAACATGAAAATTAACAGTGTTGCAGTGGTAACACAAAAAGCAAAAGAATATAATTTGCCAATTATGACAGAACTTATAATGGGCATGCCTGGTGAAACATACAACAGTTGGTTAAAAGTTATTGACACAATGTTTGAACACAATGTTATCAATATGGATATTTTTTACTTACAGTTGATTGAAAACTCCCCTATGAATGTTTCAGACAAAGAAACTTTTGGAATGGAAACATTTAGAGCATACGATTATTTTTATGAAACTACTAGCGATGTAAAACAAGAAATTGACAATGGAACAGCAGAGTCGATTAACATTATTAGTAGTTCTAGTACATTAACAGAAAAAGAAATGTACAACCTAAGTAAGTACTCTTGGTTTGTCGTAGGTATGCACAGTTACGGAGTAACTACACTTATTTCAGACTATATGTATCGTAAAGCAGACATACAATACAGTGAATTTTACACAGCACTAATGGAGTATGTACAAACTGATCCTGAGATTAGCACATGGTTCGAACAACACAAGGAAGGATACTCGCTTTGGAAACAAACAGGATACAATTTGCATACCATTGGCGGCTACACTATCAAGGGTGGATGGAAAGGCATTAACAGTTTCATGCCTATTGCACAGTTAAATAATTATGTGTCTCGTTTAGTAGACCTAGTAGTAGAGTTTATCGACCAATATGATATACAACACGAAGTAATAAGCGATTACAAAAAATTAGCATTGCTAATGCCAAAGCAGTTTGACCATTATCTATTAGAACCTGTAACAATCGAATTAACATCAGACCTCTTACAAACTTCAGCGGTAACAGTCCGTGATCGCTACAATAATTTCCCAAAAACAGCCGACGAACACATGGATTGGCTCTTCTTTGGACGCCGTAGGAATTGGCAAACTAACCTAATTACACCATTCAATCATAAGTAGTTCTTGACATAGATGATATATAATGCTAAAATAGCATTTTTTAAAGTGGAGAACAACATATGGAACTTTCTGGAATCATACTATTTGGCGTATTTGTAATGCTTAATAGTTATTTCTCATTCAGAGCAGGAGAAAAGGCTGGCAAATTTGGCGGCATTATCAGTATTGTTCAATTTCTCAAGGATAAAAATGCATTGAAAGATAAAAATAGCATAGTAGGATTTAATCAGTGGCCAGCACTGGTTAAAGAAGTATACAATAATCCTTATGAAATTGAGAGTGACTAATGGCAAGAAGAAAGCAAAAAGATATATATTTAATGCCCGAACCTAAGTGGCAGACAATACATACACTTAAAACAGACGAAGAACGAACAAAACTAGTACGCAACTTTGAATACTTTGTGCATTACGAAGTAGCAGATAAGAAATGTGCGTCTACGATCTTTACTTGGTTAGAAAAGGACAGCGGGTTAGATCCTGAGCTAATCAAAAAATTAAGAAAGGTACCTGATGTATGGTTTGCTTCATTTGCTAAACACACTTACATCTGGCACAAGACAAATGGCTACATGTCAGACGATGTTAAGGAACATCTGTTAAGCAAGATTCCTGCACTGGAAGACAAAGCCGAAAACATCATAGAACAAAAAGAAGAGAAGGCAAAAGATGCTAAACCCAAAGTCAGCATTCAACAACGAATGCGTGAGCAAGTAGAAGGCTTACTTGGTAATTGGGAAGGCTACATAGACGAGTTAGCCGCAGGTAATTTTAATCTCAAAAAGTTTGATCCGTTTACAGAAATGAAAGTGTATGGCGGCGGAGTTGTAAAGCCCAACCATGCTAAGATTATCAAAGATGATTTTACATATCAGTATGCAGAAGCATTAGAAGTGCAAGAATGGAAAGATGAAGATATCAAAGAAGCATACGGTTTTATGGATAAGAAAATGCGTAAGGACTTTGTAGCAATATATGAAAAAATTAATGCCGCTTGTGATGCATTTATCTTAACAGGTAAAGCAAACAGAAAGACTCGTAAGCCTAAGCAAGTAAGCAAAGAAAAACAAGTAAGTAAACTAAAGTTTCAAATTAATGACAGTGTATTAGGTATAGCAAGTATTAATCCTGCAGAAGTAATTGATGCAACTGAAATTTGGGTATACAACACTAAGACTCGTAAAGTAGGCATGTATGTAGTAGATGATTTGAAAAGTGGCATGGCAGTTAAAGGTACAACACTACAAGATTTCCATCCTACAAAGAGTGTACAACGAACATTGCGTAAACCAGCAGAACAAATTAAAAACTGGACTGGAAATGCAAAGACTAAATTTAGTAAGGCGTTTAACGACCTTACGACAACGGATACTAAGATGAATGGGCGTTTTAATGACACGACTATCATATTAAAAGCCTTTTAGTAGATAAATAGTGTTATGGCGATTAATAAAATAGGATACAGCAACAGAGAAGAGCTAATCAGCGAAATCAAACTGCGTCTAGCAGATGGTATAGTTGATGTAGAACTTGATAGAGAACATTACGATGTTGCTATCAACAAAGCGATGGCTAAGTATAGACAACTTAGTTCTAATGCTGTAGAAGAAAGTATGATTTTTATTACTACACAGGAAAATGTAACTGAGTATACATTGCCCGACGAAGTAATGGAAGTTAGAAGACTTTATCGTAGAGGTATAGGAACTAACAGCGGCGGCGTAAACTTTGATCCGTTTGATGTTGCATTCAACAACATGTACATGATGCAGGCAGGACAAATAGGCGGACTAGCAGTTTACGATGCGTTCTCACAGTACAAAGAAACAGTTGGGCGTATTTTTGGTAGTGAATATAACTTTATTTGGAATCGCAACAGCAAAGTATTACAAATTTTACGAAATGTTAGACATAATGAAGAAGTAGCAGTTGGGGTATACAATTTTGTACCAGAAATGATACTACTAAAAGATGTTTATGCAAGTGATTGGTTAAGTGCATACGCATTAGCACAAGGTAAGTTTATGCTAGGCGAAGCAAGAAGCAAGTATACTTCAGGCCTACCAGGCGCAGGTGGAGCAATTACCCTTAACGGTGATGCACTAAAATCAGAAGCTCAAGCAGAGTTAGAGAAATTAAATGAAGCGGTTCACATGATGGAAGAAGGCAGTGACCCACTAGGATTTGTAATAGGTTAATATATGATAATAGGGTTAGTTGGACTAATAGGTTCAGGCAAGGGTACAGTTGCAAACATGTTTGTAGAGCGTGGTTGTGTTGAAGATAGTTTTGCTGCCCCATTAAAAGACTTATCCGCATCAATATTTGGATGGCCCAGAGAACTAGTAGAAGGCGATACTGTAGAGAGCAGAGACTTTCGTGAAACAGCAGACCTTTACTGGAGTAGAAAACTAGGCATTCCAAACTTTACTCCCAGACTAGCACTACAATTATTAGGCACTGATGTGTTACGCACACACTTTGATTCTAATATTTGGTTACACAGTTTAGAATATCGTATAAGAAAGCAACATGTAGATACACCTTGTACAGTTGTTAGCGATGCAAGATTTAAAAACGAATTAGATCTTATCAAAGAAATGGGTGGAGTTGTTATTTGGGTACAACGCGGAGAGTTGCCTGAATGGTTTGAAACAGCAAAAACAGCACACACCAATGCAGTTAGCCACAAGATAATGAAAACCAAATACGCAGATGTACACGAAAGCGAATGGAACTGGGCAGGACATCCAGTAGATTACATTATTACAAACAATGGCACAATACAAGACCTAAAACAGCAAGTAGAAGACATCCGTGATTGGGACACCGGTGAATTCAAACAAACACTTAAAATAGTATAATACCTCCTAATACCTTTCAATTTCTATAAAGCCCAATAATACCTAAATTCTGATAAATAAGTGCATACGATCAATCGTATCTTAATATATTAGGAGAAAACAAAATGGCAACATTAGTATCGCCAGGCGTTAGTATTAGTGTATCAGACGAAAGTTTCTACGCACCTGCAGGTGCTGGTACTGTTCCTCTTATCGTGATTGCAACATCACAAGATAAGACAGCACCAGATGGAACTTCAACTGCTGCATATACTACGAAGGCAACAGCAAACAAGTTATACAACATAACTAGTCAGCGTGAATTACTACAAAACTTTGGTAACCCATCATTTAAAACAAGTGGCGGAACACCAGTTCACGGAGACGAAACAAACGAATACGGTCTAGCAGCAGCATATAGTTTCTTAGGATTATCCAACAGAGCATATGTGTTAAGAGCAGACGTTGATTTAGGCCAATTAGAAGCAAGTGCAACAGCACCTGCAGCAAAACCAGCAGCCAATAGTATTTGGGTTGACACAGGTAGTTCTAAATTTGGTATTAAAGAATATGACGGAAGTAAGTGGGTCAGTCAAGCAGTATTAATTACTACTAAAGACGAAGTATATGCTAACGCAGTACCTAAAACATCTTTTTCAACTAACGGCAAATTTGCAGCAGCGCCGCTCAAAAATGACGGCACACAGAATGACTTCATTCCAGTGTTTGAAAAAATTGCAGGTAACTGGTATAGCGTAGGTTCATCAGCGTGGTCAAGTGCTAAATCTAGTGCAGACTTCCAGTGGGCAACTCACACTACAATACCAACACAAAAACAATCAGGTGGTGGTTTAACATCAGGTGATGTGTTTATGCAATCAACAGCACCTAACAGTGGCGCAAACATTAGTGTTAAGCAGTACGATGCTTCAACAGGACAGTTTGTATCACAAGATGCTCCAATCTTCAATACATCAAAAGAAGCATACGCATACCATAAAACAGCAGGCTCATTAACAGCAGGTGCGTTTTGGTTTGATGCATTCGATGATTCCTTTGGAAGATTTGCTACAGTTAGATTGAACAAGTGGAACGGTGAAAGTTCATTATCAGTAAGCAGTTCAGCAGCAATATCTGATACAGCAATAGCTGATACGAAAGCAGACGCATCTAATGCAGCTTTCCAAATTCAGGTTAACAGTTCAGAAACATTGATTGATGTATTTGCAACAAGTTCAACAAGTAGCTTTATTACAGCTGACGACATGGTAACAGATATCCAAACTGCTTTATCAGCCGCGGCAGCAGCATCAGATGCTAGTCAACTTACAGTATCTAACCAAGCTGGTGTAATTACTTTTGTAAACACTTTAGGTAACGATATTAAACTAATAGCAGGTGCAGAAGCAACTACTGTTTCTTTAGGCGATCTTAACTTAACAGCAGCTACTACAAGTAACTTTAAGCGTAGCCTAGCAGCTCATACTGCAAGTGCAACACAACCAGTTGGTGTAACAGCAAATGCTACATTATGGTATGACGCAGATATTAGTACTAACAATGTTGACTTACTAGAGCATAACGGAACTACATGGGTAACTTTAACAACTGATTTCCAAACTAAAGCAACTGAACCAACTGTACAATCAGATGGAACAACTGCATTAGCAAATGGCGATGTATGGTTAAACAGCTCAGACACTGAAAACTTAAAACTTTATAAGCATAACGGAACTACATGGGTACTAGTTGATCTTACAGATCAAAGCACACCAGACGGTATATTGTTTGATGATTTCAGACAGTCAGCATCAGCATCATTAGACGCAGACGCTCCAAGTGCAGCTTTATACCCACAAGGTATGATAGGTTGGAACTACAGAGCTTCAGGTGGTAATGTTAAAGAATGGCGCATAAACTATGCACTAAGTTCTGCAAGTACTGCTAATGTTTGGGTTTCAATGTCAGGTAACGCAGCAGACGGTTCAGGCTTATTGTTAAGAAAGGCACAGCGTAAAGCAGTTACTAAACAACTACAAGCAGCGATTGTATCAAACGATGACATTCGTAACGAAACAAACCGTTTCAACTTAGTGGCAGTTCCAGGATATCCTGAACTAATTGATGAAATGTTAGCATTAAGTGTTGACAGAAAAGACACAGTCTTCTCAATCGTTGATGCTCCACTTAGACTAAAAGCCGATAATACTAGCACAGCAGCTTGGGCAACCAATGCTAATACAGCAGTAGAAAACGGTGAGAACGGTCTTGTAAGTTCAAGTGCTCAAGCAGGTGTTTACTATCCTCATGCATTAACAACTAACACTGATGGTACAAACATTTTAGTACCAGCATCACATATGGCATTGCGTACATTCGCATACAATGACCAGGTTGCTTTCCCTTGGTTTGCACCAGCTGGTTTCCAACGTGGTTTAGTTAGTAATGCTACATCAGTAGGATACTTAGACTCTGCAGAAGGTGAATATGTCCCAGTTTCATTAAACGAAGGACAGCGTGACGGTTTATACTTAAACAAGGTAAACCCAATTGCATCATTCCCAGGAAGAGGCATTAGTGTATTTGGACAAAAAACTCTTAACCCATCAGCAAGTGCGTTGGACAGAGTTAATGTTTCAAGATTAGTTATCTATCTTAGAGAGCAACTTGACGATGCAGTTAAGCCGTTCTTATTTGAGCCAAACGACAGTGTTACTAGAAACAATGCAAAAGCAGTTGTTGATAGACTACTAAGTGGTTTAGTTACACAACGTGGCTTATTTGATTATGTTACAGTATGTGACGGTTCAAATAATACACCGGCAAGAATTGATAGAAACGAATTGCACATTGACATAGCTATACAGCCTGTTAAAGCAGTTGAGTTTATATACATTCCGATTAGAATTCAAAATACTTTGGGTTCAACAGCGTAAGTTTATACTTAAACTAATTAAAAAGCACTCTTCGGAGTGCTTTTTTTTGGCTAAATTAAAACTCGAGTTTACTATTTTGTGTTCTTTTTGATAAATATTAGCATATAAAACATTATATAGATTTTAGGAGAATATAAAATGGCAATAACAAAAGATAAATTCGGAGTACCGTTAACAGACACAGCAGGGTCTGCAAAGGGTATTTTAATGCCGAAGTTAAAATATCGATTCCGTGTTAACTTTATTGCTCCGTTTGCTGGCAACCAGGCTACAACTACAATGACGCAGAATATTCAAAGTGTCACTAGGCCTTCTGTGAGTGTAGACGAAGTAGAAGTACATAGTTTCAACAGTAAAGTATACCTACAAGGTAAGCATACATGGCAAACAGTTGATGTTGTCATTAGAGATGATATTACCGGTAGTGTTGCAAAGATTGTTGGTAACCAAGTACAAAGACAGGTTAACCATTATCAACAAACTACAGCAGCCGCATCAAACGATTTTAAATTTGATACTAACATTGAAGTACTAGATGGTACTGATAATGCATCAGCTACTGAACAGTGGATACTAGAAGGTTGTTTCATCCAAAACGTAACTTATGGTGATCATGATTACTCAGCAGCAGAATCACAGATTATTACTTTAACTTTACGTTTCGATAACGCACTACATGAAGCAGGTGATAACTCCGGAGCAGGTAGAGGTGTTAGTGGTAATCCGTTTACTGATTTAGCTGAAGGACTTATTGAAAGTACTTTAGGTTAATCTAGGACATAGAGTATGTCAAAGAAAAATAGTAGTTTTTCAGGGCAGACTTACTTTAGGAACTGGCGTAATGCTGATAGGTTTAAACCTAACATTACGCCACCTAGACAGAAGTTCCAAGGCTTCGCTGAATTCCATTTCAATCCAAATATTGCAAAAGCAATGGATAATTCAGGAGTCTTTAGATCTACAATTAGTAGCCTAGTACAAACAGCAAAAATACCAGAAGTGACATTCCAGTCACAGGTTAAGAAACAATATAATCATCGTAGAATAATACAGACGGGGGTCGATTACGGCCCTTGCAGTATGACTGTAGTAGATACTATAGGTAATGAATGGTTAACATTGTTTATGAAGTATTTCGCATTTCAATATAATGATCCTCGTAATAGAACAGGCGCCGGTGACGGAGACTTCAGAGATGGAGATCCAAAGCAATGGGAAACCAATGCTATTTCTACTGTTAAGCCTAGTAAATTTATGGGCGATACATATAACAGCAACGATGCAGGAATGGACATACATGAAGAAACACATTTTATTGAAAGCATAAGAATAATTAATTACCACGGTGGCAGAGGTATTGAGTATATTTTATTTAGACCTCAAATTACTGCATTCACACCAGAGACATTAGACTATTCAGATTCTGGATTTAGAACATTTGATATTGATTTTGAAATAGAAAGTATGACAGTTAATAGTAAGTTTAACTTTGCTCTAGATGATCAGGATAGATCCAGACTTGAACAGAATGTTGAATTAAATGCAGGTGGCTTAGCAGATCTTATAACTAATTGGGCACAACAAGGTGCCGAAGGGTTACAGCCAGAAGGTCCTAAAAATACTAGACAAAATGACTTCTTAGGCACGCCAACTGCAAATCGTGATAGAGCTCAACAAGCAATCTTAAATGGACAAAAGGTTAAGGGAGCAGAATAAAATGAGTTCATCCTTATACGATACATTTGGTAATGCTACAAAATATAATGTTGTAGATGGTGCATTAACGGCATATCTAGAGTCTGCAACTATAAAATTTCCACTACCGGAAGCAAGTTCAGAACTACTTGCAACATTAACATCCACATCTAACAAAACATTTGATCCTGCTAAAGTTAGTATGATAGAAAGTAAGTTAGAAAAACTTGGTTTTAAAAAACCTGCTGCAAAAGCAATGGGCGGTGTATTACTAGAAGTAGCAGATGCTAGTAATGTAGATCCACTTGAATACTTTGATGTTAATGAAAATTCTCTTAACTTAACTGTCGATGCATACAGTGCTATAAACACTTTACGCCCAATTGGAAGTAGAGTAGGTGTTGCGGTACCAACAGTAAACAGTAAAAGCAAGGTCGCAGGCCTAATCCAGCCATGAGTAAATTCGCTCAGGGTGTTTACGAAGTAGTAAACACACCTAAGTACGCCGGCAGCAAAAAACCATATTATAGAAGTAGTTGGGAACTAGCCTTTATGCGTATGTGTGATTCACATCCTAACATAAAAAAATGGGCTAGTGAAAATGTTAAGATACCATATCAGAATCCATTAACAGGCAAATACACTAACTATGTACCAGACTTTATGATACAATACATAGACAAGGGTGGTGCAGAACATGTTGAACTTATTGAAATCAAACCAGCAAATCAAACCACAATGGAAAATGCTAGAGGCAAAGGACAGCAGATGCAAGTTGCTGTGAATGCTGCTAAGTGGACTGCCGCACAAGAATGGTGCAAACGCAAAGGCATTCGTTTCAAAGTAATCAACGAAGATCAAATATTTCGTAACAACAAACCTCGAAATCCTAAGAAACGCAAAAAACAACGATAAATAGCATTATGCAATTAGGTAAATTAGGAATGCAATATAGTCTTTTTGCTGGACAAGTAGCCAGTATGTTAGCCATTGTGCCTATGTTTATGTACGCAACAGCAACACAATGGGCTATTGGTACAGCAATGTATTCCGGTATAATGTTGTTTGGTTTAACATTAGGTTACCATAGATATTTAAGCCACAAAATGTTTAAGTGTCCTAAATGGTTTGAACTAGTAATGTTATTCTTTGCACACATAATGATGGTAGGCCCTG
>Ga0115008_10005570_pt1 | contig 10395 bp, 6 predicted proteins | sample FraStrMetagenome_FD_87164 | JGI IMG/M metagenome (GOLD analysis project Ga0115008, IMG submission 87164) | Marine eukaryotic phytoplankton communities from Arctic Ocean - Fram Strait ARC3M Metagenome | ecosystem: Environmental > Aquatic > Marine > Oceanic | place: Fram Strait | collected 2012-06-18
GGAGAGAGAGAGACTACGCGTTCGGTGAAAACAGACGATTAACTATACTCGAGTATCGAGATGCCCGCCATGGGAGGGAGACGCGTTCGTCGGCGAAAGACAAAACGCACGCGCGGGCAGGGTTCGAACTGTGCGTGGGCTCGGCATGACCGAGACAACACCGATCCCGGTGCTTGGCGTCAATTTTGAGGGCGGCAAGCACGTCGCCGAGGCCGCTTCATCGCCATCCTGCGTTGCCGCCTACAACTGTCAGGTCTCAATGGATGCGCCGTTTGAAGAGGGCCAAGCAGCCCCGGAGCACCTGCGTCAGCTGGGGCGCACGGAGCAACGACTGGGTGTTCTGGACTCACAACTGCAAGAGCAGCTCCGCCCAGTATTCGCTGAGGCGGCTTCAAAGGCGTCCGCTGCAGGCGCGTGGATCGTCGTACAAATCACACGTGGCCGCTCCGCACATGCCTTTTTTCTTGCGGTCGTGGAGCCCTTGCTCGCCGAACTGAAGGCCATCCCGCGCTGAAAGGGGTTCGCACGGGCTACCGCTCTGCCGATCACTCGCTCGCGTTGTCCGAGCCGTTCGTTTTCATCACCGTCGGCATGTTCGGACGCCTTACTCCGGGCGTCTCACCAGGCGTGGTGCACGCGGTGGAAACCACTTTCGTCGTTGACGACGCGTCGACTCCTGCCGAGCCACGGCGAGCTGTGTGCCTTCAGCACGCTACGCATGACGAAGCGCTGAAGCTGCTGCCACCTTGCCGGATGATAAGCTTGCCCGACCACTTTCCGTTTGTGACACCAGAGGAGTACGTGCGAGACAGACTAATCGGGATTGCGTCAGCAGGTTCTGTATAGAGAATAGACACCTCGCAAATGCCGCGCTTGCCCGCACCCCGGCGCCACTTCTCAGTAAGTAATGGGCCGCCGAGAGGCCGTGGGGGGCGGCCTCTTTCGCCATAAAAACTGTTGGGCCCCAACTCGTCGCGCGATCGCTACACGCCAACGCGGCGTGCGTACTAGCCTGGTACCCCTATGCGGAGCGCTCGGAGGGGGGCGCGCTGCGCCCTGCTCTACCGCTGCCACCCGTTTGAGCGCGCCCGCGCTCTATACTGTTATACTTACGCAATACGGGACTCGCGACGAACGAAAGGACACTCCCATCAGATCTCAACAAAGCATCGCCCTCTGCAGAGCGTCGCGCGTGCCGCGGCCCTTCTCTTGTTCAGCCTGGATGGCCCGTTGTAGACGCTTCATGCCGAGGTCAAGCGGCTTGCCGGCGGCAGTGGCGGCGTCGGGGTCGCTGAGCACGGCCGCGGCGACCGCGTGATAGATGGCGTTGGCAATGCGCGCAACGTTGAACCCGTGACTCTCTTTCGCGAGCAGGTCGAAGTCAACCAAGCCGGCGCAAGCGGGCGGCAACAGCATGCGCCACAGCCGCCCGCGGGTCGCCTCGTCGGGGAGCTCAAACTGGACGACGGCGCGCATCGCGGCGAGGAGCGTTGGGGCGAGGGCGTGCACGACCGCGTCGTACTTGTCATACGAAGAGCAGCAGAGCAGCACGACTCCCGGATAGCGCGCCGTCTCGTGGAGCAGCAGCTCGAGCAGCTTGGGCTCGGCGCTGCCGCCCTGCAGCCCGCCACCCTCGCCATCGACGCCAGTGATGACGAGGACGGCGTCGGCGAGCCTCGCCTCACGGAAGAGCGAGGCCACGCCGTCGTTCGCCTTGGCGCCTCGCCGCGCCTCGCCGCTAAGCAGCTGCGCCAGATGCACCAGCTTGACCGGCCGTCCGAGCTCAAAGGCGAGCGCCTCGGCAGCGGCGCGCTTGCCGCAGCCGGGCGGGCCCCAGAAGAGCGCCGTGGTGCCGCCACGGGGCGTGTGCACGCTGCGCTCCCCGCCGCCGCTCTCATCGTCGCCCCACAAGCCACCGGCGATCACGAGACGCGCCCTCTCGAGCGCGACGAGCGAGCGGAGCGCCCCGAGCAGCGGCGGCTTCACGACGAGGTCGTCGAGCGACCGGGAAGGGACCAGGCGGCCGTGACCCGCGTCCAGGTCCGCGCCCAGCAGGGCGCCGCGCATTTGCTCGCGACAGCCAGTAATAAGGTCGTCCTGCGTGATCGCGGGATGCCTGGGCTCGCGGCTGATCGCAGCGAGGAGGGCGGCAAGCACCTACAGCACGTCAGAAAGGACGTCAAAAAGCAGCGGTGCGACGGACCCGACCCCACAGCCCGCCCGAGCACCGCGTTCCGGATGTACCCGCCCGTCATCTCGAACTTGGCCGCGATCTCGGCGAGCTCGACGCCGTCGGCGAGAGCAATGCCCTCCGCCCGCGTCAGCCGCCGCCAAATCTGCAGCCGCTGGACGTGATTTGGCGCGGGAAGCTCGAAGACGCAGCGGATGCGGCGGAACATCGCCTCGTCCAAGTCCTGCGGCCGGTTGGTGGCCAGGAAGCACACGCCGTCGAAGCGCTCAATCTCGGTGAGGAGCTCGGTCATCTCTGAGGAGCCCCCGTGGCTGCGCTTGGCGAAGAGCGACTCGCACTCGTCGAAGAAGACGACTGCGCCCTGCAGCTCGGCCTCGCGGAAGATCGACTGCGCCGTCGACGCCGCCGTCCTGGTTGACTGGGCGAGCACCGGAAAGTTGACCAGCAGCACCTTCTTGCCCATCTGCCGCGCCACCGCGTTGGCCGTCATCGTCTTGCCGCTCCCACTCGGCCCGCAGAGCAGCAGCACGAGCCCGTCGGGCTGCGGGATGTCCTTGGAGAGGCCGACCCGCTTATTGTATGCCTTGAGCTGCCCGTGGCTGGTCAGCATCCGGAGCAACTTGGTGCGCACCGCCTCGGGCAGCACCACGTCGCCGAGCTCGACGCTCGGCGAGTAGAGGCTCGCGCTCTCGGCCACCTCCGTCGACTCGTCCTCGAGGCCGACCAGGCAGTCGAGCACCCTCCTGTCGAGCTTGACCAGCATGTCGGTCAGGTCGTCGCGGCTTTGGTAGCGGTCGTTGTTCAGGCGGATCAGCCCCTTCTTCACCAGCCTCGCGCTCTTGTAAAAGTAGACCCGCTTCGAGACCTGCGCGCAAGAGGCAAGGAGCGCGTGGCGAAGGCGTGTGGTGGCCATGAGCACGCGCTCCGTAGAGCGCGCCTGCTCGTGGAACGACATCGTGAAGACCTGCAGGATGCGGCCGACGGAGAGCCGGTCGCTGTCGTACGCGTGCGAGCCAGAGGTCTGAGCCAGCAGCTGCTTGACGACCGGCGAGATGGTGTAGCCGCACGTGATGAGCAGCACACTCTTCTCAAAGCCGTCGAGCTGCAGGCTCGCGCAGAGCGCCTCGAGTCGCGGCACACCGAGCTTGCCCGCGCACGCGAGCCGTGCGCTGATCCGCGCCTCGCTGATGCGCAGCTTCGCCTACGGTCGGCACCGACGCGTCCGGCAGGAGGAGAGCTGCAGAGGAGCCGGACGGCCTCCCGCCTGCAGCTCGGCCAGATTGACCTTCTTGCTCTTGCCCTCCCACGGCGCGGGGGTGTCGTCGACCTCGGCCTGCTTGACGCGTCGCTTCTGCACCTCCGCCGCCACCTGGATGCGCTGCACGAGCGTGGCGAACTGGTCGTCGAGGTACTCCAGCTCCTGAGAGGGCGCGCGACGACAGCGGCCAAGTCAGAGCTCTGGCACCGCAGCCGCGCTGCCGACGCGCCGAGAGGCAAGCGCCGAATCGTAGCCGCGAAGCTCGTCCCCCGCAGCGGCCACCGCGGCGGCTGCCCCGTCGGCCACCGCCTCCGCCTCTGCAGCCGCAAACGTCCGCGAGCCGGCCGCCGCTCGCGCAAGCACCGCCGCGAGATCGGCGTCCGCGTCGGGATCGGCCCGCTCCTCCTCAACGGCCTGGTCTCCCGCCACCGCCGCTTCAGCCGCTTCCGCTTCCGCCGCCGCTTCCGCTTTCGCTTCTGCTTCCGTCGCCACCGCCGCCGCCGCCGCCGCCGCCGCCGCCACCGCCGCCGCCCCGTGCTGCTCGCTCGCGGCGGTCCCTCCGGGCAGCGGCTGCGGCTCGGCGGGCGGAGCGCCCTCGAGGCTGTCGAGGGCCATCAGCAGCTTCGTGCCGCTCAGCTTGAGGCGCAGCCGGTCCAGCTTCACCTGTAGGGCAGCACTCGGCTGAGGGCTCGAGGCGCGAGACCTGCCCTCGGCGGAGAGCGCGGCCACCCGCTTGGCCTCGGCTCGGGTCCTGGCCGCCGCAGCCTCGCCCTCGACGCCGACGCTGCTGCCGGGCACGAGGTACGGCCGCCGGTACGAGTCCGGCCTCGCCTCTGCGCGCAGACCGTTGACGATGGCGTCGCACGCCTCGAAGGAGAGCGAGGCGGTCTGGCGGGAGGAGTAGTCCTCGTCGACGTGAATGATGCCCTCCTTGATGTGTGGCCGCTCCTCGTCGTAAAAGGCGGCGAGTTCGAGGGAGCTGGCGTCGCAGAGCAGCGCCGGAAGCAGCGCCTGGTCGGCCTCGAAGCTGTCCGACCCGAGGCAGCCGCTGAAGAGAGCGGTGCGGTGGCTGCGTTGCAACACGAGCAGAGTCAGCGCGACGGCCTCCTTCTCGCTGAGCGCGTATGCGGCCGCCACCGACAGCACGCGAGGCGGTGGCGATGTGAGCTCCAGCCGCGCAACGCATGTGGCGGCGTGCGATCGCTGCATCTCCTTGATCGCCGCAACGCGTGCGGCGGTCTCGCCGGGAGTGCACTCCGGCGAAGCCGCCGCCGCCGGCGATTTCTCCTTGTGCGGCGGGCTGCGGCCGCAACCTACGACCTGTGTGCGCAGACTGCTTAGCGCCTGCACGTACAGGCTCTGCAGCGTGAAGTGGAGCTCGGCGGCAAGCAGGTGCTCGCGGTCGTCGTCGAACGGCTCGTCCGCTCGACGGGATAGCACAGCCTCAAAGCACTGCTCCGTGTGAAGGAGGTGGAGCAGAGGGTCGCCCTCTGTCATCGGCACTCGTGTCGAAAGCGTCCGGCACGTCTTTCTTCTTTTTTGTTTACTTTTTGCGCCTTGTTCCGCGGACTGGCCCCTCCCGCGCGTTTATTTTTTGCCACACATATCGCCGCCCGGTGACACCCTATGCAATAGGTAGGTAGGTCCGGTTTTGACCGCCCCAGAGGGCCCTGCAGCAGGTAGGTACCCCTTCGTCTTTTTTCGCTTCGCTGCGCGGCCTAGGGGTAGGTAGGTAGGTAGGGCGTTTTGGTGCGAGTCATGGCGACAGACCCCCTATCTGGCTAGGAGCCGGAACCCAGGCACACACACATGCACGGCCTACGCGCCCTCGCACGACACCGGCACTCGCTTGCCCACGCCGATCGAATCGTGCTGCGCGACCTCGTCTTCCGAGGGCGGCACGGCGTCCTCGCCGCCGAACGCGAGCTGGGTCAGCGGTTCGAGGTGGATATCGTCATGCAGACGGATCACGAGGCCGCAGCCGCGAGTGACCACATCGACGACACTGTGAGCTACGTCGGCGTGTACGACCAGGTGCGCTCCGTTGTCGAGGGCCCGCCGAGGGCGCTGATAGAAACGGTGGCGGTCGAGGTCGCGCGCGAGGTGCTGTCGGGCAACGCACGCGTGGACGAGGTGACGGTGGTCCTGCGCAAGCCGCAGGTTCCTATCAATGGTATCCTTGCCTACGCCAGCGTTGAAGTGAGTCGCGACCGAGAGTGGCTTGAGTCGCTCAGACGAGCCTGACAAGCCATCGCATGCAGATCTAGCGCTGAATGTCTCGCCGCTCACTGTACGGCGCCAAAAAAGTGCGCCCGCCCGTCAACATAAAGGACTGAGCGGAGCTCCTCTATAGAGAAAGGTACGCAGCAGGACCCACAGTAACAGTAAGCGACACGAGCACAGAATCAAAATCTACATTCTCCTCGCCGGGGCGCCGTGTTAAAGTAAACAAACCCCTCTCTCACCAACGCGAAAGACGGTTAACGCGAACGATTGCGCGGCGACTTATGGAATGTCGATGCGCGCGGCGCCGGCGGCATCCGCTGATGTGGAGCGCGGGTCGCTAGCTAACATGAACCGTGTGGCTCGCTCCAGCAATTGGTGTGGCAAATCTCTGGGCTCTGCGTGTAGCCCAGTGTACTCTCGGCCTCGCAAGAGCCTCTTACACAAAGGCTCCACTGGCGACATCGTTGCTGCTGCCCTCGTAGAGGGTAATGACGGCGTCCTCCATTGTGTTTGTTCGCAAGAGGAGCACCGCGGGGTCGTCAAAGACGTCCACCACGCTTGAGGGCCATCGCACCTCGACTCGAAGCGGCACGCCCGTCTCGCCGAGGCCGAAGATCAGGCGGTGGTCAGCGCTGCCCCATGGGCTGGCGGTGCCGCTCGACGCGCCGTTGAGCTCCCGGAACTGCTGCTGCGGCTGGGCCTCCGCAAAGGCGCTCCACGTGAGCACTACCGTGGCCCCAATCCCGTATTGGTTGCTCGAGACTCCCTTGAGCTTAAACGCGATGTATGAATTACCGTTCGCAACGCTCTCGTAGATGCGGCATTTCAAACCGCACGGCAGCAGATCCATGTGGCCATCGTTGTTGAGGTCAAATGTGGTGATGCCAAAGTAGGTCGACCCACCGAATGCGTAGTTCCACGCGCACATCGGATCGAGGTGGAAGACTGCGATGTCCGTGCGCACGGAGCAGCTCGGCATGTCCTCGCAGCACTCGTCGAGCCAGGTGTTGTCCATCCAGATTCGCAACGGATCGTTGATGTCGCCCCACACGCCTGGCATTCTGACCCACTCGCCGCTCTCATCTTGAGTCAAGAAATGGGCCTTGAACCGACAGAGGATAAGCAGGTCCTGCGTGCCGTCGAGATTGTAGTCCGCGGTCTTCAGTTCCACAGCCATAGCACAGCCCTCGAGGAGCTCGCCGTCGACGAGAATAAAGGGCTCGACGGTGTCCGAGACGGACTTGTGCGCGGGCGTCTCTCCCGACTGCGAGTACAAGAAGTCGACTCCCCAGAGGGTGAGCAGCGCGTAGTCGACGAGGCCGTCGCCGTTGAAATCGCCGGTGACGACCGAGATTAGCTCTCGCTCATCGTGGCACGGGTCAGGGTTCGGCCATGAGCACTCCCGCTCCCACCAGTTGGCGGGAAACATCTCCAACCCCGGGGTGAGGTCCAGCATGCTGCCATTCGCCGCGTCCCACTTCCAGGCTGCGAGCAAGTCCTGGCCCGCCGTGATACGGGGGATCCAGTTGGGCACAAGCAGCTCCTGCGCCAAGCCGTCCTGGTCAAAGTCGGTCATCATCGCGCGCGAGCTAAAGATGGACACCTCGGGGAGCCAGCTGAACTGCCGGCCACCGAGGTTTCGCCACAGCCGCGACGGGACCAGGTTGTCGTCGTTCCTGTCCCGGTTGAGCGACATTATGTCGAGCAGGCCGTCGTGGTCGACGTCAAGCAAGGCCACGTTGTACGCGCGGCAGCCGGAGCACTCCATGCCCGCAGCCTTGGCCGCGCCACGGCCGCCGACCAGCCGCTGCATGCCGCCCACGGGGTCGACCTCCCCCCAAAACACCGCGTTCTCGCTGTGGGAGCTCATGTCTGTCCCGCGGTTTGCCCCCTGGGCCACGTACAAGTCGATGATGCCGTCACGGTCGAGGTCGAGGAGCCCACCGCCGTGTGCGTCGAATTTGCTCGGTTCAAACGCAGGGCCAGTCCCGTTCCGCTCCCCGGGGAACTCAACGTACTGCAGAGCACCCTGGTCGAGAGCTTGGCTCGTGAGCACCCGGCCGGTCTCGTGCCACTCGCCATCCCGCTCCATCCAGCCCTGGCGGTTGAGGGCGAGGTCCCAGTGTTTGGTGCAGGGTCTGTCGTCGACATGGTTCGTGGCAAAGATGTCCATCCACCCGTCGTTATCGTAGTCCATCAGGTAGGGCGCCCCGTAGTGGTGGTAGACGGTGCTCACGTGCCCGTTCGACGTAATGATGGGGTCGTTAAAGACGCGGGCCGTGACATCTCTGAAAGTGAAGGTACTCGGCATGTGTGGCGGCTTCGGCGGCGACGGGGGCGGCGGAGGTGGCGACGGCGGCGGCAGGGGGCACAGAAGGCGCGACCAGACCCACAGATAATTGTAGTTGCAGCCTTCGCCCTTGCAGCTCTTGTCGCACAGCGCCAGCCCATGAGACTCGCACTCCTCCTTCGCCCCGGCCCAGGTCATGACCTTGAAGGAGGTGGTGCCCAGCTTGCCTCCGATGCAGTCCCTGTCTCCACCCGTCGGCGTGCGGACGCACCCGCCAGATGCGTCGCAGCACTGCGTCGCGATGGCGATGTCCTTGATCGAGGTGGTGAAGGGGTCGTGCACGCACCGCGGCTCCGCGAGCACGCCGCCCTCATCCTGCAACGCGCCGCCGTTCAGGACGAGCACGCCCTGGGAGGGGAAATCAAGCGGCGGGGGCGATGGCGGCATCGCCGGTGGCGGCGGCGGGAAGAAGCACTGCAGGCTCGTCCACACCCAGATCGAGTTGTAGCCGCAGCCGGTGTTGACGCAGTTTTGGTCGCAGAGCGTGTAGCCGAGCGCTGCGCACTTCGCCGCCGCCTGGGACGCCGTGGTGTAGACAAACGTGTCCGACCCCCAGTGTCCCGCGATGCAGTCTTGGTTGCTGCTGCTCGTCTTGCGGACGCACCAACCGTTCCTGGACGGGTCACAGCACTGCGCTGCAATGGCCGTGCCGTCGTCGGTTGTCGTGGCGTCGGGCTCGTACACACATTTCTGCTCGCTCCTGCCGCCGTGCAGCACGAGCGTACCCGGCGGCGCCGCCGGCGGCGGCGACGGAGGCGGCGACGGCGGCGCCCCTGGCGGCTTGGAAGGCGGAGACGGTGGCTGGGGTGGGGGCGAGGGCGGTGGAGGCGACACGGGCGGCGAGGGGGGTGGCGGCAGGAGAGGCGGCGGATTGGGCGGTGTGCTGCACGTCTGGCCGACGATCGCCGAGTTGTCGAACGAGCTCGCGGCCCGAGTCAGCACGCACTCCGAAAAGCAGCTGCACCACGTGTTGAAGTGGAACGACATGAAGACGACCCGATCGCCAAACATCTCCGCGCAAGCATCAAGGCAGTGGCCAGGGTTGCAGTTGTCAAAGCCGCAGACGTCTGTCTTAATGAGCATGCCTGCGTGGCCGAGGAGCACACTAGCGGCGCCGCAGCCACGATCGCCCTCCTTCGTATCAGCCATGATCATGTAGCGGCCCAGACATGGCGGAGAAGGAGGCGAGAAGGGGGGCAGCGGTGGTGGCGACTTTGGCGGCAGCGGTGGCGGCAATGGCGGCGGACCTGGCGGCGGACCGGGCGGATCCGGCATAGCCGGTGGCGGCGGTGATGGTGGACTGTAGCACTCACCACAGTCCTTGCAGCCCTTCCAATTGCACTTCAATGGCCATGCGACGTCATTGACATAGCAATACAGGAAGCAGCCTCCAGGAGGCGGCGGCGGTGGCGGTGGAGGCGGCGCATAAGTGCATTCTGGACACTCATGACACGGCCCGTTGCGGCCTAATCTGTTATCTGCTCTCGACTTGAACGTACAAATGGCCTCCCATCTCATAGTCACCTTGTGGCAGAAGTCCATGCATGGGAGCCAAGCGGCTCTGCCCTCTGACTCTGACAGGGCGCGCGATCCATGGGCGCCGAGCGCTGCCGGGGCAATCGCGAGGACGAATGGGAGGCCAAAGGGCGCCATCTCGATCGCCTTGGCGCTTGCTCGGCGCCCGCGCGCGCTCCGCGAACGATGCAGCTGGCCGAGCGTTGCGCGCTGGGGGACGATCGGTCGTGCGCTCGAAGGTTTCGTGGGTGATTCGGCCAAAAGGGGCGAAAAGGCGCGCTGCCCGGACATGGAAGCTAATCAAATGGAATGAATTCCTACACCCTCCTCGGAGCGAGAGAGCTCTACCGGCGTGCGCGCGCCTCCATCCCCCTCGGAGCGAAAGTCAGGGCGTGAATGCGGTCTCGTGAAGCGGGGTTCATCGACATCATATATCGATCATCAATCAATCATGTCAGCGATCCCCCCGCCCGCCTTAACGCCCCTGGCACCTGACGCGATTTATTTATCTCTCGCGCTCTATCTAGCCTCTACAACACGCTCTACACCGCTCTGCAGCGCACGCGGTCCATATAGCTCCAGCGGAGCGGCGTGTGGTCCACAGATAGATAGGTTGATGAGCAAGTAAGAAACAAGAGGTTACTGCCTGCACTCCAAGTGCTCCAAGTGCTCCAAGAGGCGCACATCGCAGACAGACAGTGAGGGTGTGAGAGGCGGACTAAGGCTGGTCCTACATCTCTTTACCACCCCTGACCGAGCTCCCGCTCGACATGTGCATGCACATGCACATGTACATGCAACACGGGGTCCCACCAGAACAACCCTTCACAGGTAGGTTGATAAGAAAGCAAACAA
>Ga0115008_10005571_pt1 | contig 10395 bp, 2 predicted proteins | sample FraStrMetagenome_FD_87164 | JGI IMG/M metagenome (GOLD analysis project Ga0115008, IMG submission 87164) | Marine eukaryotic phytoplankton communities from Arctic Ocean - Fram Strait ARC3M Metagenome | ecosystem: Environmental > Aquatic > Marine > Oceanic | place: Fram Strait | collected 2012-06-18
CACAAGACCGCCATCGCCGGTGCTCATAGTTTTTTCCAAGCCTCGGGACTCAAGTTTTTCTCTTAGAATTTTGGGGATTTCAAAGTTTGGATCTTCCTATCTAATTTACATCCAACATAAAAAGGTCTCTAAGTGTTACGGCTAGATTTCGCTATTTCCACATTTCGAACTTTCAACTACGGCCGAAAGTTTTGAAAATTTCGATTCAAATTAATCAACAGCGATTGGTCCGGAATAACGTCATTAGAAACTTTACTATTGGGTTGGATTTTATCATTCGTTAGATCTACGTGATATAGTACCTACCAATTCGGAAAAAGATTCTTGCAACGGATTCCATCGCTTTTCTATGTGGCTACGTGAGGAATTGCAAAAAATCCAAACTGATTCTTTAAGTACCAGACTGCAGTTAGACATCATACAAGATAACGCGTATATTAGGAGCAATTTAAACAGTATCATTTCCACAAGTAATCTTCTTGCCTCGGCGGGATCTCAAAGCAAGCATCTTGGTGACGCACACAGGATTAGAATTACTAAGGAAATAGATTTAGCGTGGAACAATATCCGGGACTACTTCAGTTATTTGTTTCCTGTCGTTTGGAAAATCATTGGGGATAGTGACGTGTTGATAAAAAGTTTCTCGGAAACAAAATTCCCTCCTAGTTTAAGAGATATTAATCTTAGGATCCAATCGTGCAAGAAAATAATAGAGATTTCCAAAACTCTGGTATACGGAGGTGCACTGAGGATACCTTACTCGCAAGATTTAAGCATCCGAAATTTACACACAGAACTTCTTTCTTTGTGCCAAAAGTCTGATATCTCAGGTGCTCATTCAATTTCCGGTCAAAATAGAGTTTCTTTTTTGCAGAACTGGTTAGAAAAATTAGTTCTAAAATATTCAATTTCGACTTATTTCCTAGGACAAATTGGTGCTAGCTCTCCAAAAATCTTGATTAAGGCGGAACCAGTTCAAATTTCTACCGCTAAATTCTCTGTTTCTAAGATCCCTATTCTTAAAAATAGAGTCTGTGATAATTCACAAATTTCGGACAATTCTCTTTCTTCGAATAGTGTGGGAACTACTTTTTCTGCATATCTCAATTCGGATATACACAAAACTCCTAAATTTGTGGGGCTGAAAATTAAATTTGAATCAGACAGCTCGGTTGACAGTTGTTCATCTGTGGACTCAGAAGATTCGGTGTGGGGCTCAGTGTTTAAAAAAAGGAAAAAATCTTAACTTCTGTGGACTCTGATAGGCTCACCTAAAACAGCATCTCCACACTTCGTCAGTTATAATTGTTATCTCACAATATGGATAGAGATTTTGTTTTTTCGGGCATGTCCATAGTCTCGGATGAGATTATGCATCAAACCCCATCGGATCCTTCCTCCGTCTCTTCTTTTCATATTCATAGAAATAACCTGCAAGAGGCGTCATCTCTCTTCACCAGTTCCGACATGGAAATAAGCAGTTCAGATTCTTCTGCAGATAGCGTATCATTTCGGACAAGCGAAAGCGACTCTCGTTCGACCTGTTCGGGCTTAGGCGGAAATTCTTTGGATGACTCTTGTTCTCATCCAGATTCTATAATTGGTGACTCAAATACCAATGCGGACAATCAATCCAGGACAATTCCAGATCAAACGCCTCCACCGGTTATATCGTTCCTAGATGAGGAAGAAATTGCATCTCTGTTAGGAGAAAATATCAAGCTCCCCCCTCCCCAACCTCGGGAAGTACTGGAGAAAGATAATGTGGATGTCATTGCGTCATTCAATGTGCGCAATAAGTATGATCATACTACTGCCGCCGAATTGCTTATAAATGAAAAAATTACTTTTCTTTCTATCCAGGAACCGTATGCTAGTTCACACAAGGCTGCGGAATCCTGGAAAGCTTTTCAAAAATTGGAACTTCAAACTGCGAGAATTTCGTGCTATGAGACCCCTTACCAGATGATACTCTTCGATGCTTGGAAATGGGGCGGTAAAGTTCTCACGGCTTTTCAGAGCCTTCAATATGGAAGGATAGCCTCGATTTCCTTCGACTTGGGCGATAAATTAAAACTAGGTATTATCTCAATTTATGCCCCAACAAAGGATAGCAATCTGAGCAGTGTGGAAGATTCGGATATTCATCCCTCTATGAAAATAACGAATAATTTGGTCCAAAAAATCATCTCAAAATGGAAATACAATCATCCAGATATGGTAACGATCATTCTTGGGGATTTACAAGAGACGGTCAGTAGCTTAGACAGAGATAATTTAGGCAAATTTCGCAGCGACCTATCATCTGATGGTGTGCTCGCAAACCTTCTTCATTCACACACATCAATTGTTAGGGAGAAAAATCCAGATATCTCTTATGTTACGCGATTTGGTCAGGAAGGAGCAAGAGGTATCGATCACATTCTCTTCCCTGTAGATGACAAATTTTATAACATTTGCGTGGACGCTAAGATAAAACGTGATACTGGAGCTAATTATTTTCCTTCGGATCACTCTATGATCACATGTTCCATTAACAGGAAGGGACAAAATAACAATTGCAGTGGATTCGGCAAAGCCAAATATGATTACAACAAACTATTTTCAATTAAAATGAAACAAAGCGGACGCTTGGGTGAAAATATAAGCCTGGATACTACACAATTTAAGGATTGTAAAAAATTTAAGGAGCAATCACGATTATTTGCAGAAATCCAGAAGCGTACAGGGGATTCGGCACCCAGAACAAAATCTCATCTCCTGGATTTAGAGGCGAGAACTGGTGCACTCTTTAAAAGTCTCTGGGAGGATGGAGTTTTGCAAAAGATAGACAATTCGTCTAACAATTTGGTGGAAGTGTCGGACCATCATGCGTTGGAACTATCATATATTTTGGAGAGGTTCAATTCTGCAGTCAAATCAATCATGTGGGACTTGAAGCTAGTTGATGAAAAGAATACTAACGATGCGGCAGGGGCTACCAGGGGAAGACTGCGTACTCGAAAAGGTTTTAAACTTTTCAACAACTTACCCGTGCCTACGAAACTGCGCTATCTCAAATCGAATGTAGAAGCAAAATTGAAGGAGGTATCTAAAAATATTTATTGGCTGAAAGAATTTCATATCCGAAATACATATGGAACAAACTCAGACTGTCTCAATATATCCCAGGAACCATTTTGGAGGCAATGGCATCACACCCTATGTGATGAAAAACTTATTAAAAATGCAACTGAGGTATCAATTGCGTATAAGGATGAGGAATCTGAAAGACTGCTTCATGTTGAGGCAATACAACATGAACAAAGCAAATCTCATCCTCGCAGGACCCAGGGAAGTTCGAGGAACAATAATGAATCCAAAGCAGCTGCTGGCAACACACTTCCTCATGTTCCAAACAATGTTACGCGGTTACTGAATTTTTGGCTATCGAACTCCAATTGTCGTCAAGGCTTCGACGCTTCATCACCGGTTGAATCCACAGCTTTTTTGTCTCATAGAATCTTGGATTGGAAAGAGATTCTAACAGAGATGGATGTAAATGAATATAATCTCAGTATCCCGCATCATTCTAAATTGATAAACTCCGCATTGGAAAAAGCTCAATCAGACCTTCACAAATTATGTGTTCAAATAACAAAATTGCAATCTCATTACAGAAAATCCACTCTGGACTATTACCTTGATACCAACAACATAAGCAGCTTCACCAATAAAGTGTCATTCAAAAGCAAACAAGCACCAGCGGCCCACACTTCTATCTGGGACCCCTCTTTGATGGAGTTCAGGACCTGTGTGGACGAAATGGAGGAACTGCAGGCTACTAGCGCTTTTCATGGGAATTGGATGGCCAATTCCGCTGCCGATGAAACTTGTGCTTTTGCAGAGATTGTTTCAGTTGGAAGATTGGGATACAGAGGGGTGAAATTGAAGCCAAATCGGGTAGTCACAATGAAGGATATTGCATCTCTGATTCCAAATGGACAGTCTTTACCAAGGAGAATCCAAAAAACTTTTGTGAAAGCACATGGCCTTCACACTGCTAATCTTTTTCGCGAGCCGGAGAATGATAATCCGGATTTTTTTTATCCGTTTTATCTACTGGACGAGACAGGCAAAATGTCGAATGAAGACACACTCGAGAAGGGATTGTGGAAGTCTATTGCGTCCGTCCCATCGAAAGCGCGTTTCGAGGGTTTCCAATTAGCTGTTTTGGGAAGATTTTCTATAAGATGGAGGAGACTTTTATTGCAAATTGTCAAATTAATTCTTATCATGCGCTACGTACCTTCGATTTTGAAAAGAATGGCACGGTTCCCTATCCCTAAACCGGGGCGCCAAAACGAATATCGCCCGATTTCGTTGTGCCACGATCTCTACTGCTACATAATGAGCGTAGTGACGTCATATTCTTCGGCTGCAATTGAAAGGGCGGGTATTCTGCACGAAGGTATTACCGCGTACCAAAAAGGTAAAGGTTGTTCTAATCTGGTAACTACGGAGCTTTGTTTTAGGGAGGATTGCTTGGAGAATTCGGTCCCCTCCGTGCAAATCGATGAAGATGAGGAGAAATTTTTCGATCGCATACCAGTAGAAATTCTACTGGCAGCGATGAGAATTAACGGTTTTCCATCTACGGGTTATATCGAGATCAAAGCGAGTGCAATGGAGTCCAAGACAGTAGAAATTATTACTGCAAAAGGCATCACCTACGCGCGCTTCGTATGTGGACTTGAGCAAGGTAATCCTGACAGTCCCACTGTTAGTAACCTTGTAATCAAGTTCAAACACGACATTTGGAGCTTCATTTCGAAGGATATTAAAGTACTTTTGGAGAAGAATAATTCACTCAACAATGAAGGGTATAAATTTAATTCGATTGACATAAGAGATGGTCAAGTATACCTTTGCAAAATCGGCTACAGCGATGATAACAGCAAGTACATCTCCTTGCGAAACGAAGAGGATTTATTAAAGTTAGTTAAATATTTTACCCAGCTTTCCGGCGATATCAGTATGGTCACGAAAATTGGTAGGAAATCTTCCAAATGCGAAATACAATTTTTTAATATCACAGCTTCTTTAGCCCTGGAAATGCAGAAAACCTGGAGTACTGCTTGGAGCTTCGTGGATGATTCTCCTATTGAAGAGGAAATTCCATTCAAAATACATTTTCGGCCAGAAGAATATAAATCATTTCTTAAACTTTCTAATTTCGTGAATTTATCGGAGGACGAGCAAATCAAATGGCAGAAAATTATTGGGTATAACGCGCACAAGCATCTGGGGTTATCCTGTACTCTTGGAGCAGACACTTCGACATCGTGGAGGAAAACGATTGACAAGATGAGAGAGAAAATCACCAAGTTAAACATATATAAAATGCATATTTCGGCTCAAAGGAAATGCTTTAATATGTTAGTCGGGACCATCCCAACGTTTGCGCCCATCCAGGTCAATTTTCCCAGTTCAGAACTTCTTCAGTTTGATCAACATGCAGCGGTAGTCTGTATGAAATCAAATGGCCTTTCAAAGTCAGATTCCAGAATTCGAATGTTCCTTCCGGAAAAGTATGGAGGTTTAGGACTGATTTCAACCATGGAATTGGATATAATTTCCGTTGCCAGGGAATTTGAAATCATAAGCAACAATGTTAGCCTGGACTCCAGATCATTTCGCACAAGAATTTCTGCTCTGAATCAATACCCACTACACTCACTGTTTGATAATAAAAATCATGCACGTGATACGATTTCCAAGTTAGCTAGATATGGAATCTATATTCGATGTGCTGACGAACCAGACATAAACAGAGTTTTGTCAACATTGAATTCAAACAACAAAAGTTTCTTATCTTTCAACCACCCGGATTACAGAGACAAATGCACTTTGGGGATTGGATTAGGCAAAGATCGGAATTTAAAACTCATGTACGGTGGGCCGATCCACAAAATTCTAAGATTATTGGAGAAGAATGGCTGGAAATCTTCAAGTGACATCCTGGAAATAGCAAAACCCTACCGAGTAGCAGTTAAGACTCTTCTCAAGATTCATAATGATAATCGTCAATCAATGATAAATGATTTAGCAAGATTCTTCTCATTCTGGGAATGGCGAAACATAAACTTCCAACAAATAGAATGTATTCCAAGCGATATCGACGAATGGGAAGAAACTGACTTTAAGGAAATTTATGAGTCAGAAGGATCATATAAAATTCAGGATGGATACTCTTTCAGATCATACTGTACAACCAAATCAGAAATTGCTTGGACCTCCAATGTACGATATGACGCAAAAACTGAATCTCTTTTATTTAATCCATATACTTGGGAAGGAAAATTTTTAAGATACCTCATGAATTCAAAAAGCCCAATACTTATTGCTACTGATGGGTCCCATGTAGTTTCTAATGAGTCGAGTTCTACTTCATCAAGCTTTGTTCTTTGCGTTCTGGACATCAGGGAAAATGAGAGTTTACATTCTGAGGAATGGATTAATCGCCCTGTCATTCCTCTCCTAAGCCGTATCTCAATGCTACCTAGAAACTTCGGCACTAGTAAGTCGGATATTGCACATGGAGAATTTTGTGCCTTACTTCTCGCACAAGTAGCATTTCTTCAGTTACCCCGTGTAACCATTTCGGATAGCAAGGCGATACGGGAACAATTTTTGAAATTGAGAAATCTATCGTCAGATCATACTGACAGAAATTACATCCGTAATATTGCTGGAGGGATAGGGAAATTTGTCAGCGGAGTAATGAAGGACAGTTTATTTCAATCCAAAGCCTCCAACAGGCATTTTCAGGAATCGGATGCGATGAAAATAATTATCGGAAATTTAGATAAAAGAAACTCATCTTTTCTCTCTATAGCTCAAACATGGACAATATCTTCATCTCCACAAGATCAGGAAGAGGTGCATGGTTGGGACAAGAATTACTTTGATGAGGATGTTTCTTTCCCCGTATTAAAGGTGAATTCGCATCAACTCGATCATACAGGTACCAAAATAAAGAATCCTCCTCGCTATAGGAAGCTTATACCTAATTTAGCGATGTTAAGCGCAAATCATCACGCTGATGTTTGCGCTGAATATGGGAGGAATTTTCACTCCACTTCATATAATTTTGATAAACCACCTCTTCATTTGCGTTTTTTTCTATCATGCGGTGGAAAGCATGTAGACAGAAACATCAGTGATTTCTGTCATGACCAATTCAGTCTTCTAAAAATACGCAAGCTCAAATTAAAGAAAACTCAGGGTCTTCTTTGGAGAGTCTTAGGCAACACTTCAACAACGTGGGGAATACTTCAATTACATAAGGGCTGGCTCAGATCATTATTAGGTCTGAGTAGCACACACTCGCGACGCACATATAAATCAGAAGTTTATAGAAGCTGCTGTAAAGCAAAAATCTTGTCGGAAAGCGACGACACCTGTCACATGGCAAGGGAATTTGAGAGTGCAAACGCTAAAAAAATAGTAGACATATTGAAAAATTGCATGTGGTGTAAGCCGACCTCAGGAGGTAATCAGATAGGCAACCGGAATCATGCAATACTCTTTTGTGGACACGAAGATTTAAGTTACTTCAGGACACGGATCACAAATTTAATTGAATCAAAATTTAGGTTATTTTTTTTGGAACTATCTAGGGCCACGAACCGGGAATCAGTTTATAAATGCATAAAGGAAGTGGAGACAACATTTTTAGACCTACAGCATCGTAATGTAGATAGATTGGCACCCATCGAGCCAATTCACAATAATAGATATCTGCCCATCCAATCAATTTTATCACGGGAAAATTTATCTGATATTCATGCTGCATTAAAGAGTCCAAAATTTAACTTCTGTTGTGAAGTCTTCGGACTATTACCACAATCATCGGCCATACCGATACGAGATGATCAAATTGGTTTAGTGGACTGTACCTGGCTCGGTCTCATGCCCCAAGCTATTGACAATATTTTAAAGGAGCAATGTGAGAATATCAAAAGCTTCATCACGCACCAGGAAACAGCGATGCACCTTTACAGCTCGTTAAACCAATCTTGGCAGGAAATCAAAAACTTGATTATGGGGAAAGCTATCGGGATCCACAGAATCATATGCTCCACGGGCAAGAGGTTAGAAAAAACATGGAGAAAGGAGTACGACATTGACATCAATACAATTTCAAAACTGAAACGAGACTCCAATCCAACATCTACCACGAAAGTTTGTACCAACTTAGAATCCAATTCGGGTAAGAAAAGGAAATACAGAACTTCCGGAGGAATACCAATTGCGTTTCATGTCAAAAGAAGCAAATTAATAAATACAGATACGAACATTCAGGAGAATATATCGGTAAAGAAAAGCTGCACAGGTCTTACCTGTAGTAGGAGGTATGAAAGTTGGTACCCCAACAGCAACTTCGCGCAAAATCACATAAAAACCTCCATTAAACAGTGCCAACGATGTAGCAGGTATATGACTGCAATAAAAGCTTGCATTGCAGCTTTAGAAGAAATGGAAGCCACACCGAATAAAAATTTTGAAGATTTGGTCGACTTCATCAGGGAACATCGATTCAAAATGCAATACAAATATTTCGCCTTCATTGATAAATTTAATGCATCTCTCCCCCCAGCATCACGAGCAAGCTTAAGAGCAAAAACAGGAATAGTTAAAAAAGTTCCAAGAGTTAGCGACAGATTCAAGCTCATTTGCAATGTGTTCTGTATTGCAATCTCAAAAGCATCACACAATTTCTCCATCATCGACGCCAACTTACCACGCCAAGCATTATCCATATTCAACATTCTATTATCCCGCAAGGAATCTGATTTCAACCTCGACCGAGAGGCGGAAGCTAAAATCAGACTTCTCATCACCAATAATAACAAAATTCCTTGCGGAGACAGAAAGGAAGATACAAACCATCAGAAGTGTTCAATTAGCTCATCTACAGAAAGCATCAATTCAGTCACACGGAACCAGCAACCATGTACATCAAACACGGACAAAACTCCATATACTTCTCTTCTACAACAGGATCATAAGCAAACTTCAAAAAAAGTGAAATTTCAGAACAAAGTCAGATCCACATCCATCAACGAGGTATCAGTACAACAGAACGATAAACTCAACCTTGAATCAGTACAGAAACATCACACTGTACAAATTGTGTCCATTCTTCGTAACAAACCTAAGAAAGCATTGGGTACCATAGCGGCAATGGTAATACGCCCGAACAGATACCTGCCCGGCGAAGCAATGACACGAGCAATTGAAATATTAAGATCATATAAGGTGCAAGATGTTTATTTCGCGTCGGCTGAAGCTGCAAATCAGATCTCATCATGGCGTAATACTGATGGTTGGACAAAATTCGCAAAAATGTTTGGCAGCAGAAACATAATGCATAACAAACTCAACGGTACATACTTTATCCCCTTATTTTCTGGTGATACGACAATGGGGCACTGGTCATTATGTGTTGTAAAGAAAATCAGTCAAAGGAACATTGAAGCGTGGTGTGTTGACTCAATGGGAACTGGAAACACAACTGGACCCATCCATACCAAAATCACAACGGCGTTTGCTCCAGGACGAGCGAGATTGACTTGGAAGACCTGTAGGTGTCGATGCCAGGAGGAGGTGGAATGTGGCCCGAGAACAATACTGGCGATGAAATTGATTCTGGAGGGAATATCCAGTAATATGCAAATGGAGACCTGTATAGAGAAGGCTACCATGACACAACTTCCACATGCAAATTACACCCCATCTAAGATAAGAGAAGAAACCGCTCATCTGATCAATCTTTTTACATCAGATATGATTACACCACCGATCAGATTAAGAGAACGAGGTCGTAGGAGGACTTTGGCACCCGCTGCGAGGGCGACGAATACGCGAGAGAACCCCTGTGAGATTTTGGAGTAATTGATGCTCTGTTTGTTCGTTCTGCTTCCATCCGAGAAACAATGAAGAATTCTGTTTGTAATGAAATTTTGGGAAAATTTGATCCGTTAGTCATTTTGCCTGTTATTTGCCTGCATATGCAACTGTAAGTGGTACACGTGGAGGATTTTGTATGGTAAGTAAGACGGGGGGGGGCCTACCATTGGGGATTATGGATTGACTTCGGTCTCGCTCCAAAAGCTCCTGTTTTCTTCGGAGAATCAAGGTAGGAGTCCCAGGCGACGTGAAGATCTAGGGTCCATCTCAGAATGCAGCTCAGTATAACACGTAAAAATATAACATATCTTAACCTTAACATACTATAGATTATCTGAATATCTTATCCCGCATAAGAGATTCTTCATCGGGCACTCTTTTTTATTGGCCATTTTCACTAAATACAGGAACGCGCACATAAGAAAAAATCCTTTCGCACGA
>Ga0115008_10005573_pt1 | contig 10392 bp, 12 predicted proteins | sample FraStrMetagenome_FD_87164 | JGI IMG/M metagenome (GOLD analysis project Ga0115008, IMG submission 87164) | Marine eukaryotic phytoplankton communities from Arctic Ocean - Fram Strait ARC3M Metagenome | ecosystem: Environmental > Aquatic > Marine > Oceanic | place: Fram Strait | collected...
GCCGTTAGCAACACATGACGACACAGCGAACGTCGACGTGTCACTCCAAGACTAGCGGTCACTACGATAATCTCATAATTATTATAAGCTGATCTTAATGACCAAAGCTTCATCTTAGTAATAATGGTGACGTGCTGGTGAGCGGTTACGAGACAGAATGACACCTCGTGTCCTGGCTCACAAGCGTCAAAATAATTAGTGTGACTTATTTTCTTTGCCAAATGCACTTGCACTATTTATCACTTACCCTTCTGCTCCAGGGCGAGTATAGATACATCCCAAAACGAAAGAAGTGGAAATGCATGATCAGATGTAGTGCATGCATTTCGCATGACATCAACGACTTCGTTGGCCCAGTGCTTAAGTCAGATAAAGTCATAAGCGCCTTCGGTGGTTGACAGCAGATGAAAGTCTACAAAGGTACGATCGCTTGGAGCTGGACTAACGATGACGGAGTTGAGAACAAATTCAGAATACCAAATTCATATTACGTTCCGGAGGGGGAAAGTAGGTTGCTTAGTCCATAACATTGGGCAAGCGTCCAACCAAAAGACATCATCCGAAACGGGAGGTGGTACTCGATGACACATGCAGATAGATGCGTACTGCACTATGGAAAATGTAAGTTAACTGTTCCAAATAGTAAAGTTGACAATGTTGCAACATTCTATTCCGCATCAGGCTTCAAGAAGATCAAGGGAATTCGGGAACAGACACTCACCACCAAACAGCTGAAGCTAATGACCCAAGACGAAGCCGGACTCCGATGCGAAGTCGCAATAGCAGGAAACACATCCCGAAGACTATGGTCGTTACGATCAAGACTACCAATCTCCAAGGAACAAGCAGAGCTCGAAGCCAAGATGTACCAAAGGATAAATGAACAATCTCGGATAGACTTTAGTGGATTAGGGGGCACTGACAATCTCCATCAGGAAACTCAAGAGGGATTCAAGCATTCCTACTATCAGATGCAAACGAATGGAGAAGGGAATGTTCAAGGAAAGGGCAAGGACTTACATTCTCGGGCGTCAACGCTCATCTTACGAATGGACTGCCCGAAAGACGAATCATGACCCTTCAGGAATTGGTCCGTTCGATACTGATAGACGTCCACAGAAAATGGGGCATGTCAGCGACGGCGAGTCTATGGCCATATGCATTGCTGATGGCAAGCGATACTTTAAACCAGACCCCAAACACAAAGGATGAACAAAAAAGAAGTCCATCCCAAACTTTCTCCAAATCAGAGGGCCAAGTTAATCCAAAACATTGGGCGCCATTTAGCTGTCCTGTGTACGTACTAGTAGGTGAGTTACAAAATCAAAAACGCATATACAACAAATAGGAATACAGATCAAAGGTAGGAATTTACCTCGGTAGATCGCCTAACTACGGAAGAAATATCGCTCTGATCCTGAACCGGGATACAGGCTTGGTCTCACCTCAATTCCACGTGAAACAGGATCCGATCTACAGGTCGGTTGATCCCAACCTTGGACAAAGATGAAAAGAAAGGAGACTATGTACTAAAACTGCATCGAAACATATACGGTCAGAAACAAGCGGGTAGGGTAGGGTACCAATACTTATCAAGAAAACTTACATCAATTGGGTTTGTAAAATCGGAGATCGACGGAGGAGTGTGATTCGATTCACTTTTTTTTAATATAGAGATAAGAGTGTGATTCGATTCACTTTCTTCAATAAATCTGCTTTTTCAATGTTAGAAGCTACCTCTACCTTTTAGGGACTAATAGATCAGAGTCTGGTCGCAAGGACAAATCGGGTGTATTTCAACAATAGCTATGGGGTTAGATTATTTTACTTAGTTTAATCGTGATCTAAAGCGTTATCAGTTTGGTACACCTAACAGAGGGAGTTAGGATGTTAGCCAGACGAGTCCACGCAGCTTACTGTAAACCTATCGCTTGGCTGCGTTTTCAACATTCCGGTTGTCACTACCTGTGTTGTGTAGAGTGTGACACACAAGTAGGCTGTCAAACGTCAAGCATCTACCGGTATCAAAAACATAAAAAAATGAGAACCCGAACTCCAACACAACAGACCAACACAACCACAACCACAACCACAACCACAACCACAACACAACCAAACCATATATAATATATACATTGTGAATCGTGAGAGACATTTTTTTCCAACCATCATCACAATTCACAATCACTAGCACTATGAACGCCTACCGAATGTACAAACATCCATTCTTCTTATCCCTCCACAAATACAAGCAGCCTCGATCCTCCCTTCTTCACACCAGCAGCAGCACTCGTAAAGTCACGTACACAGGCAACGTCACCCTCGATGTCACACCTCACCTTCACATTGTCCATCCTCACGAATATCGTACGGGTATACTCACATCCCAGCAGCTTGGATCGAAGGATGGTACCTGGCCTGTGTATCGTGTTATGATGGATGCTGATGATGCTGATGTTGATGATGTTGTTGCTGATGATGTTGTTATTTCCAAGGATATTTATCATAACAAAAACAGCCATGGAAAGAACAATGATGATAACGATAAAGAACATTTCGAATTGTTACTGAAAATGCACCAAATTATGACCCGCCTTCGAGTCATGGATGAAATATTGGAGTTGGCACAACGGCAGGGGAGATTATCCTTTTATATGCAGTCACGAGGTGAGGAGGCCATTCACATTGGTTCCGGCAGTGCTTTAACCTTACGTGATGCCGTGTTTGGTCAGTATCGGGAGCAGGGTGTGCTGTTGTGGAGGGGGTTTACGTTGGAGCAGGTGACCGATCAGTGTTTTTCGAATGAACGGGATTTGGGTAGAGGTAGGCAGATGCCGATTCATTATGGGTCGAAGGCGTTGAATTTTCATACGATTTCGTCTCCTCTTGCGACTCAGTTGCCGCATGCAGTGGGTGCGGCGTATTTTATGTATATGAAGGATGGTGGTGGTGGTGGTGGGGAGTCGAAGGGGTGTTCGATTTGTTATTTTGGGGAAGGGGCTGCTAGTGAAGGGGATTTTCATGCAGCTATGAATTTTGCAGCTACGTTGGTGGGGAGGTGTCCGATGATATTTTTTTGTAGAAATAATGGATATGCCATTTCCACGCCGGTAACGGAACAGTATAGCAGTCATTCCGATGGCATTGTAGGTCGTGCTCCGGGTTATGGCATGCCTGCGATTCGTGTGGATGGAAATGATGTTCTTGCTGTTCACAGGGCAACTCTTGCTGCGAGAGAGCTTGCCTTGGAGAAGAATACTCCAGTTTTGATCGAGGCAATGACGTATCGAGTTGCACATCATAGTACGAGTGATGATTCTACACAATATCGATCAAAGATGGAGTTGGAAGATTGGTCTAGCTCAAAGTTTGATCCTTTATCGCGGTTTGAGGAATATTTGGTAAGAAATGAGGAAATAATTGCGAGTGGAATAAGTCTAGACTTTGAACAGGTGCGAAGTCAAGAGCGGAAGTCTGTACTAGATGCCATAGCAAAGTCAGAAAAGAAGAAACCTCCTTCAATCGATACAATGTTTACAGATGTATATGCTGAGAAACCTTCGCATTTGATTGAACAAGAAGAATCTTTGCACAGACATCTTGCTTCTTTAGATAAATAGAAAATTATAAATATATACTTACAAGGCGCAATGTAATTTGTTATCAGTGAAGAAAAATTTTAGGATAAAGATATTTTTGAGTGTAAATCTATATAGTTGCTGCGGCCATGAGGATAAACACAAGAAGAAAATATGTATACAACCAATACATCTTAATTTTTTGTGAGTAGAAGTTATTCGAACAATGTTGTTCGTGCTTCCTACATAAAAGATAAACGTCGTCTCCAGTTGAGGATAAAATATTCTGATTGAATCGACGCTTGCTTAATTGATCTTTACTGCATCACCATCTCATCAGAACGACTCGAATGCCAATCTACATATTTTATGAAGAACCTTTGTAAACGGATATTTCCAACTTAATGGTTAGGAGGTAAACTCGGTCCAACGATAACAGGGGCACTTTCTTTTTTCTTTGCGTCCAATTCTTGGCAATCCTTTTCTCCTTCTCGCTTTTCCGGCAATGCAGGTCCTTGCATAACTTTTATTCGTTTACAACTTTCAGCCTCACCATCCTTATCATCATCATCATCATCATCATTTACGATATAATTTCTTTTATCTCCAACATTCAGCGAATCATCATCTTTCTTGACATTGACAACCCCAAGCTTTATACAACGTTGTTCATATTTCCGTAACTGATCCATAAAACCAGGAATAGGATTCACACACGGTCTAATCCTTCTACAAGCATCCAAGGCATCCCCTAGACACATCCTCTCTTTCCTCATCAAATAAAACATGATTGCAGTAGCACTCCGACTCACACCTCGCTGACAATGCACCAAAATACTTCCATGATGCAACGACGTCGAAATAAACCTTACAATATCATCTGCATGGTGTAACAAATCCGATGACGGGGCATCGTATACGGATATTCGTTTGTACGTTATTCTCCTAGCGGTAACTGTCTTGTTTTTCTTCTTTTCAAAATAATTAGGTACACCGGCTGTGATATTCGTCTCTTTGGCGGGTGTTACATTTAAAATGTGCGTTGCGTTACTGTTTTTTAAAAAGGATGCGTCCTTGGCATCTTTCTTTCCTCCTAAGTATATGCTGTTTCCTCTTGTGGTGGTGTGAACTTTGCTCATGGTGCGTGTGTGAGTGAATTCGAGGTATTTGTATTTATGTGTGAATATAAATTGTAGAAGTTAATAAAATAAAAGCATACAGTTTAAAATAAAAATTGTTTAATTTGTGTGGTTTGGGATTTGCATCGTGCTGAGGAAAAAAGCAAGTGGGTGTTGATGTTGATTTTAGAATACGAGTGTGTGTGTGTGTGCGTATGCAGAGGCGGCTCGATTAAAGATAAACGATAGTCTTTTAGAAAGAAAACGTAAGTGTCCAAGAAGAAAAGGATCCACATCCTGTTTCGATAGCTTTTAGGATAAGCTTTGTTTGAGATTGTAAGTACCAAATTGATTGTTATTGGATCCATTGCCTTATGGCAACGGAATAAAGCATTCAAAACACTTTAATAATACATAATTTGGGTGATGAAATGGATTACCTATAACTAGCTATTTCACTATCTCTATAAATCTAAAACTAACGGTAGTATTCAGAGTTAAGAGATATATTTTGTATCAAACTAGCAACTCAGATAGTGAGATGTAGTAAGGCACATCATGGCCGCCATCGTTACATTATTGGGACTGTACAGTAATGTCAGAGATCAGAAAGTCTTTAGATCAGAGGGAGGGTCTACACATGGATTGTGGTCAATTCCAACCTACTCTGGTGACATTGATCCGCTTAGATCGTGTAGGAACGAAAACATATCCCAAAATCTTGGTGAAGAAACTACAACTTTATGCCTCTTGAATTTCTCGAAAAATAAAACGCAGTGGACATATTAGTTTACATAATATCTTTCTTCCGTAAAAAAGTTTAACCTATCCTTAATCACTTCTTACTTTATTTTTATTGTATCGCGTTCATACTCACGATGGCCTCTTAGTCGAAAACTTGCATCTGTTTCAAAACTATCTGAATAGTATTTGTCTGGATCTATTAGAGACTTTGTTAACATGTAGTCAACGTAATTGTTTGAAAAATGAATCTCAATTGAAAAAGGTCGTTCATAAAAGTCAGAAGGCACGCCTACATAGCCAAGCGATTCATCTCCGTAGTGCATGTAATATGAAGAACAACCTTCTTCCTTGAACCAAATAGTATGTCCGCTATGCAAATAGCCCCATTCCTCGAATGGCACTCTAGGTATGATGTCATTTTCCAATACATGCCGCCAAACAGCAAGATTCATTTCCTCTGAAGTTTCTACCCATGTTTTGAAGGAAATATCCCCAACCAAAGGAGAAGCAAAGTTGATAGATGAAACTTTCTTCGATCTTCGACTGTCATTCTCTTCATGACTCCAAGTTTCCGCAAGTCCAACAGCCATAAGTTGAGACGTTGCTGCTCCGAGAGAGTGACCGGTTGCCACTACATCATAATCCTCAATCTCGTTATCGTCGAAAAAACTGTCAATAGATTCTTTGACTCGATCAAACAGGTTGTCCGTATTATTCCCATAATTAAACATAGCATTGTTAAATCCTTTGTGAACAAGAACATCTTCGTTGATCGGATCGTCCGTAGGACCAAATGTCGAAAACTTCACTTCCAAATCATGCAAGAAATCATTCGCAGTGTCAGAACCGCTAAACACAGCAGCAATAAATTTGGAACTTTCACTGGACACTACCATTGCACAATCATTTACCGGCCGATCCTCATACAGATGCAACACAAGATCACCAGGTAAATGATCCAAATCAGTCGTACCTCGCTTTAATTCGTAAATAAGGGCCGACAGTTGAAGGTAATTAAAGGATTCCTCGACACTTGGAAATTCGTCATCGAGGCATACACAGTTTGGTGGCAATACAAATAAAGCGGTAACATACAGGATTAATGATGTCAGCGATCTCATTGTGCGAATCGTACGGTATTTTAGACTGCGTCGTTCTGTTTTGTTTTTGTGGCTCGGTGTTTTGTTGTGGATTGTGTGAGGGTGTAGTGTTAAGTTGAGGGTTTTGTGGGTCTTGATTTTCTTTCGACTGCTACTCTGCTACCGCTGGTTTTCAATTTTGAGTTGTTCCCTCTCGATATTTTGTCTATATATTGCGTTTTTGGAAAAAATCTTAGTAGGGCGATCGAATGAAAATGATGTTTTCTAGATATCTTATAACGCAAGATATATTGTCGATTTAATACAAGTCTGGGCATAAGTGAATGCATCCTAAAATTAATGACAGCTTGTGGCAACTCGGTGGAATTAACTTGCACAGTTCAATGGTGTGACTCTCTTTCTCCTTTTATTCATTCTATGAAACAACAATGAGCATATCGACAAATGTTAATGCTGTAGCAAGGAGGACCACAGCTGAGGATGTTAGAGAGATGGAGGAACTATTGCCTCCTATTCTAAGGGCGTATGGTGCGATTGATGCAAAGGATGGAGATTCTATAGATGTGTTGGATGGGATTCACTTCATGGGACTGGTATGTTTGCGTGTATGTAGTGTCGTAGGCGTTTTTGTTAATTTCTACATTTTGACAAACTTTGATTATTTATTGTTTGAGGTTGATCTTGCACAGAAGAGTGTCATTCGCGATTACGTGAAGGCGCTAAACAAGCTACGTAATGCTTTATCAATTTTGCCTGATAACGGACTTGATTGTAGTTTGACGTTGCATCTATTGACGAAAGAGGCATGTTGTGATGAAAGGCTATGGAGTGAGGTAGAACTGATGTTATCACAATTTTCTCCTAATATGGGAGAGCAAGCGCTCATGTGGCGAGATGGTCACGGTTACTGTCCTCTTCATTATGCAGCGTACAATGCACCGAAATCAATAATTGAAACAATGTTGGAATTAGCTCCGATGGTCGCTCAAGTGCGAAACTCAGATGGTCGTTTGCCTCTTCATGACGCCATTGATAATGAAGATATGTTTTATAATAATGTTTCGACCGTGGAGTTATTGACGAAAGCTTATACAAGAGGCCTCGTAGTGAAGGATGATTGGGGACGAAATCCAGTTCAATACGCATTTTATTTTTTACCGAATAAAATTCCAAGCGTTACCGCTATGGTCAAAGGTCTTGTCATCGGTTTAAGTAAAGATACTTTGTGTACTGATCATAAGAAATTTGCAACAATTTTATCCAACGTGATGACTGACGAATATGATAGCGGTAGTGGAGTCAAATATGTAACTCAAATCATTCGTGAACTGATCGATGATTATGAAAGAAAAGATGACTGCAACGTTTGTGAGTTGCTACTTGCGCTTTTCTGTATGGCAAGTAAATCGATAGATGTCATAAATATGAAGAATTGCCTCGAGATTGTATTTGGAAGTTATTTGGGTGCGCGTTCATTGTCGATGGCCATTGAGTATAGATTACTTCACCTTATTGAATATAATTCTACATAGGTGGCATCAAGGTTGGTTGACCACCTGGTGAAAAGGAATATTTTACCAGGCACATTTTGAAGCTAAATGAAACTTAAAACTACAAAACCTGAAGAAGGGGAACGGAGCCGCAGCGTATTCCTATCTTTTCAAAGGGGACACGAACTTGTGTAGCAGTCGTTTGGATTGTAAATGGTTTGCTACTGACAGTGAATGTCATAATTTCAATAATAGGAGCGCTTGATAATCATAAAGTTTGAAATACTCGTCGTAATTCACAAAGTGATGATAACGAATACTTCAAAAATCCGAAGCAAGAATACAGAATAGATTGACTTACGGGAATATGCACTTTAATTGTTATGCCAGATCTATTTTGTGTCACGAGTCGGTTGTATTAAATACTCTTTATTATCAAACGCATACGAAGTAAAGTTTGTGCATGACTCTAGTGACTCTGTTTTTTGCCTTACTTTGATATTTTCTTTTATTAACAAAGCGGAAGTACATATCATTGTAAAAGTTATGCAGTTCATGGTGCACGACATAGAGAATGATGATGCCTCGTCATCCTAATATCTTATTTCTTATTTCATTTATATCATCAAGATGTAAGATCATACTCGTAGTCAAATCGCTCAATTATCAAAGGTCATAACAACACCTATGATTTTGTATAATTCTGTCGTAACACACGCACGATTCACTGACTACCGACCATGAATCAAATTGCAGAATGTAGTAACAAATGATTAGTAATAAATGTTATCGTATGAACTGGACCTTTCGTGGACATTGAAGAAAAAACAGGGATACGTTTGTGCTCGTATTCATGCTAAACTATAAATACTAAGCTCACATCGAGATGCTTGCGTAATGTGAAATTGATGTTTTTTGCTGTACTTTCATTTTTCGCAGATCTACCAACGATAAATCTAAATCGTGAATCAAATCAAGCAACAGGTGTCCAGGTTGGATGCTAATGTAACTGAGATATATTCATGTCATACAACACCCGTAATAAGTTGACTCGCAACTAGAGATGTAAATTATATCAAGATGTAGTAACCATACCTTTATATGTTAATTGGTATACGAAATTTAATTATCTGTGATAATTTATAGGAGCGATTTTGTTCAGGGACTTCAATTTCCAAGGTGAGCGAAGCAAGTTCTGTTAGAGTACAGTGAGCGAGAATACAAATCAGACATGCGACATTTTTTTGAAATTACGTCAAATTTTCTGATTTGTTCTTCATGTGACTTTATGTAGGAGCTCCTCATTTCTGATTGTATCTTTGGTCGAACACGCTATCGCATTTTTTAGTATAGCTTGTTGTCGAATTGCAATTCGACAAAGCTTATTCAAGACGAAAACAACTAAATTTCCATTCTCTATTTTGTTGTAATATAGAATTTTGCTTTGCATATACTGCAAACGTCCCCTTATCTCGGCCGAAATGATCGTTAGCACTTCTTTGTTATTTTTGGGTACGTCCTCGGTCAACCCATTCGAAAATATAGATAATCTTTTCGATAAGTCCATAAAAATATCACTGAACCATAAATCAAGTTCTTCCAAACTCTGTTGCAATAGTTTTGCATGATTCTGTAGACACTGGGCGCGTATTTTCAAACTCGATAAGGATAATAAATAAACATCACTATATTGACACCCGACATTCTCACTATCTGCTAAATTGTATAAGAAACGTTTAGGCGTTGCCTGAAATTGATGGGAAATTTGACTCATCGCACTACTAACATTTTTCCAAAACCTCACCGAAGGTTTGACTGCGAGCTGTTGCAAAACGTCGGCTTCAATTAAAATTATCTGATGCACTGCATTCGTGGATGCACAACATCTACTTGAAACGCTCATTAGATCTTTCTTGTTTTTGTGAATTTATGGTGTGTGGATAGAAAAACGGAAACTTTCTTGAGAGTTTTCCCTGGTTGCGGGGCTGGAATTGGATTGGAAATGTCGCCCAATATATAAAATCATACCCGTTTTTCTTCCTAAGAAACATATATATACCCGGGATATATATTTCATGCCGAATTTTTGTGAGTACCGGTTATTTTTTTCTAGATAGAATTTTCCAAGGGTTTCCATTATCGTAACTGGGAGTTCAAAGTTCGGAAAAAGTTTTTTTCTAAAAAGTAACCGGGGGTACACGGGATGAGATTTAGTGGAAAAAGTGTCCTTTGAAAGTGGTTTTGTCAGACATCATAAATATATCCGATATATCCATCCGTCCGTAACCCTAAACATTTCTAGCCACAAACTCATCTAAATACGTACGCCCAAATACGTACGTGTTTTCGAATGATTATTATA
>Ga0115008_10005576_pt1 | contig 10391 bp, 7 predicted proteins | sample FraStrMetagenome_FD_87164 | JGI IMG/M metagenome (GOLD analysis project Ga0115008, IMG submission 87164) | Marine eukaryotic phytoplankton communities from Arctic Ocean - Fram Strait ARC3M Metagenome | ecosystem: Environmental > Aquatic > Marine > Oceanic | place: Fram Strait | collected 2012-06-18
AATTACAAAAACGGCGATTCAAAAAGCAATAGAAAATCCTCGGGATATTGATTATGACTTGGTCGATGCGCAACAAGCGCGACGTATACTGGATAGAATTGTTGGTTATGAGTTGTCTCCTGTACTTTGGAGAAAGGTGAAAGGTGGTTTATCGGCCGGGCGCGTGCAATCGGTATCGGTGCGTCTAATTGTTGAGCGAGAGCGCGATATTATGGCTTTTACTCCTGAAGCATCTTATAGAATAGATGCGGAATTTTCAAATGAAGATGGCCAAACATTTAAAGCAAAATTACCAAAGAATTTTACATCAAAAGAAGCAGCATTTTCATTTTTAGAATCAAATGCTCGTGCAGATTTTAACGTTGCAGATTTACAAAAGAAACCGGCTAAGAAATCACCAGCAGCTCCCTTTACGACCTCAACTTTACAACAAGAAGCTTCCAGGAAATTGGGTTTTTCTGTGAGTAGAACCATGCAAAATGCCCAGCGTTTATATGAAGCGGGACTCATTACTTATATGAGAACCGATAGTGTGAATCTGTCTGATGAGGCTCGAAAAGGAGCTCAATCAGAAATTGAGGATGCTTATGGTGACATCTATAGCAAAGCAAGACAGTATAAAGGTAAGTCTAAGGGGGCTCAGGAGGCTCACGAAGCGATTAGACCAACAGATTTTAAAAAGCACTCTGTAGATATTGAGCGTGATCAAGCGCGATTATACGATTTAATTTGGAAGCGCGCTATTGCTTCACAAATGAGTGATGCCCAATTGGAGCGCACCAATGTTAAAATTACTGCATCAACTCATAATGATGTATTTACTGCGAATGGTGAAGTGATTACTTTTGACGGTTTCTTAAAAGTTTACTTAGAGGGTACCGATGACGAAGATGCGGAACAAGAAGGGATGCTTCCAGCAATGCAAATAAATGATACTTTACTTAATAGTTATATTACAGCAACCGAACGTTTTTCGCGAGCACCTTATCGATTTACCGAAGCCTCATTAGTGAAGCAATTAGAAGAACTTGGTATCGGTCGGCCGTCTACTTATGCGCCAACAATTTCAACAATCCAAAATAGAAATTATGTCGAAAAAGGATCTAACGAAGGCGTAGAGCGCTCGTATACGCAATTGCGCCTGCAGCAAGGAAAATTGACAGATACTAATTTGTTAGAGAAAGTTAACAGTGATAAAGGGAAGCTAATACCAACAGATATTGGTATGATTGTAACTGACTTTTTGGTAAACCATTTTGGTGATATTTTAGATTATAATTTTACTGCTAAAGTTGAAGCGAGTTTTGATGAAATTGCAGAAGGTAAGGAAGATTGGAAAAAAATGATGAAGTCTTTTTATAAAAGCTTTCACCCTGTGGTTGTTGATGTTCAAGAAAATGCAGACAGAGAATCTGGAGAACGTATTTTGGGGAAAGACCCAAAAACAGGAAAACAAGTAAGTGTGCGTTTAGGAAAATTTGGTCCAATGGTTCAGATAGGAACTGTCGATGATGAAGAGAAACCAACCTTCGCAAGTTTATCACCAGATCAACAGCTTACGACCATAACATATGAGGAGGCGATGGATTTGTTTCAGTTACCCAAAAGTTTGGGGGTCTTTGAAGATCAACCTGTAGAGGTTAATAATGGACGCTACGGGCCTTACGTAAAATTTGGAGATATGTTTGTGTCTTTGCCTAAAGGGATTAATCCTTTAGATGTAGAATTGGATGAGGCGATTGATTTGATTAAAGAGAAGCAAAAGGCCGACGCTCCTATATATATGTATAAGGATTTACCAGTACAAAAGGGTAAAGGTCGTTTTGGGCCTTTTATTAAATGGAACGCAATGTTCATTAATGTCAATAAAAAATACGATTGGGATAATTTGTCTGATGAGGATATTATTGAATTAATTGAGGCAAAAATTCAGAAAGAGATAGATAAAGTCATTCATAATTGGGAGGACGAAGGAATTCGTGTTGAAAAAGCAAGGTGGGGTCGTCACAATATTATACAAGGGAAGATAAAGATAGAACTTCCAAAAACAGTTGATGTTACAGATATGACCTTAGCCGAAGCCAAATCTGAAATTGAAAAAAAGGCGCCAAAGAAAAAAAAGGCAGTCGCTAAAAAGAAACCGTCTACAAAGAAAAAAACAACGACTAAAAAGGCGACAACAAGAAAGGCAACTACTAAGAAAAAATAAGTATCACTATGAATTTTAATTTTCTGTCTCCTGTTTCCGATTCAGTACTTGCTCATAATGAATTGTTATCTGAGCAAGCTTTAGGAAAAAAAATTAAAATTCACTCTGCTCAAAACGGTGTTCCAGATTTAGTAGGTGTCTCACTTGCTATAATTGGGGTTAAAGAACATCGTAATGATATCAATTATATGGGAGAGGAACTAAGTTTTGATACGATTAGGACATCTTTGTATGCTTTGTTTCCTGGTAATTGGCATTCAGTCATTGCAGATCTAGGAGATATCTCTCCTGGTGCGACTATAGAAGATACTTACTATGCCTTACGTACTTTAATAGCGGTATTAGTTGAAAATAAAGTAATACCTATTATAATAGGAGGTAGTCAAGATTTGACCTATGCTAACTATCGTGCTTATGATACGATGTCTCCAATGGTTAATATTGTTAATGTAGACTCTAATTTTGATCTCGGAGATGCCTCTGTAGAGATGAAGAATAATAGTTTTTTGGGTAAAATTATATTGGAGCAACCTTATAATCTATTTAATTATTCTGTAATAGGGTATCAAACTTATTTTAATTCTCAAGAGCAGATTGACCTTATGGATAAGTTGTATTTTGAGGCTTATCGCTTAGGAGAGGTTACTGAAGCGATTAAGATTGTAGAACCAGTAATGCGAGATGCACATATTGTGTCTATGGATTTGAAATCTGTAAGAGCTGCAGAAGTAGGTGTATCTCAAAAATTTTCTCCAAACGGGTTTAATGGTAAAGAAATATGTGCGATTTCTAGATATGCAGGTATTAGTAACAAGGTCTCTTCGTTTGGAATTTATGAATTTAAGCCTACAAATGAATTAGATGCTACCCCAATGCTTATTGCACAAATGATATGGTATTTTATCGAGGGATTTAATTGTAGAGTCAATGATTCCAACGATTTGAGTGACTCAAATAGTCATCAAAAGTACAATGTGCTTGTGGAAAATGATGAGTTAATTTTTTATAAAAGTTTGAAAACAGGTCGTTGGTGGATTGAAATTCCTTTTTCACCGAATGTTAATACTAAATTGAAAAAGCATACGTTATTACCTTGCACACATAAGGATTATCAAGAGGCTAGCCACGGAAAAACCCCCGAACGCTGGTATAAGGCCTATAAGAAGAACTGTATATAAACGTCGTTAAACGTAAGATTTAAAACGCTTTTAATCGATGAAATGTTATTTTTTTGGGATAAAGTGCAAAAAAAATGTAAAAAAAGTTGGATTTATCAATATATATAAATATGTTTACATCCTCGAAAAAATTAATAGCACGATTTAAGAATTAATTACTATAAAATAATTTAACCTCAAGTTTCTATGAATATTAAGAAGTTTGCTTTATTAACGACTGTTTTAGCCCTAATGGTAAGTTGTAACTCTGGAGACAGAGGACAGCTCGTTGGTGTTAAAGGAAAGAAGTGGCACTCAGAAAAGCCTTATGGCATGTCACTTGTACCGGGAGGTGCATTTATAATGGGAAAATCTGATGACGATTTAGCGGGAGTGCAAGATGCTCCAACTAAAACCGTAACAGTAAGAGCCTTTTATATGGATGAAACCGAAATTACAAATAGTGAGTATCGTCAATTTGTAGAATGGGTAAGAGATTCTACAATAAGAACCAAACTTGCAATTTTAGCTGATGAGATTGGCGAAACGCCAGGAAACGGAGGGATTGGAGAATTTGCTTTTTACAATGCCGATCCAGACGATATGACTGTATATGAAAAATATATGGATAATAACTACAGCGGACTAGGACCTACAGGTCACGAAGGGAAAAAACTGAATAAGGATGTTGATCTCATTTTTGATACTGAAGACTATCCAGATGAATATTATGCTGAAGTTATGGATACCATGTATCTTTCTGTAGAAGAATCGTATAATGGTCAACGTACTATGGACGTTACAAAGTTCAAGTTTCAGTATAAATATATGGATATACAGAAAGCTGCGAAGAATAGAAATTTAAATCGTAAAGATGTTATCATCACTGATGAAGTAGCGATATATCCAGATACAACGGCTTGGATTAGAGATTTCTCTTATTCGTATAACGAGCCAATGCACAACGATTATTTTTGGCATGATGCCTATGGGGATTATCCTGTTGTAGGTGTCTCTTGGAAACAGGCTAAGGCGTTTTGCCAGTGGCGAACATTGTATCACAATGCGTATAGAAAATCTAAAGGAAACAAGCCTGTAAATTCATACAGATTACCTTCGGAGGCAGAATGGGAATATGCTGCACGAGGTGGTCTTCAAGGGGCAACGTATCCTTGGGGTGGACCATATGCTAAAAATGATAGAGGTTGCTTCATGGCTAACTTCAAGCCATTGAGAGGAGATTATGCGGCAGATCAAGCACTCTATACAGTAGAAGCTGATTCGTATGAGCCAAACGATTTTAACTTATATAATATGGCAGGAAACGTGTCGGAATGGGTGCAAGGATCTTATGATGCTGCTTCATATGAGTATATGGCATCGTTCAATCCAAGCGTTAATAACCCAGATAACAAACGTAAAGTAGTTCGTGGGGGCTCTTGGAAAGATGTTGCATACTTCTTACAGGTAAGTTCTAGAGATTACGAATATGCAGATTCTGCAAGAAGTTATATTGGTTTTAGAACCGTTCAAGATTACATGGGAACTGAGGTAACTAACAACGCTGCAACCAATTAAATTGCTTAACAACAACTAATTATACTAAATCATTAAACCAAATTAAGTCTTACAGGCTTAAAAAACTAAAAAATTATGGCACAGAAGAAATTATCTACAATGAATATGGTCTACGGACTAGGAGCTGCAATCGTTATTATTGGAGCGTTATTTAAAATACAACATTGGCCTTATGGTTCGGCAATCCTTACAGCAGGTATGATTGTTGAAGCCATCGTATTTACAATTTCAGCTTTTGAGAAGCAAGGTGATGATTTAGATTGGTCACTTGTGTATCCAGAGTTAGCTGGAGGTCAAACGGTATCTGGGAAAAACAAAATTGAAGCACCTAAAGATGCTGAAGGCTTATTATCTAAAAAATTAGATGGCTTATTGAAAGAGGCTAAAATTGATGGAGAGTTAATGGCTAGTTTAGGAAATAGTATCAAAAACTTTGAAGGTGCTGCCAAAGGCATTAGCCCAACGGTTGATGCGATGTCTGCTCAAAAGAAGTATGGTGAAGAGATGTCTTTAGCTGCTGCTCAAATGGAGTCTTTAAATAGCTTGTACAAAGTGCAAATGGAGAGTGCTAGTCGTCAAGCTTCAATTAATGAAGAATCTGTTGTTAATGCCGAAAAATTAAAGGAACAAATGTCATCTTTAGCATCTAATTTATCATCATTGAATGGTGTATATGGTGGAATGTTAACTGCAATGAACAAAAACTAATTAGTTTTTTAAACTATAACATTAATATTTTAAAAATCTAATTAAGATGGCAGGAGGAAAACAGTCCGCAAGGCAAAAAATGATTAATCTAATGTATTTGGTATTCATTGCGATGATCGCGATGACCATGTCAAAAGAAGTATTATCTGCTTTTGGCCTAATGAATACTAAGTTTGTTAGAGCAAATGAACTAGCGACATCATCTAACTTAAATATGTTAGAAGGTTTAGCTGTTAAGGCAGAAGAAAAGCCAGATGAGTTTAGAGTAGCATCAAATAATGCCACTCAAATAAATCAAATTTCAGAAGACTTTTTTAAGTATTTGGAATCTCAAAAAGCATTAATCCTTGAAAAGGGTAAGTTTGAAAGAGAAGAGAACGGCGAATTACCAGCAGAAAAAATGGACAAAGGAGATTTTCTGGATGAATATTGGTTTACTGGTGATCGTTTAACAAAAGCGGGTGATGCTTTTATGGCTCGTCTTAATAAATACAAAACAGATATAAAAGCTGTTTTAGGTGATGACGTGAAATACGGTCCAGCAGTAGAAAATTTCGATAATCGTTTTGATACGAACGAAGTTGTAAATAATGAAGGTAAGAAACAACAATGGTTGGATTATCATTTTCAAGGATTTCCTGCAATTGCGTCTTATACGAAGCTTACAGCAATGCAAAATGATGTAAAAGCAACAGAAACAAATATGTACAACTTATTTTTAGGAAATACGCTAGATGAGGCGGTTTCTCTTAAAAATTATACTGCAATTGTTATAGCAGATAAATCGGCATTTTTTGCTGGTGAGAAGTTTCAAGGTAAAGTTGTACTTGGTAAATATGCAAACGTTACGCCATCGGGCCTTAGTATCGGAGGGCAGTCCATAGATTTAGAAAATGCTATTGATTCTACAGGAGCTGCACGTTTAGATTTTAATGTAGGAGGTGTTGGAGAGCAAAAGATTGAAGGAACGTTTACATTTTTGGAAGACGGTAAACCATTAGAAATTCCAATTAACGGAAATTATGTGGTAGTTCCACGTCCAAATTCAGCGACGATTTCGGCAGATAAAATGAATGTTGTTTATCGTGGTGTAAGTAATCCTATGACGATATCATTTGCAGGTGTGCCTGATAATAAAGTAAGAGCAACTGGAGCAGGATTAAAACCAGCCTCTGGGATGGGTAAATACACTATGGTGCCTACTTCTGGTCGTGAAGTTACAATTAATGTAAGTGCGACATTAGATGATGGTTCTAGCGTGAATGATAAAGCCGTGTTTAGAATTAAAGATATTCCAAAACCTTCTGGTCGTATGGCAGGAATTGTAGGTAATGGTAAATTACCTAGAAATAACGTTGCTATAGGGAAAGTGGAAGCATTTTTAGATGGTTTTGATTTTGATTTACCACTTACGGTTACTGGTTTCAAAATCAAGGTAGAAGGAAAGCCATCGGTTACTTGTTCTGGAAATAGATTAAACGGGGCTGCGAAGTCTGCACTAAGCAGTGCTAAACGTGGTTCTCAAGTTCAAATATTTGATATCAAATCAAGAAGTAATGGGCCCGTAATTAAACCGGCTGCACCGCTTATTATTGAGTTGTCTAACTAGTCAACTAAAAATACATAGGAACCCAAATTTAAAATTAAAAAGATGAATTATAAATTTTTATTATCAATTGTTGCCACAGTTTGTATCACCTCAGGTGTGTTTGCTCAGGCTAACATTTTGAACGCTAAAATACCTGATCAGGTAGGTGCTAAATCAGAAGCCCAATTAGCACTAGATTACGACAAGCCCTTAGAGTATGGCTATGTTGATGATAGAGACATTTTGTTTTCTAGAATGACTTGGGAAAAAGTTGTTTTGGACGAACGTGTAAATTTCCCATTATACTTTCCTGTTGATACTATGAATATCGGTAAAGAAAGACGCTCCTTATATCATACATTGATAAAGGCTGTTAAAGATGGAAAAATTACTAATGTTTATAATGATTCTTATTTTTCTCAAAAAAGAACAAAAAAGGAGATTGAAGACATTACCACGTTGGTCGATACTTTAGATATTGGTTACGATCAACTTAATGCTGATGGATTTGTAGATCCGGAATACATTACAACAACAAATATTGAAGCCTATCATATTAGTGCTTATTTAATAAAAGGGCTATGGTATTTTGATAAGCGTCAAGGTGAGTTAAAGTATAGAATTTTGGGTATTGCTCCTGCAGCACCAGATGTTAACTTTTTAGATTCTGAAGATGAATCTTTAAAAATGCCTAATGCTTTATTTTGGGTGTTTTATCCAGAAGCTAGAGAAGTATTACATGAAAGCAAAGCGTTTAATAATAAAAACAGTGCAATGCCATTGACTTTTGATCATTTATTAAATTCCAGACGCTTCAATGGTTATATGTATAAAGAAGAAAATGTATATGGTGATAGAGAGGTGAAAGACTATGTCGCAGATAATGCATTGATGCAGCTTTTAGAGTCTGACCGTATTAAAGATAAGATTCGTAATTTTGAACAAGATATGTGGTCTTATTAAGAATGAATACTACAGAAATTATGAAAACGCTCACTTGTAAAGTGAGCGTTTTTTTTGTTTTGTTAGTATTGCCTTTCTAAGAGAAGTACGAACATTTTATTTTGATGTCAAATAATTTCATGAGATGTTCAGTATATTTGCAAGGCTGTATTGGTATATGATCATACCCATTTTTAGAATGTTTGTTGTAGTGGCGTAAACAGCATAATAACTTTAGTTATGCCTTTATTTGTAGGTCATATAAATGGTATATTCGATTGCAGTGAGGTGTTGTAGTATTAAATGTTTAATTTGGTGAGAAAGGTAGAGTATATAATTGTAGGTAGCGGTTTAGCAGGTATTGCGTTTTGTGAACAACTTAGAGCTGCTGGTAAAGATTTTGTTGTATTTGATGATCATTCACAGCAATCTTCTAGCGTAGCAGCGGGTTTATATAACCCTGTTATTTTAAAACGATTTACAAAAGTTTGGAATGCCAAGGAGCAGCTCGCATTGGCACTGCCTAAATATAAAGTTCTCGAGGAATTACTGGACGTAAAATTAGATTATCAATTACCAGTATACCGAAGATTTATGTCTGTAGAAGAACAGAATGACTGGTTTATAGCTTCAGATAAGCCTGTTTTGGAAGACTACCTCTCAACCCAATTGATTAAGAATAGCAATGCATCTATAATTGCCGATTTTGGATATGGTGAAGTGTTGCATTCGGGGAGAATAGATACTGCGCAATTGGTGCGTAGCTATCGCTCTTTTCTTAGTCGCAATAGCCAAAGGTTAAAGGAGGCTTTTGACTATAAGCTTTTAACGATTACAACAGATCATGTCATTTATAAAACTATAAAAGCACAATATATTGTATTTGCTGAAGGTTTTGGTCTATCGAAAAATCCATATTTTAATCACCTTCCGCTACAAGGTACCAAAGGAGAGATGTTAACGATTAAAGCTCCAGATTTGAAGATGGATTTTATTATGAAATCTTCTGTTTTTATAGTGCCTTTAGAACATGATCTATTTTGGATAGGTGCGACTTATGAACGCCAAGATAAAACGCACAGCATTAGCGAAAACGCTAAAGAGGAACTTTTAGATAAATTAAAAAAAATTATAACATGTGATTTTGAAATTGTAACTCAGGTTGCTGGGATTAGACCAACGACAAAAGACAGGCGTCCTTTGGTTGGTGCGCATGAACATCATAAAAATGTTTTTGTTCTTAACGGTCTAGGAACTCGCGGTGTTATGATTTCACCTTATGTGGCCGAACAGTTATTCAATCATATTGAATACGAGCATGTGCTAGATCCTGTAATAGATATTAAAAGAATTGAGAATTAAACTATTCCAAGTCGCTCTATGCGAAGATCAACCGTTTATTTATGTGCTGTTGTTTTATCATAATTGACAAACATATTTATCCAAATATTTCTAGATAACCTCATAATGATCGGTCCAGAAACAATCATAGTAATAACAATTGCTATAAACGCTCCCATTAGCGAGGATTCAAATATTAAATAACTTATTAAAAAGGCGATGACTGAAAATGCAATTCCTACACCATAACTTACATACATAGAGCCATAAAAAAATGAAGGCTCAAGTCGGTACTTCAGTTTGCAATTAGAGCAGTGGTCGTTTATTTTTAGGACATCACTAAGAATATAAGGATTCTTCGTTTTATACATGGATTCTTGATGACATTTTGGGCAAGTTCCTGTGAAAATACTATATATTTTTGTGCCTTTTACCATGAATTAAATTTGATTACTTTTGCGCTTTGCAAGTCAAACAAATTTACGTTTAAATAAATAATTCACTGTAATAAAACTAGTAAATGCTTAATATTCATAATCTTTCTATATCATTTCAAGGTGAATACTTGTTTGAGGACATTACCTTTAAATTAAGCCCTGGTGACCGCATTGGTTTGATCGGTAAAAATGGAGCTGGGAAGTCTACCATGTTAAAGATCTTATCGAAAGAACTTGAACCAGATTCTGGTCAAATTGCGGCAGATAAGAATTTAAGTTTTGGGTTTTTAAAACAAGATATTGATTTTACACTTGGTAAAACAGTGCTGGAAGAGTCTTATGAGGCATTTAAAGAAATTAAGACACTAGAGGCTAATATGGAGTATGTGAATACCCAGTTAGCAGAACGCACAGATTATGAAAGTGAAGGG
>Ga0115008_10005580_pt1 | contig 10386 bp, 12 predicted proteins | sample FraStrMetagenome_FD_87164 | JGI IMG/M metagenome (GOLD analysis project Ga0115008, IMG submission 87164) | Marine eukaryotic phytoplankton communities from Arctic Ocean - Fram Strait ARC3M Metagenome | ecosystem: Environmental > Aquatic > Marine > Oceanic | place: Fram Strait | collected...
CGACCTTGGGTCCGACTGTGCTGGCGCACACTCTTTCTGTGCCGATGCGCACTTCTTGATTATCTGCGTCTTGCATGGTGTTGTGACCTAGGGTCCAACTGTGTATAGGTGATTGCTTTGCTTGGTTGCGTCTGGCATGGAGTTGCGAGGGTTTCTCGCGTGTTGCAGTCTTAGAAAACAAGGCCGAGTTGAGTTTGCCTATGCGTAGGCGCTCGACCGCCATACACATAAAACCAAACATATGATACACATATATAAATGGATTTATGTATAGCTACTTTCAGAGCGTGGTCGAGTTGGATGATCCTCTGCGTAGGCGCTCGACCACCATACGCTTGCTCTCGGGATACATTCAAATCCAAATTTGCACAATGATTTCGTGAGGCATGGAGGCATATACAAATACATATATACATGCATTATGCATATCTCTCTTTATGTATCTATTCTCTCTCTTTCTCTCCCTCTCTGTCTCTCTCTCTCTCTCTCTCTCTCTCTCTATATATATATATATATAACATAGGGATACAAATGACCTCCATGTACTTGGATACATGAACGTACATGAAAGCTTGTTAGGAAGCCCCCAGGCCAACTTGTTAGGTGGTCCGAGTGCGCAGGTACCGAGGCCAAAGCAGGACATATTTCCATGTGGCAGTGTCTGATTAATTTACAGGCTGCTGCCGATGCCGCCGAGCTCCATATATGTTTGTTTTAATTCAGTTGACGCGATTTTTTGCGTTTTCAGAGTCGTTTCATCGATTCTGATACAACCTGTTCATTTCTTGGGCTGGAAATGGAAGCATACATACTTGCGCGATGAGACGGACTTGATACTGCAGTCCAGAGGCTCAGATTTTCTAGCCAAATCCTTTGTTCATGTTTTTCAATTTCATTGTTTTGTCGAAACAGTGGATTCTAACATTTGTGTCAAGAACTTAACTTTCGTTATGGGTTTACAAGAAGCCGCTTGGGGCAACATTTGTGTAATGCCCTTTGTATCATTTCAGGTTTTCATACAAATGTGATTTTGGCATGCGTTTTGCATGTTGAAGTCAATGTTTTCCTAAACACCTCGATTTGTGTTTTCTCTTTTGAAACAATTTATTTCTCTTTGGAGGTCAGATCTGTGAGGCGTCTATATTCTTGGAATATAGAATATACCACATTTTCTTGTTCCAAAACAAAAAACATGCCATACAAGTTGAAGGATTTCATGTATTTTCATATTTGTTCATAGATTTTCTCGGATTTACATAAATTTTCATTCATTTTCGTTGATTTTCATGGATCTCCATAGCTTTACATGGATTTTCATGGATTTCCATAGATTTTCATGTATTTGCGCGGTTCTGGTGCCAGAATGTTGGCCGCCCGTTGGCGGTCTGTGGTCCCCAACCGCAGCGGACTAGGTCGCCATAATTTATTAAAGATTTCAGATTCTGGAGGCCTGGATCTGGAGGCCTGGAGGCTGGATGCTGGCAGGATTGGAATGGATTGGAGGAGGTGACGGAGGTGACGGCATTCTGGGGAGAGGGGATTGGAAGAAATTCTCAAACGCTCAAGCTTCAGCAGCTCGGCGAATAAGTCTGCCGTTCTCAACAAAGCTATGCGTGGTGAAAACAGTGGCCTTGGACCTTGTGAGTGAGCCAAAGTGGTTCCTATAGTAAGCCTGAATGCTTACTTTCAATGTTTCCCTGGAGGTGGTGGCTTGTGTCCCCTTCGCGTGCCATGGTTTCACACAATACCAAGCACGCACAGATTGATGCTCGATCAAAATTGAGCTTCTCATTCTGAGGCACATTTGTTTGAAACATGTGTTGTGGCTTTTCATGCGTTGGTGCATGCAAGGACGCAATAAAACAAACATAAGCGAGTGTATGTTTAGGTTCTAGTAGGAGACAGTAGATGAGAACAATTGGATATATACACATATATATATATATACGTATATCAAAGGTTTGGGGGGGGTAGTCCGATTTATCCGACCCCCAGTAACTGGGAAATAAATTCGTTTCGTGTTCGTTTTTGTTTCGTGCCGTGCGTGCCGTGCGTGTGGGCGAGGCGAAGCTGTGTGGGCGCATGTGGGACATTGTTCTTATCGACGGGCCTGCCGCGTGCTAGGATCCACGTGTGTGCGTACGTTATGGCATCAATATTATGTGCGCAGGCGCCTGGACTTTAGTTCAATTTGCATTGTTTTCTGAGCCTCGATCACGTTTGTTGATGCATTTTGAATGGCCCTCAAGAAGTCGTTTGAAAGACTTGCTTGTATGTGCATGGGTTTTGAAGGGCACCAGCTCCCCCCCCCCCGCACGGATAGCATGCAAGTCATGCCACCCATGCTTAAAACTCAAGTAAATACAAGGAATTGCTTGGTATTTTGTTTCTTTCGTGATTGCACCTGGGATTGCCTCTGCGAGAATTCCTGTGAGCATTGCTGTGAGCACTCCTGTGAATCCTCATGTTCGGCCTCTGCTTCATTGTCATTTGCTAAGCTGCTCAGCCGAGTCTATCCTTTTGGGATCGACCGTTGGGCAAGTGTGCGAGTTAATGTATGTACGTATGTACTGCATCGACCCTCGCATGCAACGGTTGCGTTGATCTTTCTTCATACATGCGTTTCTCACAAGTATAATGTTTTGTAGCAGTGTCAGTTGTTCGCTCCCTACCTTTCCTTATCCAATGTATTGATTTGTGTGCGATGAGCGCCGACTTTGTTGCAGAATTAATTGGTTGGGTGTCCTGTATATATCTAGATACGTATGCATGCTCAAAGTTGCGTCTGAAAGTTGCCAACAAATTTCTCTTGATACTCATTCTGCTTTGTGAGGCATGGAGGCAGCGAAGTGCCCACGCGATTGGACCCCCGAGCATGGCATTCCACATGCAAGCTTTTGGAAGGGACCAATGCAAAAAGAAAACGGGGAGCTCATTGAACAAGGAATGAATGCCACTGTAAGCCTCTCACTGTTTCTCACCGCCAGGGGGGCCTACCATCGCTACAGAGTGTGTGCCGTCTTCTTCTGCCTCACTGATGGGAAGCCGGTGTACAAGCTCCAGCATACAGTCTACACCAATGAGTGTGTGCTGGCCCGCAAAATCGGCAGTCCGCTCACAGTCACGATCGAGGTAACACATCATGCAGACACCGCCATGATTGTTGGCTCTCTGAACGGGGTCATTTGCGCATCGAAAACCTACGCGTTACATGACCACGTGCGTGCATGCGACTTTTCCCCACTCGTTGCCAACGGTCTCATGATGGACGATCTCATGACCAAGCAACAGCGCGTGAGTCTCATGACCAAGCATGGCGGTCGCGTGGTTACAGGACGCCAGGTCCTGAAGGAAGGCCTTAAGGGGGCCAAGGCTCAGCGCACGCGCAATCAGCCGCCAAGTGACAATGGTGTCAAGAAGTCCTTCCTCAAGGAGAATGCCTGAGCGCCTAGTTCATTCTATACCATGGTACCTTGGTGTACCGAACGTCTTGCATGGTGTTGTGACCTAGGGTCCAACTGTGCATAGGTGCTTGCTTTGCTTGGTTGAGACCACAATTCCTTCAGCAAAACTGATATGGCAAAACATTGGTCGAGTTTGGCTCCTGCAGGTTCTGACCGCCACAGTGGCCGAGTTTGTCCCTGCACGACCAGACCACCACGCCACACTGCACGTCACCACAGCACTTGTGAAAATTGGCTCGATTATGTTTTCGTTTGCCTGGCCACATCGTTACATGTAAGTTTGACGTGTTCCAGTAATGTAAACTAAGTGTTCAAAAGGTCTGGCGGCCATGCTGAACACGAGTTCAGATCATGCAAACACACCTCATGTGATTTATGTGCACACTGCATCAGTATCATCTGGTGTATCACGACTGCCCTATCTGTCTCATTGATAAACAGGTTGACGTGATGGCATCCACGATTCGATGGGCCTAGACAATGATCATGGAAATGTTGGCAACGTGGGATGTTATTTTTTACAAGCGTTGGATTGATCTCGGATAGCATTGGACCATACGCATTCTTGAGCAGTTCTGTTGGCAACCCCCGATTGGTGCAAACAAATATATATATATATATACACATCTGCATTTATATATATACATTTACATATGCATATATGTATATATAGGGTGTGTGTCTGTATGTATATGTATATAAACATGAAAATACACTCAAGCGGTCCAGCTCTGCATGGGTTTGGGTTAGCTGCTACACTTTCAAATCGTATTCTATTTGGGTGTGTGGTACAGTGTCTTTCTTGGGAACCTAAGTCACATGTTCTGGAATTTTGATCTCGCCATAACAAGTTCTTGATACATCGCCCCATGTGGCCATCATGGTTTAAGTATGGGTTACAATGTTTCTTCACGTGTGCATGTGTGTTGCGTGTGCATACGAGGATGTGAGTTAGCGCAGGTGCCGAGTCTTATGCCTCAGAAGACCGCCTCAGTGCTCGCACATGCTCACATCTTGCTCAAGCTTGTTGTGACTGATTTCCTACAGATCTGTCTTATCTCTTGTTGTGGCTGCCATGCCGAATCGCAGACATGTGCGAAGGAAGACGTTGGTGAATGCAATAACGGAAAAAGGGTCGACTCATGGGAAGTGGCTGCCGGAAATGTATCACCCGACCAACCAGGAGCCACGATTGCACACGGACGTGCGCACGCAAACGCATATACAAATGCAGCAGGCTTGATTTATCACAGCTCACATAAGATAACGCACGCAGACGCACGAAACAACAGAAGCTGCAGTGCCAGCCACAATGATATACATATATATTTAGATATTTATATATATTTATATATACATATCATGTACCCGGATCTCTGGGCCGCCCCTCGGGCTGCCTCGATTCTTCCTTGATATGTGTCATTGGATAGTCGATGTTTTGGATATGTTGATATTTTGGATTTTGGGATCAGTTGATTCTAGGATTTATCGATATTGTATGCGTTGTTCTTTGATGCGTGTATATTTGATCTTCGAATATTTGATATTTGAACATCGCATACTTGATACTTTGATAGTCTATACTCGGGACTTGATTCTTGGATACGTTGTACTTTGATATGTGATATTTGATTCTTGGTGCGGTACTTCGATGCATGATGCTTGGGTATTCTATGTTTGAATACCTGATAATTGGAATTACATATTCGGATATTTGATACTTTATTTTTAATCCACTCAAATTTGATACTCGAATATGTGGTGCTTGGATATTCAATACTCGAATATTTGGTGATTGGGTATTTGATACTTGGATATTTGATACTTGTAGATTTGATACTCCTATATTTGTTTTTTTGATATTTGATACTTGAATAGTTGGCTCTTGGATATTTGGTTTTCTATATTCCAAGCTTTGTTGCCCTGAAGCGCTTGCCTGTGGCGCTTCGCATACCTCAGCAAAGGCAGCTTCTGGGTTTTCAGAGCCTGTCATATCTGGGAAATATCTGTGTTCCCCTGCACGACGTGCCGGCGGCGCTTCAGATCCCATGAAAAAACGTCAGTCCTGGAATTTTCTGGCCATTCATGTCTGAGAATGACCCTTCCAGAGGCCCCGTGAGAGGTATGTACGCTATGAGGGGACATGTGGGTATACGTACGAATGCTCAGGGGGCAGGTACATCAATATATGTTATATATCTATAGATAAAAATATATATATATACTGAGCTCCCAAAACAACTTGCGAGCTTGTTTCTATGATCGTTGCTGTTGTATGTGTTCATCAAGCGTTTGTTATATATAGTATTAATCACATAAGGTTTGATGATACGTACTAGTAGTTATGTGTGCAGTCACGTCAAGCCTGCTTCATTTCTACATGCGTCAGCATACGTACGTCCAGCTGCACATAGGAGAAGAAACAAATCATCGTTCGCCGCGGTGGCAAAGCACTCCCTGCGGGCACACAAACGAGTTGGGTCGCAAAGCACGTGAGTGCAAGTGCAAAACGTGCTGCGCATTGTCCACTCGATGCATTCGATGACGACGAGTTGCAATATGCTGAGGACCCGCAGCATACGAAGAAGCAGAAGAAGAAGAAGAAGAAGAAGCCAAAGAACATGCAGCTCCAGTTGCAGAGCCCTCCAGTGCCAGCAGATCCTCGCCAAGCCAGCAGATTTTCGTCGAGCCATTGTATCAACAGGGCGGAACCAATCGCGAAGCCAGTTGATCCTCCCATTGGCTTGGTCACTGTCATGGATGGGTCTATGTCACCAATCACGCCAGATGATATGTGTCTTTCACCGATTACGCCAGATGATGAAGTTGCGATCACAGGTGTGTCTGGCGCGGTGTTGTGACCTAGGGTCCAACCGTGCCGGCATAGCAGTGGAGGGGTGTCTTTAGCCAATTACGCCACAGATTGGTCTTGAGTTTTAGTGAGATCACGTATCACAGTGCTGACCTGTGTAAGCCACGTGTTGACATTATGATTGGGGGCAGAACAACACGGGTCCGAGTTAGTTATCCAATCAACCGACCTGATGTCACTCAAAACAAACAGGGTCCGAGTTGGTTATCCAACCGACCGACATGATGTCACACTTGCTGATCCCCATTGAAGTGTTGTTGGATGTGATATTATATGTATATATGAGTGTGCATGCGTCTATGTGTGCATACTTATTGATTTATTGCGCATACGAACGATGAAGCTCAAGGGTCACTTCGTAAGTTCATGAGTCAACTGCGTTGGAAATGGTTGGCAATTCGATGCATCACATATGAGTCAGCCGTCAGTCATCCATGGTGGTGGCTGACTTGCCCAATGATTGTTTATAGTGATGTATATATTTACACACACATACATATGTATCACGGTTTGCCAGTTCATAACCACCATCAAAGGTCAATAGGGATCGGTATATTGTTATTCATCCCATCTACTATACATCATCCATATTGTCAACTTCAGTGCGCAGGCTGCCGTCTGTTTGTTTTGCGAAATTCATTTTCTATATAGGTGTGTCGGCCCGGCCATGTAATGCAGGTTTACACCTGTGTGTATGACAAGTCAAAAACAAATTGGACATACGATGGCTATGAATTATGGATTGAGCCCTACAAGCTTTCAAAATCGACGGTGCTATTGCGTCGGGATGTGTTTTTGGGGGGATGGTGGGGAGGGAGGTTGCAAAGTGCTGCATGCATGCAATACATGGGGAATCGCGGGATTTGGGGAAATCACTGGAAATTGTGAAAAAAAACGTAACATATAGCATATAAAAAATGAATGATGACCATGTTGAAGAAGCATGATATTGGTCACTCGTCACCACAAACTGAATTCACATGGGCAGAATATCATTGGCCAATCTCTTATGTCAATCGAGGCGCGATATGAAACACGCGAGTATACGTACATCCACGACAGCAAACATACAATGCAATATTTTCAGTTTTGCAAATCTGTAAATTTACAATTTGGTATCATCATTAGAAATGCTACCAATTTGTAAATTTACAGGTTGGTAACATGTTGTGTTACCACACTGTAAATTTACAAATTGGTAGCATTTCTAATAGTGATACCAAATTGTAAATTTACAGATATGCATGTATGTGAAATTGTTGCTTACAAATCTTGTCCCATGTTTATCTCCAAATGCTGATGATCTGACACTCTCTGGGCAGGGCCCAGCGAACTTTGGAATGCCAAGCGTATACTTGCATATTGATGTGCATCTGCTCATATATGTGTGTAGAGATGGTCCAGTGCATATTCCACTCAGTTGGTTTTGGCGCAAGTATTGTAAGTGGAGCTCATTATATCCTGGTGGTTGCTACTCATGTCTGTGGATCCATTCGCAGCAGCCGCTGGCGCCTCTGACACCGCCTTCACAGATGGGTTTGGTGACATGATGATCCAGGAGTCGGGGTCGATTGTTGTGAGCGACCCTCTCCCAAGCCAGCCCTCTCTCCACATGGTACGCAAACGTAGGCGCGCATGCAGATCCACTGAAAAATCTTCTGTGCCATCCGCTGGGAGGGTCAGGTGGAATCCAGTCACTTCGCGCCTTGTGCGCGTCGATCCATCCACTGATGATACCGTGTGTGATAACAAGTGGTTGACGCTGATGCTACCACAGGATCGGCAGAAGCCTAAGAATGGAAGTCACCCTGATCGTCAGAAGCCTATGAAGGGAAGTCACCCTGTGGAGTACACGCCCATAACAGTGTGGCCGCAGTATACCGTCGAAGGCATTGAGGGCACGTTCGTTGTATGCTCGCCCAGCGAGATGTGGATGGATGTGTTACTGCATACACTCCGCCCAAAGACCACCACATCGCTCTCGGCGAAGGCTATGCGGTCTTTGGTGAGAGGTTTGCAAACTGCGATGCGAACGGTGTTGCGCAGTGGATTACGGCAACACCGCAAAGATGGCCAGCATGCTGATGATGCTGAATCATCAGATGACGGTATGGGAGCAAAAAAACGAGTGAAGCCACGGAACTTCAGTGGGTTCAAGCTCGACAAAGTGTTCCTGATCAAGATCAATGTGGCTGGCGCGCCGCTAACCATAGTGAACTATGGCAGGCACCTTATTGCTCACGTTGACGACGACGCCATGCACTTCATGCGTTTCTGCATTCCAGATATCATTCGAAAGCTATCAGTTTCAGACGCCCCAGACGAGATTGTACCCACCCCATCCACACCAGACACGGGGTTCAAGTTTGATGACGATACGCCCAACATCCGAGGCAAGATAGTGTGGGAGCCAGACAGGAACGGTTGGCGGGTGACGATGACGAGGGATGCATCGACGTGTACAACTTTCAAAGAGCAGTCAGGCGCCTCGCTTATCGTCCCTGATGGTCTTACAGCATATGATCATGACAATGCCAAGCGAACAGCATACACGCGCGCCATTGCCACATGGAATGCGATGGACCAGAGCAAACGTCACCGCATCCAAGCCCCGGTCAAGATCACATTGAACACATCAACCGGCTCTCCAAGCACGCCAAGTGCCAGTTCAGCCACACCAATTACCCTAGATGATCTATTCGATGGGTCGCCACCATCTGTCGATGCTGACGTTGATCCCTTCATGACTTTGGCGCCCCCCACTATGTATGCGAAGTGGCGTGATGATTGTGGGTTGTAGGTTACAGCTATCCGCATGGTGCTGCTGTTGCAGCGGTGCTGGTGCACACATTCCTGTGATGTTGCGCACGTTTTTCTTATCTGCGTTTGGCATGGTGTCGTGACCTAGGGTCCTACTATGCCCAGACAGCAGCTGCTTTGGCATGGTGTCGTGACCTAGGGTCCTACTGTGCCCAGACAGCAGCTGGTTTGGCATGGTGTCGCGACCTAGGGTCCTACTATGCCCAGACAGCAGCTGGACCATCACATCGCGTTGGTCTAGCACGCATAGGATGACGAGCTCATGTTATGTTCATGTCTTGTAGTTTTTGTTCGCTAGCTTGCTGTTGGGCGTGGAGCAATTTGGGAGTGTGTGTAGGGGGATTGCACGCATGACGAGACTGTATCAGTTGGGAAACATCATTTTTGAGCGTGCCGAGTTCTCTCGCTGAGAGGACCGCATGCCTAATGAGGTAAATGTGTCGTGTTTTAATGAGTTCACTCTGCGTGTCGAGTTGCCTCGATGAGACGACCACACGCGTGGTTTACATTGCAATGAATGCGACTACAAGCTGCAACTATGGCGGCCATGATGAGGGAGAAGGCATGTTTTTTTCGTCAAAGGGAATCTGTGTGTTCGGCCAGTATTTGGCAATGGCTCCATGTATGTATCATAACACAATTCCAGCGAGATCTGAGAAAAGAACTTATGATACGAAACGCATATATATATAAACGTCATTGGATGAGTATTCTCCTCTACAGATCGATATCTTGTTGATACATGGGATCTACAACTTTTGCTATTCATGCATCTCTGCCTCTATGGTCCCCAAACAGCATGTATATTTTGCTAAACCTGTGACTTTCAACTCTACATTCACAACCCCTCCCAATCCTCCACTACAACAACTTCAACTACAACTTCAACCTCTGTTTTTCCTTTCAACAACAACAACAACAACAACATTGACAGCATTTTGCCACTATCCCCCCAATCTGACGGAGGTGTTAGCAATTTGCCCATCTCCCCCTATCTGACGGAGGTGTTAGCCTTTTGCCACTCCCCCCCCTCCCTCCCCCACTGCCCCAATCTGACGGAGGTGTTAGCAGTTTGCCCCTGGCCCCCAATCTGGCGGTGGTGTTAGCATTTTGCACATCTCCCCCAATCTGACGGAGGTGTTAGCATTTTGCCACTCTCACCCAATCTGACGGAGGTGTTAGCACTTTGCCCTTGGCCCCCAATCTGACGGAGGTGTTAGCACTTTGCCC
>Ga0115008_10005582_pt1 | contig 10383 bp, 6 predicted proteins | sample FraStrMetagenome_FD_87164 | JGI IMG/M metagenome (GOLD analysis project Ga0115008, IMG submission 87164) | Marine eukaryotic phytoplankton communities from Arctic Ocean - Fram Strait ARC3M Metagenome | ecosystem: Environmental > Aquatic > Marine > Oceanic | place: Fram Strait | collected 2012-06-18
TAAGGCTTTTCATTGGTCGAGAGTTCACTTGCCTACCATGTGTGGTTTAACGGTCGCCGTTAAAAAATGAACGTGAACGTGAATCCATACTCATTCTCATATGAAGTTGGCAACCCCTATTATGCTTTATTTCTTATGCAGACCAACTAGAGACTTAACTGTCCGATTTAGCATTTTGAAGACAACTTTTGGAATATTAAAAGAATATGAGATACGATCGATGCAAGGCAGATACATGTATATTCTATCATTAGACGAAAAATCGGGTTGATACTTTGGATGTCGTAGAAGGACGATTGCTTGGTAATCGTAGCGAAGGATGCGGTGTAGAAAGCGAAAAACGAAGAAATAAGGTGATTTGATTGTTATGAATTTAGGAATATGGACGAACAAGTAGAATGCAAGGTTGAAAGAAATTTGGAATGAAATTGATGCAACTGGTGATGATACGAAGCTTTTCAAACGAATTCAATTGGAAATTATCCGAACCAAAACAGCAACCAAGTGAAGACAAGAACTATTGAACAAGATACAGGAAGCTGATCGAACATATTTCGAAGCGGAACAGGTAAACGTTTATACTTGATGCGAATCAATTTGAGGATGAAGCTGAAAGGAAACTATCAATGATTATGGACTATATAGAGGAATAACAAAACAACGGACCTACCGGTAGCAAACAAAAGATATTTCCAACTTCGACAATGATTTACGTGAAAATTGATCGAACAAGAAGCGATTTATTTGCGATTCCTCGAAACTTCCTTTGATAATAGTTTACCATGGAGACGATAAATACTATTCTGATTGTAGACATGCCTCCAGGGGAAAGTGATGGAGATTATATCAAATCGGAGTATAAACCGTTTGGGTAAATCGGCTTATATAATGTAAATAAATCGGACTACGAATCTTGTGAATCGAATTATAACTTATTCTAAATTAGATCTCGCAATTTTTATGTTTTAGCACCTAGAAAAAATAGCGCAATACCTCGGATAGCTCTCCTCGGATACGATCCTATGAATTTTGCTCAGTGGCATGACCATCTACTGGTAGAAGGCGCGGTTGATTTGTGCTTAGGCGCAGATTCACAGGTATCACCATATCTTGTTCACTCATATCTCATATGTATCTGACCTTTTCTTACCATTCTTTTTGCTAATTGATATGAAAAATTCCTGCATTTACATAATCTTTTGTCGATAGATTCGCCTTACTTCACTCTCCACTCTTTAAATTTTAAGAAGTTCCCCATTTCAATTTATATGGAATAATCAATATCTTCAATGATCGTCATCGTGACTTTTTCCATTTTTGTCTTTTCTTCTCTATTCGTTGCCAAGTTATTTCTTCTATCTTCTACTTCTTTTGTTTCAAACAAATGCTTTTGTCCAAAATATCTCGTCAATTTTTCATCCCAGCACGCCGGTTGTGCGAAGTTAATGTGACGATTGGGAAACTTATCCACTTCTTTGGTTCTATAATGTTAATGTTTAGTGTCGTGAGATTCAGCATCTTCAAAATATGCTTCATCTACCTCTTTTTAAGGTGGTTATTGCGTCGTGTCGGGCGAAATGCTTCGGCGCCGATTCGCAATGGGTATCCTGTGCCAATGACGTCTACAATATTTCTTCACGACTGCCATGTTCGAAGACGAATGAAAATTTGTTCATTCAAACTTTATTTTTTAATGCTCATTGTTATTCGAATTTTTGTAATGCCCGGTCGTTGCTAATCGGTAATCGTAATCGGTAATTGCACAGTGGGAAAGCAAGGTCCCTTTCAAAAAGCCTATTTACAAACTTTTGATATTAAAATTAGCTAAGTTCATGTAGAAGTTAGCTCAATAAAGATTTGCCACGTACTTACGCCTTCCGTTCTCTTTCTCGAATTGCCAACCCTCCTTTTTTTATGATGATCACGTCGTCGTGATGCGTGCAGTTCGCAGTTCGACGCCGATTTCACAGCGGCTACGTAACTCTGTTACGTAATTCAAAGAATCGTGCCAATTTCATCTAAAGTACGATACCAATTGCAGCACTGTTATTGTTTCATGTTAACAATAATCTTTGCGACATAGTGTGAGTGAGGATTCTCGATAAGACAAGGTATTTATGTTTCCGCTGTTCGATTCTACTGGTAAATATTGATGGGATCATTTCAAATACTCATTTATTTGTTTCCACGTTAAATTATTATTGACACGTACTGCAGAAAGAATGAAGTTTTCCGTTATCTCGCTTCTATTGGCCTTGAGCGCCACCTCCACATCAGCCTTTGCTCCCGTTGCTCAACAGCAGGTGGCCGTGGCTCGCGTGGTCAATACCGAGCTGTTTGCCAATGGCGAGCGTCGCAAGGCAGCAATGCGTAAGGTCGCAAAGGGTGTGGCCACTATTGCGGTGGCTATGGGTGTCCCGGCTGTTGGACCTGCCCTTGCCGCTCGTAAGACCGTTGAAGTAGTCGAGACGGTAGATAAGACGGCTGATCTTGTGAGCAAAGCAGTGCCCGTTATCGGAGCTGTTGCTGCTGGTGCCGCCGCTTTCGTTGCAACAAGTAAGAAGAAGCAGAACTTTTTGGAGGCTGAACCTTACTGGGATCAATCGGCTGTACCGGTAAACGTATTCAAAAATAAAGCACCCTTTACAGGAAAGGTAGTAAGCACTAAGCGCATAGTAGGTCCACAAGCCACTGGTGAGACATGTCATATTATCATTGACCACGAGGGTGACTTTCCTTATTGGGAAGGACAGAGTTGGGGAGTTATTCCTCCTGGTACTCGTGAGAAAGATGGCAAACCTCACAGCGTTCGACTTTATAGTATTGCATCCTCGAGGTACGGTGATGACATGACTGGAAAAACTGGGTCACTTTGCGTTCGTCGTGCTACCTACTGGTGTCCCGAACTCAAGGCCGACGATCCAGCCAAGAAGGGTATCTGCTCTAACTTCTTGTGTGACACCAAGCCGGGCGATGAAGTCGTGATGACTGGTCCCGCCGGAAAGGTCATGCTTATGCCCGAAGAAGACCCAAATACTGATTATATTATGGTTGCCACTGGGACTGGTATTGCCCCTTATCGTGGATTTATTCGTCGCCTTTTCGTTGAGGACACTCCTGCTGCAAAGGCTTACAAGGGACAGGCGTGGTTGTTCTTGGGAGTAGCTAACTCTGATGCCCTTTTGTATGATGACGAATGGCAATCGGTATTGAAATCTAACCCTGATCAATTTAAACTTGATTACGCACTTTCTAGAGAACAAAGCAACAAGAAGGGCGGAAAGATGTACATCCAAGACAAGGTTGAGGAGTACTCTGATGAGATTTTCAACAAACTCGACAACGGTGCCCATATCTACTTTTGTGGATTAAAGGGTATGATGCCTGGAATCCAAGATATGCTCAAGGAAGTTTGCGCTGCTAAAGACATTGACTTTGATGTGTGGCTAAAGGGATTGAAGAAGAACAAGCAGTGGCATGTAGAGGTGAGACATTGCGATGTTTATTCTACTTTACTTTTTTGAATCATGCACTCTAATACATTTTTGTTGTAGGTTTACTAAATATTGCGTGTTGCATGGAGATAAGAAAATAGGGATGCAAATTGGTTCCCATCTTTATGTATTCACTCGAACCTTTTTGCATATATCCACTGAAAGCTGAACTTATGGTGTATATTATAAGGACGAAATTACTTTTCACCTTCACTTTTTATCTATCGTAGATTATTTCGCGATTTATATATTTGTAATCTGTTTTTTTTTGTATCTCGTTGTGGTGGACAACAAGAGAAAGAATATAATGCGATAAGGAGACGATAGAAAAGAGAGTAGCTTGCTGACGCCTATGGATCACTGCAAGTTATTCATTAAGCTTCCTATCTTGACTACTGTATTGAGCATTTGAGATGATTTGATGAGGAAAGCAAATTCAGTGTTTTACCCATACTTCACATTACGACTCGTAGTTCGAGTGCATTTGAAATAAAAATAGCATAGAACACAGAACCTCATTGACACAAAGAGAAGAGGGATTCGGTGTTTTTTTCCTCCTTCTCCTGCGGTTCTCGTTCGGCGCCTTCTCGTACGCCTACCGGTAGCTGTCTAGCTGTACATACACGGTAGACGGTACACACTACACATAGCGAGGAACCAAAATCAACATTCTTCGGAACAAGCGAATTCTCCTTCGTGAAAGTGTCAATTTCATGAAACTTTTCAATTCAGATACCAATTTCTTCTCGAACTTCACGAAATTGTGGAGCAGATTGCTTTCCCATGTGACGTGTTCTTTCTTTTTAAATACGCATTCACCACCATTAACATCAACTTGAAACTCTTTCCAAGTATTACATTATCTAGAGATAGGGATCGAGTAGAACACTGTTCCCGAAATATACCATGATGAATAAAGGATATGCAGTAGCTGCAGTGGCTTTGTTGGTTGGCAGTCCGGTAATTTGTTCTGCCTTCTTGCCTGCAACTTTGAAGAATACACAAAGCGCCTTGAACAATGTGAGAGAGGGTATTGCAACTGTCGACGAACGAACTGGAAAGCCAACTGGTTCGTCGTTTCTTCCCGATGAAGCCATAGAGAAGGCTCGCAAAGGAAATCCAATCGAGAAGATCAAGATTGCTAAGGATGGAACTAGCGCCTGGAAGGATATTTATGATTACGCCGCTAAAATTCGTGCCGGTGAACTCGATTGGGAGGATGTGGAAAAGGGTGATATGGACAACCGCCTTAAGTTTGTTGGATTATTACATCGTGGCAAGCGTACGCCTGGTCAGTTCATGATGCGCCTCAAGGTCCCAAATGGTATTATTAACTCTGATCAGCTTCGTTTCTATGCTGACAGCGTTGAGAAATATGGTGAGAACCAGGGCGTCGTGGACATCACTACTCGCCAAAATATTCAACTTCGTGGAGTTAAGATTGAGGATGCTCCTGATATTATTGACGGGCTCCATGCTCGTAATCAAACTACCATCCAATCTGCGTTGGATAGTGTACGAAACATGGTAGGCAACCCATTGGCTGGTATTGACGAATGTGAGATGGTTGATACTCGTGAAATTTGTAACGCTCTGAACGATTTAGTGAGCCTTGATCCTGTTACTAACACTCGTGGAAATCCTGCTTATGGAAATTTGCCCAGAAAGTTCAATATTGCCGTAAGCGGATCAAGAGATGATTACGCTCACACCCACATTAATGATATCGGACTTCAGCCTTGTGTACATGCAGAGACAGGCGAAATGGGATTTAATGTTGTTTTGGGAGGATATATGTCAATTAAGGTAAAGAAAATTCTTCATAACAAGAGTCCTCCGATCTATTTTAATATTTTATTTTACTAGCGAGTTGCAGAGTCTATTCCGGCGGACATGTGGATTCCTGCCGATCGCAACTCGGTGGTAACTCTTACTGAAGCCATCTTAAGACTTTTCCGTGACGAAGGTGACCGTGGAGATCGTCAAAAGGCTCGCCTGATATGGCTTGTAGAAAGGTATGGAATGGAGGATTTCAAGAAGGCTGTTATCAAAGAGGTTGGCAGTTATAAACGTGGTGATTTCATCCAAGATGCCCAACCTGTTCCCACCGAACCTTTTGAAAGGAGAGATTTGATGGGAATTCATGAGCAGCCCCAGAAAGGAAAATTCCGTGTCGGTGTTCTTGTACCAGCTGGTCGTCTTCATCCGAAAGAATGTCATCAGATTGCTGATGTAGCGGAGAAGTACTGTGATGGAGAAATTCGACTCACTGTTGAACAGAACATAATCCTCCCTAATGTCGATGAAAGCAAACTTGATGATTTGATGAATGAGCCAGTATTTGGAAAGGATTCTAGGATGAAGTTGAAGCCTGGTAATATTGAAGGTAACCTTGTCAGTTGCACCGGAGCGCAATTTTGTGGTTTAGCGCTTATTGAGACAAAAGAGCCTGCCGAAGCATTAGCTGCAAAGTTGGAAGCGAAGTTCTCCGTGGATAAACCTATACGTATCCACTGGACTGGATGGTAAGATATTCAATGTGTTCATGAAAACCTGGACAGACAATCTAACGCTTTATTTCTTTACCAGTCCTAATAGTTGTGGTCAGGTGCAAGTTGCAGATATTGGAATCATGGGAGCACCGGCCAGGAAACTTGACCCTGAAACTGGAAAGAAAAAGGCGGTACCAGGATGTAACGTTTTTGTTGGTGGTCGTATTGGTGAAGACGCCCACCTTGCAATGACTCCTGATTACAAAAATATTCCTTTGGAAGAAGAAAGTTTGCTTCCCATTTTGGAAGAAATCCTCGTTGAAAAGTTCGGAGCTGTTAAGAAAAGAACGTGAGTAACTACAAAACTTCTGTGAAATACAAGAAACAGATAACCTCCGAATCAATATCGATTGAGCACGCGTGCTAACTCGTTACTCTTTTGTGGTTGTATAAATAGACGAAAGCGTGATAAACTCAAGAAGTTGATTGGAATTGGTCTCGAATAATAGAGAATCTAGAATAAACAAACTGTGTAGCCATATATGAAACCGATTTACTCCACAACTTTTTACACGTAAACTTCAAATATGTTTGGGTTTTAGATTGTAGTTGGAACGATTTACCAAACGGGTACAGTACAAAAAATGAGGTTCGTTTCGGTAAATTTCTATTTTTGCATCCTACGTAGGTTTTACACACGAGTGATCCTCGTCCGAGAAAAAGAGAAAACGTTTTTCGACGTACCCGGTGCAAAAGATTTGATCTCTTACATACGACTTTGAACAATGACATTAACCGACCATCGATGACTGACTTTTTACAGTTGTGCTACATTCATTGTGTATATTACACATTTTTCAATGTTTACACGCCATGAGTAACAAATTACCGATACCCGTGGACGAATTTGCATCTTGGCCATTTATTTCGCAGGCTATGAACTCACCTCTCGATCCAATGTCGGTTCTCAGTTTCTTTTTTGGTGTGGATTGCATGAACGTCGACAACCATATTCGAAACGATAGAGTCTCCATGGATTCTTTCGTACAATCAAAGCTTGGCCATCAATCATCGGAACACATTATGAAGGTTTCCCGGTTATGGTTTCGAGGTGGTCCAGCGTATGATGAGATGTGCATGTGTTTTAAGGATACCATTCGCCTTCTTGTGAATTATCATAATCAAACTCATTCTTTGTCGATGCAACCATCCAGTACGAATAAAGAGAGCACATTTTGTCATGATCGATGGAATGATTCTGTGCATGGCAAAATGGCACAGCAAATTTTGTTTGACCAGTTGGCAAGGAACATATTTCGTGGTTCAGGTGAAGCTTATACCTTTGAACACATTAGTCTGAAGATAGCCAAAGAACTAGGTCGAGCAGCGCTGGAAGGTAGCTTGTCACTATTACCCATTTATGCGTTTGTTACTGGAATCACTATTCAACACTCAGAAAGCTTACATGATCAATATCTTGCAATTGACCTAATAGATTGGGGAGACCGAGAACAAGGTGAAGGAGGATTGATAAAGTTTCAATTTCAACGTCAATGGAATGTAGATCACAAGGTAAGTCAGACTTTGCTCAAGATCTGCTGATCATATTCCACTTCAACAAGTGTGCATAAAATCTTCAAATCACTTCAATTTTCACGCACTTGTTTATGTTTTACATCGTATAGAATGTAATAGAGCGATTTGGTCGCTACCCTCATCGAAACTCTGCACTAGGTCGAGTGAGTACACAAGAAGAAATTGAGTACCTAAATGATGTAGACAATCTTGCAGCGTGGGCTGGGGGAAACAGAACTTCTCCTATTTGTTAGAACTCAATCCGAAAAGAAACTGCGAAAATTTTAACAACCTTTTCACAAAAAAAAATGTAACTATGTAGAAACGTATAAGTGCGCTTCATATCTAATCCAGTATATATTCGCAATTACTTTTACAGAAGCACGAGATGTGATCATTTAAAACTAATGATAGATAATCAAGAAAAGGATTATCTTTGTGATTAAAAAACTTACCTTTGCGAAGTTACTCATAATATTGGTTTGGAAGCGAGTCCCAAGTCCACTTTGTGCTTGTTTTTTTTCTTATCAAATCTAACAATTTAACATAAATATTACACACGTTCGACGAATTTGTGTTTCGTTACTAATATTTTTCTTAGGACGATTTTAGAGAAGTAAGAAAGAATAGTACGTTTTCATTCTCAAATCTTTTATCCTCAATTAGTAGAAGTTAATAAAATAAAAGCATACAGTTTAAAAAAAATTTAAAATGATTAGTCGAAGATTTCACAGGGACAAATTGAGAAGAGACATGAGAAGTCACGTTGTTTTCGAAATTCAACCACTCTCCCCAAAGATTTGCAAACGATATTTAGGTCAACTTCGAATTATTCTTCGAAAGCTTAACAGGGACACGGACATATACGATGCCATATTGTGTTCGACGCCCAAAACCATTTTTGAGTGGTATGTGAACAACATCTAGCTTACTTTCAAATGATGATTTGAAGATTTAACCGGAACAACAAGTCCGAACGGACATACAGGAGGTCGCGAAATGTTCGATATTGAAACGTTTCTTTTCAATGATTTGGTCGCATTTTTATGGGCGCCTTCCATTCTTTCACTGTGATTGAACCGCCAAACCGTTAGAAACCTTTGAAGAATATTATTGTGCCAACGAAATGTTATCCTGCTAAACACTTTTGATCGAATTATGAGCAAGGTGTATACTCGTAACGATAATAGAACTAGTGTGGTACAAGTGTATGCGAAAAACGACTTCCAACTATTGCATAAGGCTGGTAACGCAAGTTTGTCAGCCAGCTGGTTTCCAATGAAGCGTCTGCACATGATACCCTTGTATAAATACATGAAATCAGTCTCAGTTTCAAGATTAGATGTATTATGTTTCTCGCGAGGATTTAACAAATGTCTCGCGATTTCACGAGAAGATTCATCGGGCCGCATGAGATGGATAATTATGGATTCCAACATTGCCCTTGCACGTACAATCGCATTGTCAGCATTGCTTTCTGCTTCATCTATTACACCGCATGGATCAAGCGGAGGCAGAGTGTGTTGTTGTATCTTTGTCAAAGGGTCGTTTCTTCCAAAGTTCCCTTCGCGTGTTTCTATCCCTAGAAGCCATCCAATGTAACGCCAAAGAGCAATGTAATCCAATTGCTCATTAACCGTCAGTTGAGTTCCGGCAATAAACTCAACGCCCATAAGAACATTGACTGAAAATGCAAGCAACGTGGCGCCTAAATCTTCTTGGTTAATTGGAATCCCATATGATTCAGTATCCCACAATGGTTTTCTCTTCTTCAAGATTGATCGCCGCACTTTAGCGTGAAGTAGTCGAACGTTCAATGCCAATCTGAATGCTTCGTTTCCAGGTCGTAATGAATAAGCAGAAAAATCCCCTTCGGATTTGTCAGTTCCAGCATTACTATCATCACTTTCGAACGATGCCAACATGGATGCCGCCAGAAACCCACCAGTATCAAACAAACGCGCTTGAACTTGCTTCACAGAACTAGGAGGGGTTAAATATCCTGTTTGTTTCAATACCTCAGCAATTTTGGGAATAGAAAATCCAGGCACCAAAGCGAGATAATACAAGGAAAGACCAGCCACAATAGAATGTTGAACAAAGACATCCATCCCACGTTGCAGCTGAGTCCAATCTACCCAATCCGGTACATTTTCAAAGTAATGCTTATAAAAATAAAACATCGAAAGATCTCTTTCAGACATATCTTTCTTCTTTAATTCGTCTCCACGAATGTCTTTGAGTTGGGAATATATCCCTGCGCAGTGTGCTATGGTATCATAAAATCTTCCTCCCACATCTACATTACCGTTCTCCTCCTTCTCTTTAGTGGCAAGATCTAAAATTCTATCAAGTTGTGGATCCCCGACATATCGATATGGTTCTAAATCAGTCTCGTCATAATGCCGCCCATCCCGCCAATCCACCCGTTGTCCGAACAGTTCAATTTGTGGTCGGTCGTAGGTTATTGATTCGTCGTCGTACTGAGATGATCCCTTTACAGAACGAGGATCGAAAATGAAGAATTGTCTTATAGCTTCCATTAGATTCCTATCATGGACGAATCGTTCGCGTGGTATCAGTGCGATTTTATCATGGATGAAAAGTAAAGAGTTGTGTTGATGTGTTTTTCTTTTGAGTCCTCTTTTTCTTTTTCACTGCGACTAGAGGTGCACACAGCCACCCAAAAAACAAACAGCACAGCCACAGCCACAAACATCCATTTACTAAATTAGCGTATAACCGGTAACTTATGGCAGCGCGCAGCATGTAGCATGCATCATTACACATGTACCAATGATTTTATTTCATCATCATCGCCA
>Ga0115008_10005583_pt1 | contig 10380 bp, 5 predicted proteins | sample FraStrMetagenome_FD_87164 | JGI IMG/M metagenome (GOLD analysis project Ga0115008, IMG submission 87164) | Marine eukaryotic phytoplankton communities from Arctic Ocean - Fram Strait ARC3M Metagenome | ecosystem: Environmental > Aquatic > Marine > Oceanic | place: Fram Strait | collected 2012-06-18
CTAAGCAAGGTAGGCCTAATAGTAGTAGATGTAGGCTAATAATACAACACTAGTAGTTGAAAGTAGTATAGGATGCTCATGCAGAGCCATCATCATGGTAGTTAGGTTACAAATCTACAGTAATGGAAATTATAACATTCGGAAGGATCCGGGCAAGATCGCAGTCCGACGCCACTAGCCGAAGGGGCTAGAATAGCCCACTACAGTGAAACTAATCTACTCGGTTACATAAAGAATTGTACGAATGTAACGAGACGAAAATTAACGTAATCTAACAACTAAATACGAAAAGGCTTAAATGAAAAAAAAAAGAAATCTAGAGGAGTACATGTAGATCTACAGCTACACAGGCTACAGCTACAGTTGTAAAACAGTGAGAAAATAATAATTCCAGCTCCTCAAAGAACCATGAGCAACAGCAACTCAACCGAGATAATCTCTGACACAAAACAGGCAGAAACCACTTCTACCGACCAGCCTGATCCTCCTAAAAATCTCATCCTCACCGTCAGCAAACGTGGAGTGATTGAATGCGACTATTGCAAACGTGACATTTCACAAGTTCCACGCATCCGATGTGCGGACTGTCCTCAAAATGAGCACTGTACGTTCGCGAGCGTTCATATATTAAACGTTCAATTCCATGTAATGTGTAATTTACCACCCAAATTTTTTAATTTAAAAAATATCTACAGGTTTTGATTCATGTTTGGACTGTTTCGTGGCGGTATCGGCTGCGACGCGACCGGCGACAGCGGAACAGGAAGGCCAGAGAGTCATTCATCATACCACGCGAACGAAATCGTTGGCAGCGAATAAGGCACAGCTAAAAGCATCGTCTGTTTCAGAAAAACATGATCATGCCACGCATTTTTATCATGTGTGTGATAGTACGAGGTATTGTTTGTTTACAGGTGTGAAGGATCTAAATGCTGATAATACCTTGTCAAAGTTGGCGGATGCGCTGAATGCAATTGTGCCATTGACTGGAAAAAGTGGAACTGGGAAGGAAGGATTGTCAAATTCAGTAAGGGATAGATCTGGAAAATTTAGTTCAAAGACTTCCAAAAAGGCTTTTTCTATGCAGATAATCATGACCAAGAGTACGGAAAATTTTGATGTGAATGAGAAATCGAATCAAAGTACTTCGAACGAGACAAACATGGATTCCAATGTTTCTCCCGTAACATCCTTGGCACTTGATCAGAGCCTTCTTCCTCCTCAAAATGAATTGGATGACAAAATGAGTATAGATGAGAAAGAGGAAAATGAAGTTGATGATGATGATATTAAGTGTTTCGTTGTGCCAAACGAAGACTCAAGAAGTACTTGGACTTTAGAAGAGGACTTAAGGCTTTTGGACGGCATTGAAGCTCATGGACTTGGTAATTGGATAGATATTTCCGAAGCTGTTTCTAATGGAATTATGGGAGGATCAAATAAAACAGCCAAGAAATGCATGGAGAGATATTGGGATGAGTATCTTGGACGTTATGGACATATTTTACCCCCGTTCATGAAAGTTGACGGCAAAACAATTCGTACTGAATCATTACCAACCTACAAAGATATTTGGAAGGTTGATACTGACGTTTATGTTGACGATGTTGAAATAGGCGAATCGGTAGGTAGAGCTGAAAAATACAAAGTAGAAGTTGACTGTATAAAAGCTCAGTCAACCGCCTCGCCAGAACAAATTAAATTGATTCAAAAGGAATGTGAAAAATTTGGTGTCAACCTACCTCCTAGAGTAGAGGATGTTCAGTCTCTCCCAGGTTCGGAATTTGCTGGCTTTATGCCGCGGAGAAATGATTTTGATGTAGAATGGGAAAATACTGCTGAGCATATCCTTGCTGATATGGAGTTCTCGCGATCTGATCCAGATTCTGAAAGAGATTTGAAACTTCAAGTTATATCTATTTACAACAAGAAGCTTGATGGTAGGGCGAAGAGAAAGCAATTTATTGCTGACCACCAGCTGCTCAATCAAAAGAAGCAGAAACAAGATGATCTCAAACGATCGCGTGATGAACGTGATCTTGTGCAACGGCTTCGACTATTCTCAAGATTTCATACTGTTGATGAACACAAAAAGTTTGTAGAGTCAGTTTTGGAAACGAAGCGACTAAGGAAAGAGATCGCGCAGCTGCAGTCATATCGTCGCATGGGAATACGTTCCTTAGCAGAAGCTGAAATGTATGAACTCGACAAGCAACGAAGGGAATTTCATAGAAGGGAACAGAATAAAGACAAAAAGAACGCTGCTGAGACTGCCTCTTCTATTGAATCGTTATGGCCTGAATACTCTTCAAGCAAAGCTGATCGTATAAAAAGGAAACGTTCTTCTGAAGCTACGAATGAGACTTTGTCATCTAACAAAAATGAAATTAGTAAAAAAACAGAATCGAAATCTGAAGAGACGGGAGTAGATGATGGTACTTCGAGTATCACAGAATTTTTTGACATTTCAAATGCCCCTGGTCTTGACTTGCTTTGTAAAAAAGAAATCGCTTTGTGCACCAAGCTTGGTCTGATGCCCAGATACTATCTTGAAGTAAAACGTGAGCTAATTAGAGAATGTTTAACGCATGGATTTGTTGAAGAAAGCAATTCGACGACCATCATGAAAGTTGATGTGGTAAAAAGGGGTTCCGTCATTAAGTTCCTTCTTTCATCCGGATGGATCAAGGTGAAGTAGGTCTCTACAAGTTTTCGAACTTTAGATAATGTTGGAACATTTATTATTAACCGAACGCGCCAAACTGTAAGACCTACGCGGTGAAGGTTTTGCGTGTCCTCCTTACGTCGCATGATCTTCAACCAAAAGCGTGAACAACATTAACTTTGGAAGAGGTAGATTGAAGTTCGTTGTTCTAGTAATTGTAATGAATATATTAATTGTTTTATGTCCGAAAGTGTGTTTTTGAAAACTTTTCTCTAGTGAGCTACCACAAAACAAGAACTCCAATGAAAATAGATTCTGAAAAGCAGACAAAACACGTAAAATTCCTAAAATAAATCTTATTGAATGCCATTTAAATACATTTAGTTGGTCACAGTGTGGACCAACACCGGCTTGATACGCTTCTTCTTTTTTGGCATTTGCTTCTCAAGACTTAAATCCTTCACTTTTCTGACTACGTCTTTATCATTGCAGCGAAAGTATTCATTGTCGCCAGCTTCATAAATACCTCGCTTTTCGCCACGATTAGCCGAATTGGAGGAGCAATCAGACGAGCCAGTAATAGCTGTAGAACAGTATACAGGGAAAATTGTGACATGATGAATAATTATTCATTCTGAAACTGAAATCCGACAACAGCTTACCTGAAGGTGACACATCTTTACCCTCTAACGCAACCGAAGTAGTTGACATTGTTTCCATTTTTACTCTTTTTGCCGACGGTACCTCAATGTCGGTGTTATCCCCTTTTGTACAAGGCGGTAGACACACTTTGTCAGGTGATGATGGACATTCTTCCACCCTTTTCACCAGAACTTCCTTTGGTGGCGGAATATAAACTTCGCCAAGTTCGCCTTCCTCGAACGAAAGAATACTCAAATACCCATCGCTACTGGTTACCACGAGTTGCTTACCATCTTCTGTCCACGCTGCATCGGTTAAAGAAGTGTAATGAAGACCTCTAGCGTATGCCAATGGTTGAAGCCGATAAGTGTCGTATATGTAAATACTATCAGTTGTTAATACGGCAAACACTGAACGATATGGAAGATTGCTTTTTAATGCTGTATTTTTAAGATGCCTTGTCTTGCCTGCATTCTCTTTTTCAGATCCAATAGTATCAGCTAATTCATCACTCGGAATCTTAAAATGTACTGGGCAACATCGAACAACAACTGAAGCTTTATCATGACCTGATAAAACTGCAATTGGTTGATCAAACTTATGGCGTACAAAGAGTAATGTCGAAAATGATGATGCAGCATTGTTCACCGAAGAAGTTTCACCCAAACATGACGGTGATGATGAAGCTCGTCTAGACCACAATGCTGACGGCGTGATCAAAAATGCTCCATCTGGCGTCCAATTTAATCTTCGAAAAAAACTTTCTGTTGCTTCATCAGCATAAAGATGATCTCTAACTTTTTTCGCAATCTTGGAATTATTTTTGTTATTGCGCTTCGCACCTCCGTTATTATCATCCTTTATTTCAGTACACGTTGAAGAAAGTTTATCTTTCTCAACCAAGGTCGCTGCGGAAACTTTAAATTTTATCACTTTTGCTCTCCCATCCACTTCAAACTTGTTCGAAACATCCGCCAACGACTCCATCTGCATATGAACTCGCTCTTCGCTATTCATCTTCATCTGCTGTTTCAAGAGCTGTTTACTGCCGGGTTGTTTCCTCTTCATGACGCGAACGGTTCGATCCGACCCTTGACTGGCGACGTACACTCCCAGCGGGTCGTACGCTACGCCCTGTACGTAATGCGTATGTTCCTTCACCCTCACCGATGCAACCCACTTTTCTGCCCGATCCATATTCATTCCATTCTCCACTTCCATTTCCATTGTAACACCGTCGTTACTCTCAGTAGGAGAAACAGGACCAGAAGAAGAGAAAGAAGCAGTCGTAGGGACACCATCATCTTTCACCAAATCAAAAGCCACTACACTATGATCAAGCGAACACGTAACAAACCGACGACTGTCCGAACACCAGCTCACATCAAACAAATCCTCACAAAGCGAATGAACAATACGACACAACAAATTACTTTCTTTTTGAACAATTTCACCCCAATAATGCCGTCCATTACCTCCTCCACGTTTACTCTGTGGAACGCTCCATACGAGCACTGTTCCTCCATCACCAACTGCTGCGAGATAAAGACCATCTGGTGAAAATTGTAAGGCATTAATCGTACGTTCGGATCGGGACAATGTACAAATATGCTCTAATAACTTCTGCTGTTGCTGAAACTGTTGCTGTGGATGGTTCAAATCCTTGTGAAGATCATTATCATCCTCCATAACATTGATGTCACGACTATTCTTAGTCACCTCCTCCTCGTCCTCCTCCTCATCCGTACAACGATTCGAATGAATTTTCCACAGCTGAACCTCCCTATTGGCCCCTCCCGTGGCAAGGACGTGTGCGTTCGGCAAAATCCCACTCCGCAGTATGGACGTGGCTAGAATGGGAGTATTCTTACCGGTATCTTGTGAGGCATGAAGGGTAATTTGTGGCGTAGCAATTCTCATTGTCTCATACAGTCGGATGATAATCGATGAATTATATTTTCTGTTTAGTAATATTCATACATAAACTCGTATATATTTTATAGCATATATTATAATACGTATTATGGAAATATCGCACAAATATTATATTCCAACAAGAGTGCCTCTTTTGAAAGAATAACTATCGTCAGTTACTAGCAAGGACAAACGTACGGATCAAACGAGGTGATGCCCACTTTCTTGTTAGGTTGCAGAGTGATAGATAGAGAGACACAATCGGACACGTTTGTTGTGATGGTGTTGTGATAGATGATGATGATGTTGTTGTTGTTGTTGTTGTTGTTGTTGTTGGAGAGTGTGAAGTGTGAGTGAGAGAGAGAAGAGTTCTTTATGTGTGTGGCGCCGGCCAACATTGCGGGCATTGTTTGAACTATTTAGCTCGTTAATTTTGGTGGTGATATTTACCTGTATTTAAGCTAATGTAGCTTAATTCCCAGAAGATATCGATTCTGTCCAGAGTCCAGAGAGACGTAGATGTCAAAAAATATATTATGACAAAATGTTGGTAGACAAGCAATAGCAATAGGTATAGAAATAGAAATAGCTGGTGTATTGTTTATTCAAGAGCAGAAGTACTTATCCTAGAAAGATTGCAATTGCCGATGATGACAACTCCCGGATTTGTTCCATTTTTTTCGGTTTCGAACGCAAATATTTCAGCATCCGAACAACAACAAGCCGAAGAAGAAGAAGTAGCACCGTTGTATGACGATATGGAACATGATAACGATGATGATGATGATGGAAATCATGTCAATACTAAAACGATTTTTGTAGACGACGTAACGCCACCTACTTATACTTCTGCATTGGAGATTGAGAAGGAAAGCGTTAATGAGTCGCCTCTTCCCATAGCGATGACGTCATGGCAAAAGGCTTATCGCATATTTGTAAAAGTTTATATTGTTTGTTTTGCACTCTTTTTCCTGTTCGTGACGGTTATACTCATCGGAACAGAAGTTGAGAAAGTTGGAGTTGCAGATAATGAACTGGATGATCCTGATTATCTTTATAATATGCCGGAAGTATGTGGATATAATCCAGTGAATGGAGAGTTTCGAACGTTTACGAGTGAATTGTCAGCGCACGATGCTGCTTACAATGTGTCTCATTGTGGCGAATGTGCGGATTGCAGTAATATGGATGATATTTGGATATTAGAAGAAACCAAAAATACTCTCACTGAAACCACGACGGAATGTGCGAAGATGATGATGAATCCGTTCAAATACGGAGTTGGTAGGGATTCTGTTGCAGAATGTATGCGCGAGAAAGTGGGATTCACATTGCCATGTGAAGATTGTTGGGTCGACAATGTTATATGTGATTATAATAATTGTCTATTTACGTGCCTTAAAACCACATTTTTGCTTGGCGAGAACAACAACAAAGGTTCCGGGGAAGATTTAAACGATTGTCTTTACTGTGACGAAGTAATGTGCGGAGAAGGTAAGTATCATCTTCTTGAAAGGATCACAAGTTCATAATATTTATGGTATAATGCTCGTTTGTATAGAGTTTGTCTTGTGTGCGGGAGCGAATCGTCGGAGGTCAGGTATTGTCAGTGATATTGCAAGAGATGATGATAGTGAACTTTGCGAGAAGGTGGACGACGGTTGGTTAGAAGAAGCTCGTGCGAACGATTAAGAAAAATGAAAGAATGAAATAGTTTCAGAGTTGGCCTGGAACGTCAATTCGCAGTGTACCTCATTGATTGCAATTTTTGATTTAGATATATATATGTAATATACCGGTATGTAATTATTTGTGGGACTCCTGATAATTTTGAAATAATTTTGAAATAAAATGTACATCATCGAGAGAAGAAATGTTGAACATTTACGTCGCCGATACGTTTTCACTGTTTATCGAAGCACCTCGACCGGTACTTTTATTCTTCATTGTGATTCTTTTGTCAAATGTTTATTTTCTGAGGAAGCACGCAGGATTTTTCCCCTGTACTCAACGCGTACATTCCATATCACTTCCCCAAAATGATCAATCGTAATTACAGCAAGAAGTGAATGTGTCATTTGCCTCCACTTAGATTGGTTCTTGAATAAATTCAATGACCTCGATAGACATCCAATTCCCCATTTCAACAAAATGCTATCATTTCAAACTGATAAAAATTTCCTTACATTAAACCAGCATCCACACTCGACGTATTATGCATCTCTTTGCAATTTTGTCGTTGAGCATGAGAGGATGCACATCATAGATTGATTGAGATTGGTAACGTCAATAACTTCATCCACATTTTCTACAAAAACTTGTGTTGATAACCTACCCCGGTAGTTCTGTACCAAGGTTTATGTAGCATCCAATTTAGAAACCTAATCTTTAGCACGCAGACATGATTGCGTGACTTCTTTGGGACTATTAAATCATCGATAAAATGGTCATTGTTGGCTCTGTATGAACGTCTTCGTTGTCGAAATTCGATTTTTTTTGTCATTTGTCATGATGTGTGTCAAAAAGTTTTACCTGTCTCAAGTCTCAAGATGATTGTGCTGTTGAGCAGCACGCAGCACCTTGATCTCATTTTTTGTGATGGCAACAACTCTCTAACTATTATAGTGACAGTTATTTCATTCAAGGACCCGCCGTCCGCCGTCACTCAACAACTAACTCGATTGCGAGAGAGACGACGAGAGTGCAAGAATAACGGAGAAGAAAGCAAATTAGCAGGAGGAGTATTCGTCATGGTACGAAGCATTGCAAGCGATTCTGCTATCGGAACAGATGCTCAACTACAGGCACTCAAGATAAGGCCGAAACATCGCTTAATTCCAAAAAGTGCAACGCCGTTTGGGATTTTGGCGTTGTTCACGATGTATTCTTTTTTGTTAGCGAGTACATTCACAATTTTATTCGGAGAAATTTTGTTTATGGGAGGATTTGATCTCTACGAAACGAGTTACTGCGAGGCAAATTATACACATATCGACTATGAAAATCCAGATTATCATCAGAATCCTTGTAGAAACGAGAGGTACATCTTTCTTCTTGGGTTGACGCTGAAAGAGTGTGACTACGCTCGTCGTATACTCGTTAGTGTTCTACTTGGGGGGATTATTGGATATGAAAGAAAAAGTGCAGATAGGCCCGCAGGTATCAGAACGATGAGTCTTGTTTCTTTAGGAAGTTGTTTTTTCACAATAAGCTCGATGAGAGCATTCGAATCGAGTACGATGGCTTTCGATGCAGCACGTGTAAGCGCAGCAATTCCCAGCGGTGTTGGATTCCTTGGCGCATGTTTGATTTGGAAAGGATCCACGGGGAAGGGTTCTAATGAGGCTCCATCTGTGCACGGTCTCACGACAGCTGCAAGTGTGTGGCTAAGTGCAAGTATAGGAGTTAATTCAGGAGGGAAGCTATATGTAGTAGCATTTTATACTACAGCCCTTGTAATCATTCTATTACGCCTAGGTCCTCGATTATATTTTCAAGATGACGCACCCGATTATTTATCTCATGGTACAGAAGATAGCGATTTCTCGTTGGACGATAATTACGATAATGATCCTGGTTCTGAAGGAGGAAGTGAATCCAAAAGCCTACATGACGAATACGACGTCTTCGATTCTCGAAATATCTCAAAAGAAGAAACAGAATATTTGGTTCCAGTTCGAGATAAGAGTGAAAATCAAAAGAGGAAAAAAGTCGATTTAGACGTGAGTTACCATCAATAAGCTCAACCAGATTTCCAAATCCTTTCATTAATTAATGATACAAAGATGTTTGAACAAGCTATCCTGTGTTACAAGGGTCCTGTAAAGTAATAAAATGAAACTATCTAAAGAACACAGTATATTCCTTTTGTCTTCCTGTTTACGTGGATATTAATTATTTGTCGGCAAGGAAGACGTGATCGCATGAAATTGCCGCACCCCGCCCTTAACTTTTATCCTCTTTTCCACTTTTTGCTAAAAACCACACGACAAGTTCCATTCATCGTCACTGACAAAAATTTGAAAAAGAAGAGATTTGCGGTTGAATATAACGATACATTAAATCCCATTTGAGGAAGGCTGATATGTATGGCTGCTTAACGAAGAATTCTAATTATATTGCTCACACAGCGGCAGTGTCATCTTGCACGACATTTTCAATCGGTAATATGGAAGACTCGCGGTAGCGAGAGAACAGGTGAGGGTGAATGTCTAGAGTCGCAACGTGAACACTTCAATCACTGCTAAATCGCATATTCGGTAAACCCTACAGCATTTTTTGTTTCAGCAGAGGATAAAATCATTCATTGGGTAGATTTTCCAGCTTGATAAGTTATAGAGACTTTTGTACAGTATTTTCTCTTTCTTATTACAACAATAAACAAGATTAGGAGCTAACAATTGATGCATACACCAGATGAGTATTTGGTTGGGTGTTACAACTACTAGCTAGTTACATTTAAGTACTCGTCAAAAATCTAGCAGTATTCCCAACCAAAAAGTAAAATGGACATTCGTACAAATGAAATGTCGTTTCCCAATTAGTAATGATTGATTCATATTCCTACCAGGGAGATTCTATTTTGGTCGTTAACCTACTTTCTTTCTGTCACCTCGCATATCTTATTCGACGACATGATTTTCCAAAGTTTCAAAAGAGTCAGATCGAAGTTCTTCGCGAAGTGTGAAGCGCGTCACTATTAATCATGTGTTCAGAGATATTCGATCATTATTCGTATTCAGAATACCACCCTGGTTTCTTTACTCACTCCATATTTATTCATTAACTTCGACACTCTTTCTACGTAGCAAATATGTAACAAATGAGCATCATCAATTATTCTTCGTGTCCTGGAAGTGGTAGTTGATACTAGAAACTAGAGTAGATTCGTACATTCCCTTTTACATTTTTTTATCTGTAATCTGTATGCTTTTCTTTTGTTAACTTCTACTATTGTACCAGGTATAAATTACTTTGTAGTTATAACTCATCATCTTCATCAGTTACTGTTAAGAATATAATCCCGCTCCACGGTCCTCTCGATTTTCTACCGACAAAGACTCAAGTATGCTGGTATCCTTCAGCGCACTCCGATTGGATTTGTTGCTGAATAGATTGAAGGTAGTTTATAGGGGATGGAGCGAACTAAGTACAGCGAC
>Ga0115008_10005584_pt1 | contig 10380 bp, 7 predicted proteins | sample FraStrMetagenome_FD_87164 | JGI IMG/M metagenome (GOLD analysis project Ga0115008, IMG submission 87164) | Marine eukaryotic phytoplankton communities from Arctic Ocean - Fram Strait ARC3M Metagenome | ecosystem: Environmental > Aquatic > Marine > Oceanic | place: Fram Strait | collected 2012-06-18
ACTAGTGTCCTTGTGCGTCTTCTCTAATAGCTCCAACTCAGTCGGGTAATCTTCGTTCTCAAGATCACGATCATTCGCCATGTCGACCATTTCGTTATAGGTACGCATCAACTGTTGCTCCCAAAGACCGAACTGCTCAGATAGCCAATCATTGCTTGCTAGGTATCTCTCTTCAAACGGTATGCTCGTTTTCCAAATTAGTTCGGCCATATCTCTCATGGCTTTAGTCTCTGCTTGCCATTGCTCTCTAGATTTACTCATTATGTGTGTCTCCTTAGATAAGACGTTAATTACTACGTGTGTGAATTGACACAATAGGGACATATAGACACATAGTCAACACATAAAAAGACATAAAGCCACAAATATAGCAAATATAGAGACATTTAGCATAATCCACTAATAATAAGCCATTTACTAGCATAATGTTTTGTGTCCACCTATATGATATATACAGGGGGTTATGACGTCGCATTCACTACGTCAACCACCTGATCAATAAGTGATCAACATTGGCTAGACCCTTGATTCTATATGTAAGCTGCAAGCCTACCCTGGTGGGCATAAGTCTGTGGATAAAGTTTCAGTTCGTGCCTCATTAGTTAGCCATTGCTCCCCTCATTGGTTGACTAATGAGATACGGACGTTTATGTGGCTATACCATTAGAACGCCACAGATTGTCTTGTGAGAGGCTTTGGATAGACTTGGGTAATTGCTTGGGTGATCTTGTGTGGATTGCTTGGGTGATCTTGTGTGGTCTTTGGTGGTCTTTGGTGACCGCATTTGTATTGAACACATACAGCCTCATCACAATAAATTTTTCTAATGTCCTCAACCCTAGACAACATGGGTGACTAAGCGCAACGGATAAGATATCCGATTGATGATTGTGTGATGTAAGTCATTGATATCTATAGAGTTAATGGTTTCGATCTGGAGTCCCTAGGTTTTTTTCAATGGGGCATGGGGTTAAATGGCTGCTAACTTCAAAAATAGCGTTAAACCCCTTGTTGTTGTTGTTATTGTTCGACCTTCTTCAGAGGAGAGCCACCCTTGAGATTTACACTAAAGAACGACTTTAAGTCATTCGGCTACTTTCATTTACTTCCAGAGTTTGAGCTGTCGGTAGGCGCTTACGGTGAGATACGGCATCTACGTTTAGCCTTCCTGACCCACGAACTTTGGATATCATTTAATAGAACATAGGACACCCCCTAAGATGGCACTTGAAACTGGGACTTACATCGATAGTCTAGTAGCAGTAAACCCTGCTGCTACGGATGCTCTATCGCAAGCTGATGACCACCTAAGACTAATTAAAGCCACACTCAAAGCAACCTTCCCTAGTGTTACTGGGGCTATTACGGCTACTCATACAGCTATTAATACTAAGGTTGCTGAACCAGTGTCGGCTATAACCTCAGATGGCACTGACCCTAGTCTCGCCACAGGCATTACGGCTGCTCAACTAAAGACATTGATTGGGGTTGTGGAGTCGGCTATTACTACTGACGGCTCTACCCCTAGTCTATCTAGTGGTATTACGGCTGCTGAAGTTAGGACATTAATAGGTGCGGCTGAAGCTGCCACCACAGCCACCTTATTGAGTGTTTACCCAGTGGGTAGCATCTATACCTCTGTAGCAGGCACTAATCCCTCGACCTTCTTTGGTGGTCAGTGGAATCCCTATGGTCAAGGTAAAGTAATGATTGGAGTAGATTCAACAGATACAGACTTTGACACTGTAGGAAACACTGGTGGTGCTAAGACACACACCCTGACTACCGATGAAATCCCTAGTCATACTCACGGATTTACTGCCCACCAGACAACCTCTGGGGATAATGACCGTGGTGGCGGTGGAGTACTAACTTCAAGCCAATCTGGTACTACAGCGGCTACTGGGGGTGGTCAAGCCCACAATAACCTACAGCCCTATGTGGTTGTCTATATGTGGCAGCGTGTAGCTGATAGCCAAGCTAGTGGCGGTGGTGGCTAATGAACTGTTGGACTTGTAAGACAGAGCTTATATGGGGTGACGATCAAGATTGTGAAGATTGTGAAGAGTACGTCATGGTGTCTAACTTTAGCTGTCCGACATGCCAAGCGCATGTAGAGTTCTATGTGCCAAGAACTGAGGATTAGTAAACTTCAAGAAACAATGTGCATTATAAGGAACAAATTATGGGACAGCTTCTACCTGTTAGAGATGTTGGTAGCATAGGCGTAGTTACAGATATACGCCCTGCGTCCCTCCCGATCAATGCTTTTACTAGAGCTAAAAACGTAAGGTTTGATGAGGGTAGTGTAGGGCGATCCCCTGTATTCCGTACCATCAAAGATTCTCTTGGGTTTAACCCTAGATTTACTTATGCCATCCCGGCTGACGTTAGCGGTAGCTATGCAGCGGTTGTTCTTGTATCAGATACCTTTGCTCTTAAGCAGTACACTGGTAACTCTGTGTCCTCGATTCAAGGCAGTATCGCGACAACTTCAGCGGTTGCAACCTCGATAACAGGCACTAGTCTTGCCGACATAGCTTACATCAATAGGCGTGACCAAGTACCTGTCTATATGGCAAATGGGGGCACTAGTTTTGCGGCTTTACCTAACTGGGACTCCAACTGGAGGGCTGAATCTGTAAGGGCTTATGGGGACTTCCTTTTAGCACTGAACACTACAGAAAGCGGTACTAACTACCCCTCCAGAGTACGCTACAGTAACCTTACTTTGGCTAACTCTGTGCCTGACTCTTGGGATGCCTCTGACACGACTAAGTCAGCAGGATTCAACGATTTAGTACAGATGAAGACAGGTATCGTCGATGGTCTAACTTTAGGTACTAACTTTATAGTCTACGCCAAAGATCAGGTGTGGCTAATGGAGTTTGTGGGTGGCACATTCATACACAACTTTAGAAAACTCTTCAATGACTGTGGTGTTATCAACCAGAACTGTGTTGCAGAAGTTGAGGGTACGCACTATGTACTTGATCACGATGACATATATGTGCATGACTCACACACTAGGCAGTCTATCTGTGATGAGAGAGTTAAGAATTATATCTTCAGTGGCCTAAACACAGCCAAAACTGACCGCTGTTTTGTACACCATAATGCTGACTTAGATGAAGTCATGTTCTGCTATGTGTCCGGTGACGATATGGCTGAATATACCCACGGTGACCGATGTAATCGTGCGGCTGTATACAACTATAAAAATCAAACTTGGTCGTTTGTAGACCTCCCTAATGTCGCTAGTTCGACGGTGGGTACTATCAGTTCTACAACAACTTACGCCAACACTACGGCTGTATACAATACTATCGGTGGTAGCTACTACACCCAAGAAGCAGGCTATGACAACCATAGTCTATTCGTAGGTGAGTCCAATGCTGCTGATGGCCTTACTTCAGATAAGTTGTATGGCTTAGATTTAAGTGACTCAGGTAGCCTATCGTTTCCCTTAGATTTGGAAGCAAACAAAAGCCCTTTCTTAGAGCGATCCGGTATAGACCTTGACGAGGTGTCTCCCCTTACTGGCTACAAAGTTATCTCTAAAATAGTGCCACAGGTAGACACTACAAGCACAGACAAAGTTTTTCAGTTTTCGTTTGGAGCAGCCGATTTACTTGGAGATACAGCCGTTTACAGCGGTAGTGTGGATTTTGATGTCTCTACAGATTACAAAATTGACTCAAGAGTCTCAGGTCGTTACTTGTCTTACAAGATGACTGTTTCTGACAATAAAGATTTTGACTTCTTAGGATTTGATTTGGATATGATGACAACTGGTAGGAGGTAGAGGCAATGTCACAAGTACCTCCACTAGGATATAAGCGACACCCTTTACCATGTATGCCCCCACTTAAGAATAACGGCAAAAACAAAGGTAAGGTAAAAACCCCACTTGCGCTACCGACAAGCTCTGAAAAAGACCCCCTTGTTGGCTATGTTGCAGATGAACTTCAACGCTTAGAAAATAGTTTATCGACCAATCACCAGGCTATTACTGGCTTTGGTGATGATGTCATCCAAATTAACCAAGACATCATAAACCTCTCAGGAACTGTGTCCAACAACGCAAGTACTGCCACTGCATCCATACTCCAACAAGCCATTATTAGAGTGACTGCGGAACAGGCTTTGGCACAGTTAATAACCGAGTTGACAGCAACAGTCTCCACTAACGAAAGTACAGGGGCAGCTTCTTTACTTAGTGTCCAGACGGCTCTTGCAACGGCTACCTCTGCTGTAGCATCCGATGTTCTTACATTGACAGCCACTGTGGCTACTAATGATTCTACGCAGTCGGCTTCCCTTGTAAATGAGCAGATTGCAAGGGCATCCGCTGTCGATGCGGTAGCCTCCAGTGTGACTACACTTACTGCTACAGTTGCGACAAACGCTGCTGCGGCTACTGCACAAGTGGTAGCAGAACAAACAGCAAGAGCCACGGCTGTGAGTGCTGTAGCCTCCACTGTGACTACACTTACTGCCACAGTTGCAACAAATGCGACTGCGGCTACTGCGGAAGTAACTGCGGAGAGAACAGCTAGGGCAACTGCGGAAGCGGCTTTAGCTTTAGTCAGCACAAATTTAGCGGCTACGGTCACTGCTAACCAGAATACTTTGACAGCATCCATTGCCGCAGAGTCTTCCGCTAGAGCTACGGCTACTAGTGCACTAGCCCAATCTATAACAAACCTTGCGGCTGACGCAGGGGGAACTGACGCTACAACATCAGCGGCTATCACTGCGGAACAAACAGCAAGGGTATCGGCAGATGCCGCTGCTGCCGTTATTGTCAGCAATCTTACTGCTACAGTCACGACCAATCAAAGCACTAACGTAGCGGCCATTGCGGCTGAACAAGCAGCAAGGGCAACTGCGGTAAGTGCTGTAGCCTCAGATGTTACTACACTTACTGCTACAGTTAATAATGTGTCTGCGGCAGTCACAACTGAGTCTTCCGCAAGGGTAGTAGCTGTTAATGCTGCATTAGCATCAGCGGCAGGCGCACAAAGCACAGCAGACGGTAAGATAGATACTTTTTACCAGATAGCCGCCCCGACCAGTGCAAGCGTAGGCGATCTGTGGTTTGACACCGACGATGGCAATACCCTTTACAGATACGATGGGTCAACATGGATAGTAGCCACAGACCAAGACTTAGGCATAGCCATAAACGCAGCAGCAGGAGCGCAAGCCACAGCAGACGGTAAAGTAGCTACGTTTTACCAAGCTACACCGCCAACCGCTGAAGGTGACGGTGACCTATGGGTAGACACTGATGACGGTAATAAACTTTATCGATGGAGTGGGACTGCGTGGACGATAGTACAAGATACCGCGATCCCTGCATTACAGCTTAAGTATGGTGTGTCTCTGAATGCCAATGGTTATATAACTGGGTTTTCGCAGAACAATGACGGTACTACAGGCAAGTTCAAGATAATAGCTGACGATTTTCGCATAATCGACCCTTCTGCCACTATTGGTGAAGCAGGCACTCAAGTGTTTTCTGTTATCAATGGTGTAGTGTCAATTGCAGGCGATTTAATTGTCGGTGGCTCTATTACCACAGGCAAAATTGCAGACAATGCAGTCACCAATGTTGCTTCTGTCAATATTGTAGGACTCGCCAATGAAACAGTCACAAGTACTACCCTAGTAAATCTCTTGTCTCTTACTTTTACAGGGTCGGGTGCTACAGCGGAAATTTTGGCAAACGTAGGCGCAGACGGCTCTGGAAAGAATTACTTGCAGATGTATTTTTACTTAAATGGCTCTCTTGTTAATACACGAAACTACACCAGTGGTGGTCTTGAAGTATTCCAAACGACCACCCAAGTAGGTGTAAACACTCTAGTAATGAAAGGTCGTAAGTCCTCCAATACGTCAGGTAATGCCGTAATTACTGAGGCTTACATGAGAGTCTTGGAGTTAAAGAAATGACAAAACAGTACACAGTCATAAATACCAGTACGAACGCTGTATTGCGGCATGTAACTTGTCTAGAGAGTGACAAAGAACACAACTGTGCGGTAGGTGAAACTATTGTCGAAGGTATCCTAGAGCCAGAGCAAGCCACTGACAGTGTAATGGATGTTCTACGTGCCGTAAGAGACGACCTTTTGACATCTTGTGATTGGACTCAAGTAACTGACAGTCCTCTCACAGAGTCCAAGAGAGCAGAATGGGCGACCTATCGGACAGCCCTGCGTAACTTACCTAGTAGTAACTCTTCTACAACATCTATCGAAGATGTGACTTGGCCTACAGAGCCTAGCTAGGCACTCAAACTAGGAGGCAATAACGTGGCTAATCTACTCGTAGATGACAAGTTAAAAGCCCAAGTTACAAACCTTGAGAACACCATTAAAAAAGAGATTTCTGAGGGTAATGCCACTTGTGCAGTAGACCAGACATCTTTGAGGCACTTCTTTGTGCCTGCTATCGAGGAAGGTGGTTGTAATCTCTACACAAGAGAACTGACTGTCCCAAAAGGAATGTCTTTTACTGGGCAGTTGCACCGCCACGCACACATGGTTTTTCTGATGCAAGGCGAAATGCTAATTGTTTCTGAGCAAGGCAAAAAGTACGTCAAAGCACCATACACTTGGGTTGCCCCTTCTGGAGCAAAACGCGCTTTCCATGCGCTACAGGACTCAATATTGACTAACGTGCATTTAACGAGTTACTTGGGTAAAGAAAACTTAGAACAAATAGAGGAAGAGGTTATCGCCCCATCCTACACATCGATGGGACTAGACGAACCCGACCTTAAAATTTTACTGGAGAAATAGAATGGCATTTATCGCAGCAGCAATGATTGGCGGCTCTGTACTTGGCGCGGCAGGAGGCTACTTTGGTGGCAAGCAGTCAGCCAAAGCACAGCGCGAAGCAGCAGAGATGCAAGCAGAGGGTTTCCGCTTTCACAAGCCTTACCTAGAGCGATCATACGATTCCGCTGAAGGATACCTTGGCGACTCCATAGGCCAAGGTACATACCAAGGACAGACATACGCAAACCAAAACCCATACTCTGCCGCAGGCAACAATTACATGGGTAACATGGGTCTAATGGGCGCACAGGGTGCATTCGATATCACCCAAGCAGGCCAAGGTTTTGGGCAGAACTACAAAGACATCTACGATGCGAGTCAAGGCGATAGGATGCAGACTGCCCAAGACTACGCTTTAAATAATTCTGGTGGCTTAGTTGATGCCGCTATGCGTGATGATAGACGTAATCTCCAAGAAAACACTCTTACAGGCATAAACCAAGGTGCAAGCGGCTCTGGCAACATGAACTCTAGTCGCGCAGGCGTAGCAGAAGCTGTCGCTAACCGTGGCTTTGATGACCGTAGAGCAGACACAACTTCTATGATCAATCGTGACCTTATGGATCAGTCTTTGGGACAACAGAACCAACAGTTTAAAGATCAGATGTTGGCTAACCAAGGTATGCAGAACTCTTACTCTCAAGGTATCAATGCTATGGGTGCTATGGGTGACTTTATGACAGGCGCAGGCTCAAACTTGCGTGGATTTGAACAAGGGTACATGAATGATCAGCAAAACCGATTCCAGAACGATAGAGATTTCGCTTTAAATCAGCAGATCAAGTATCAGCAAGGAATCTTAGGTAACGCAGTGAATAACTCTCCTCAAAATCCGGTACAGCAGACAGCAAGTCCACTCGCAGGCGCGTTTGGTGGTGCTATGCAGGGCGCAAGTATGGGTATGGGATTCGGTGATTGGTACAGCGGTCTACCTAAAGGCGTTGGTAGTTCAGGCGGTGGTAACGCAGGCGGTACTGGTAAGACTTATGGTGGAATGGGAGCTATGTAATGAATACTTATGGAATTTTAGAGCCGACTTATTCACAGAGAATAGCTGAATTAGCTAGGCGTGACAGGCTTGCAAAGTCTACAGATAACTCACCAGAGGCAAGGCAGGCGCGTCTAGACCAGATGGCCTACGACAAAGATCAGGACACCCAATTAAAAAGGGTACTTCAAAGACAAAACGGTAGTTCCGCTAACGTACAGCAAGATAAATTCACTGGTATAAGTGACGGTATTCTTGGGTACGCTCAAGGTGTTGCTTCTGACAGAGCTAATGCACCTCCACCACAGCCATTGACTGCTTATGGATCAGGAAGTGCTACTGGCGATGCAGTCAATTCAGCAGGCAGGGCTGTGTATGATGCCGCAGGGAATATCATCCCTCCTGTGTTAGATACATTCGCAGACACCGTTGAGGGTGGGGCTAATTTCGTGCGCGGTGCTGTGGGCATGGACGAAATGGAAGAAGGGAAAAGATTTAGTAAAGGTGATGATTTTAACCCCTTTAACTACAAAGGTATTTTAGGGATAGAAAAAGACTCTTCACAGACTGATCTAAGTGCATTGGGAAAATATCGGCCAGATGGAATACTCAAAAATGCCCAAGATATAGACATGGGCGGAAAAGGCGTATTACGCCCAGATGCTACAGTTGAAACTGGCGCTCTCAACAAAGAAATTATAGATACAGCCGAAGTCGTAGAGTCAGAGCCTGCGTCTCTTATGGCAGACAACGCTATTGATAAGCAGGGCGTTAAAAAAGAGTCGCCTCTGTTAGGCATTGCCCAAGCGGCATCCATAGACAGGTCTGGTACAGCCACAGGTAACAAGCGTGACAGCACCAGTATGAGTATTCCTAGAATCGGCATGGCAGAAAGACTAATGCGTATCGGGGGTGCAATCACTGGCGCGTCTAGCCAAGGTCTGTCGGCATCTATGGCCGCAGGCGCACAAGCGTATGGCGGTCTACAAGATGAAGAGAGACGTTTGGCGCAAGTAGAACAGCAGAATCAAATGTCTATGCTCTCTAAATTGAGAGCTATGAATAAACCTACTGCGGCACAAGAGAAACAAGCAGGAGAAGATAGAGTCCTCTTCCAAAATACTAGTGCAAGGGCTACTCGACAGAGTTTCTTAGCCGATAGATTGCGACAAGAAGGCAATAACGTCACTGGTTACTCAGACGGTAATATAAAAGCCCTTTGGGATAACGTAATAGGTGATCCACGGTCAGAACTTAGGTTGCAACTAGAGGCAGAGGCAGTAGATGCGGCTTTAGTATCGGTAGCTCAGACAAAGGGTGCTATCTCCAACAGAGAAATGGAATTGTTTTTAGCGCCTATTCCTAGAATCGGGAAAAACCAAGAAACTACATGGATTGCGTGGCTTGAGATGCAGAGTGCATTGAACCAAATAAAAGCTAAACGCCTTGATCCTAGTAATTTAAATCCTGATGGATCATTGAAAAATAGAATCCAAGCCGAAGCCGAAGCATCCGCTGAGTTAGAGCAACTTTACCAGAAATTGCTAGACACTGGTTATAGAGGAGGCGGTGGGCAAAGTGAGCCTAACGAGGCTGATTCGGTAGCAGATAAATATCTTTAACAAATGGTGTCCTTATGTCTGAGCGATTACAGCGACTATCAACAGCACTACTGGCCGCAGATAAAGCAGGAAATACAGCAGATGCTCAGATATTAGCAAAAGCGTATAAGCAGGAAAAAGCTAATTCACAACAGCCCCAAGAAACCGACAATGCCTTTGAGTATTCTGTAGACCAAGCACAGAGAATGGGCGGTAAAGGACTAGAAGCCGTTGGTCGAGCCACTGGTATCCAAGGTGTCGAAGACTACGGTACTGGAGTTGTAGCACAACAAGATAAAGACATAGCCAAAGGTGGATACACCCCCGATTACAACAAGTCTCTTAGAGATACCTTTAATGAAGACGGTGTTGGGGCGGCTGTAGGTTGGCTAGGTGAGAAGACAGCAGAGAACTCTGTGTCTGGTGGTGTTGCTTTAGGCGGTGGACTAGTGAGTGCCGCTGTAGCAACAGTATCTGCCCCTGCTGCTGCTGTAATAGGTCTAGGAACTCTGGCCGCTAGTGGAACTATGGGCGCAGGAGAGGCTGCTTTTGAACAAGAAGAGAAAATAGGCGACTACGATGCCGCACTGGCTACAGGCCAAGGTATTTTAATCGGCATACTAGATAAGTTCGGTGCAAGTAAGGTAATCCCTGCATCCAAGTTATTGAAGATGACCCCTAAAGAAATAGCGAAGACCTTAGAAAAGAAAGGCTTTGCTAATGCCGCTAAAGAGGTACTTCAGAAAACCGCAGTAGAGGGAGTAACAGAAGTTGCTCAAGAAGGTGTCTCTATGGCAGGCGCGGCAAGTCGAGGTGGTGAGTACACCCAAAAGGAAGTAGAAGACAGATCAATTGATGCCTTTGCACTAGGCTCTACTAATGCAGGCGTAGTACAAACAGTAACAGGTGGCGCAAGTCTTGTCCGTGGCACTCCTGCTAACCT
>Ga0115008_10005587_pt1 | contig 10379 bp, 12 predicted proteins | sample FraStrMetagenome_FD_87164 | JGI IMG/M metagenome (GOLD analysis project Ga0115008, IMG submission 87164) | Marine eukaryotic phytoplankton communities from Arctic Ocean - Fram Strait ARC3M Metagenome | ecosystem: Environmental > Aquatic > Marine > Oceanic | place: Fram Strait | collected...
AGCTTTGATCCGGAAAATGTGAAATCCTCGTTCACTGTTGTCGACTCGAGGTAGATCCATAGACAGAACAATATGAACCCCATCAAAGCGAAAAGCATGATCAGACGATACACTCGTCTAAAGCATTGCTTAAAGAGATCTGAAAATTGAATTTTTTGATATCTCTCTTTTACGCGGTTAAAAAGATTGGGAGCATTTTCCTGCGACGCAACTGCGGTTTGATCGGTAAGAGCCTGTATTTCAGGGTCCGTGATGTCACTTAAGATGTCTTGATCCTACCCGAAGTCGTTCGGTTCTGGAACAATAGCAGATGGTTTGAACTATGCTGGTTCAGATTCCATTTTAAGCAATGGAACAAATTCTTTCAGATTGCCTTTCCCATCACAAATGATGTTTGAAATGACAATTTCTGGAAGTGAAAGAGGAACAACAACAGACAGATCACAGAAGTACATGTTCAGAAAGTATTCTGGTGTGATTGTAAACAACAATAATTCTTATAGACCAACAATTCAACAACTATCAAAAGACATTTCAAAAGAATCAACTGAATTCAATATTGTTGATATAAGCTTGGAATTTCCAATGCCATACATTGAAGGTGCAATTGGTTCAAAGAAGATTGCAAATGAAGGATTGTTTTATTTTAAGATTGACACAGATGATAGGGCATACAATCTTGGTGATGTTGATTGGTCAATTGATTTCAAATACACATTTCAAACATTGCAAAACATTGACGTGTCTTCAAACAGATTACCATTTGAACCATCAGAAATAACTGGTCTAAAATTATGGCTTGATTCAGCTGATGCAATTACATTGACACATTCATCTGGTGCTGTTACACAATGGGATGATAAAAGTGGAAATGGATATGACATGACTGCACCAACATCAACAGCAAGACCAACATACAATCAAGACTTATCTGATCCAAGCATCACTTTTGATGGCATCAATGATGTTTTAATAAATACAGATTCATCACTTCATACTATTACAGATATTAGATCAACAACTTTTGTAGTGTTCAAGTCTGCAATTACAACACGTGAAAATTACGGACAAATGATTGCTGGTGTTTGTGGTGGAACAAGACAAAAACAAGGATTTGCAATAAACGTAACACAAGGTCAAGGAAGCAATTCAATAGCTTTCTTGAACAATAACAGTCAGAACTACAATTGTTCCATCAATAATGTTTCAGTTCTTGAAAGACAAGTAATTACTGGAAGACGTGCTGGAACAACACAATATATTCTTGATCAAGAACAAAACACAGACACAAATTCATCAGCAACAAACACAACATCAGACATCTATTCAATTGGTGCAGTTGTTTCATCAAGTGGAACTTCAGACAGAAATGAATTCAGAGGTGAAATACATGAAATTATTGTCTACAATTTAGAATTAACTGATTCAGAAACTCAACAAGTACAAAACTATCTTCAATCAAAATGGAACACATAAAATTCAAAACAGAAAACAAGAATGATTTGTCTGAATTTCAAATCCTTGACTTTAAAGCAATGCAAGGATATTGGGTTGGTGCTTGTCATATTATTCCAGATGTTGTAAGGCTGATGTCAAAAACAACATACAATGGAGTAAAAACATTATCATGGTATGAAAAACAAGTATTGAACCATGATACAATTATGAATGAATTCAAAAGAATATTAGGATGGCAGAAAAGATAGTTGTTGACATAGAATTCAAAACCAATGTTCAGAAGATTTCAAAGGATCTGGATGCTGTAAAAGATTCACTTGCTGAAACAAATGAGAATCTTGAAGATATAAAAGAAACTGGAAAAGGGACAGAATCTGCACTTGGTAAAATAGGCAAAGGATTTAAAGGAATGGGACTTGCAATGAAAGCACTTGGTGTTGGTCTTATCATTGAAGCTTTCAAGTTTTTAAAAGACATCATGATGCAGAATCAAACTGTGATTGATGGTGTTGCAATTGCAACTGAAACACTAAGTGTAATATTTAATCAAGTGACATCAGTTGTCACAGATGTATTTGATGCAGTTTCAAAATCATCAGAGGGATTCGAGGGGCTTGGAAAAGTCATGGGTGGAATTGTAACTTCAGTTTTATTTCCATTCAAGGCTGCTTTCTATGGCATTCAATTAGGTCTTCAAGAAGCTGCATTGGCATGGGAACAATCATTCTTTGGTGGAAAAGATCAAGAAACAATTGATGAATTAAATGCAAAAATACTTGAATCAAAAGCAAACTTGACAGAAGTTGTTGATGAAGTGGTTGATGCTGGTAAATCAATCAAAGACAATCTTGGTGAAGCATTGACTGAAATTGGATCAGTTGTGTCCATAGCATCAGAAACAGCAACAGAGGGCATCAAAGAAATTTCAATTGCTGGTGCAATAGCAACTGGAACTGCACTTGCAGATGCAAAGAAGAATGAAGAACTTCTTGAAGTATTAAGGGCAAAACAACAATTGCAAAGTCAACTCGAAGCAGAACAACAAAGACAAATCAGAGATGATGTCAGACTTACATTTGAAGAAAGAATTTCAGCAAACATTGAACTTGGAAAAATACTTGAAGAACAGACTGCAAAAGAAAAAGCAATTGTTGATGAAAAAGTAAGAATTGCAGAACTTGAACTTTCAACAAATAAAACATCAGTTGAATTACAAACAGCATATCAACAAGCACTTCTTGAACAGATTGATATTGATGAAAGAATTGCTGGTCAAAAGTCGGAGCAATTAACAAATGAAGCTGCTCTTGCTGATGAATTAAAGACTTCAAAAGAAGAACTTGCACTTGCAACAATTGGAGAAAGGGAACAAGAACTTCTTGCACTTCAACAAGATTATGATGCAAAAGTAGAACTTGCAAGAAAATCTGGTGAAGACATTTTTGAATTGACCAAACAATACAATGACTTAGTTCAGCAATCAAATGACAAATTTGCTGAAGAAGACTTGAAGACAGCTGAAGATTTAGCAAAAGCAAAAGAAGATGCAAGAAAGCAAGATGTTCAAATGTTGTCAGACACAATTGGAATGGCTGGAGATCTATTTGAAGAGGGTTCAGCAGCATCAAAAGCAACTGGAATTGCAACAGCAACAATCAACACTTGGACTGGTGTGACTGAAGCTTTAAAATTACCACCACCAATTTCTTACATTCAAGCTGGATTGACTTTGGCAGCTGGATTGAAAGCTGTCAAAAACATCACATCAGTAAAAACCAAAAAGCCAGTAAGCGCAAAAGTTCCAAGTGGGGGTTCACTTCCATCTGGTGGATCAGTTGGTGGTGCTGAGTCACTTACAGACTTGTCTGGACTTCCATCAATTACAGAGCAATTCAATAGTCAGTTTGGACAAGAAACACCACCAGTTCAAGCGTATGTGGTAGAACAACAAGTGACAAATTCACAACAAATAAACACAATGATTCAACAAAAAGCAACACTTTAAAAACAAGAACAAATGACTAAAATTGTAGAGCTGATAATATCAGAAGAAGAAAAAGAAGATCAAGATGGTGTCTTCGCTATATCATTGGTTGAAGATCCTGCCATTGATGAATATTGGGTTGCATTAAATAAGCAACAAAAGGATTTGAAATTTGCAAAGATAGATGAAGAAAAAAGACTTCTGATTGCACCAGCACTTGTTCCAAATAAACAGATCTTCAGATTGGATGATGATGGTTCTGATTATCATGTTTACTTTTCAAAAGACACAATCAAAAAGTGTTCTGAATTATACATGAAAAGAAATCATCTGCAATCTGCAACACTTGAACATGAATCAAAAATTGATGGAATTTGTGTTGTTGAATCTTGGATCAAAGAATTTTCAATTGATAAATCTGTAAAATATGGATTTGAACATTGTCCAGTTGGAACATGGTTTGTCACAATGAAAGTTGACAATGATGAAATATGGAACAAAGTGAAAGATGGTGAAATTCTTGGATTTAGTATTGAAGGCTTCTTTACGGATAAGATGCAAGAATTAAGTTCAAAATCATTAAGTCAAGAAGATTTGAAATTGAATGAAATTTCAACAATGATCAAAGAAGAAGAATCAACTTATCTTGCTGCTTATCCTTGGGATGAATGTATTGCTGATCAAATGGCTGAATATGGTAATGAAGAAACTGCAAACAAGATTTGTGCTGCTATTAAAAACAGAACAATTGCTAATTCAGTCATCCCAAAAGCAAGGGCAATTTTAAGCGAAAGGAAAAAACGCAAATAAAATCTTTTAACTACTGGAAAATAAAAACAAAAAATGGAAAACCTTTACAACAAAATGAAAGAACTTCTTGGTAATAAAGAAGAACTTTCTGAAGAAGTTAAAATGATGGCTGAAGCATTTCTTGTTGACGGAACTAAAATTGCAACTGATTCTGATTCATTTGAAAAGGGTTCACTTGTCTTTGTATTAGGCGAAGATGATGAAAAAATGGCATTGCCATCTGGAACTTATGAATTGCAAGATGGTGGTGTTTTGGAAGTTGTCGATGGTGAAGTGACAGACATGAAGACAGAATCTGATTCTGAAGAAACTGTTGAAGAAGAAATGTCAGCTGAAGAAGTTGTTGAAAAAACAACTGAAAAAGAAGAACTTGATTTGTCAACTTACATGACAAAAGAAGATGGTTTTGAATTAGGCAAGTTGATCACAGAAGCAGTTGAATTGAAGATTGCTGAAAAACTTGCTGAAATGACAGAAGCACACAACACAGAACTTGAAAAAGTAAAGAAGTTGTCTGCACAAAAATCATTTAAGCACACACCAAAATCACACAAACGTGAAGAAGTGAAAATTGCTTTGACTTCTGAAGATAGAATTTTACAAATTTTTAACAAAACAAAAAACAAATAAGATGGCAAATCCATTAAATCCTACATCAACTTATGCTGGTGATTTAGCATTACCATACATCCATGCTGCTGTAATATCTGCACCAACCTTACATGGTGGTAATATTACATTGTTAGATGGAATAAGATACAAAGCAATCATTCCAAGAATGTCATTTGGAACTGGTGCAGATTCATTGATAAAAGGTGGAGCATGTGACTTTGATGTTACTGCAACAACTACACTTGAAGAAGCTTCTTTGGACATCACAGACCAAATGGTCAACTTACAACTTTGTAAGCGTGAATTCCGTACATGGTGGCAAGGTGATGCTTACTCAATTAATTCTGGTGTTCCAGATGATTATGCTGATGCAATACTTTTATATGTTGCAAAATTTGTGCAAGCAGATATTGAAAACAATATTTGGATGGGTGACACAGCTGGAGCAGTATATACTGCTTTTAATGGTTTCAAAAAGAAAGCAGCTGCTGGAGGTGCACCAACTGCACTTGTAAATGCAATCGATGCTTCTGCAACAGTTCTTGCAGGTCTTCAAGAAATGATCACAGCATTGCCAGCTGGAATTGTTGGTGACTTTGAGAATACAAATTTATATGTGAATCCAGTTACTATTTCAGCTTACAACTTAGCAGTTGGACAGACTGGTGATGGTTACAATCAAGCAGTAGCTGGTGCACCACAGACTAAATTCTTAGGATACAAACTTGTTTCTTGTAATGGAATCGCTTCTGGTGAAGGATTTGTTGCAAACAAGAACAATGTGTTTGTTGGTATTGGAACAGCTGATTCAGATTCAATGGCACAAGCAATTGATATGACACCACTTGATGGTTCTGACAATTACAGAATCACAATGAGGTTTGGAGTAGGTACTGCAATTGGAGTAGTTGCAGACACAGTTTGGTTCGTATAAACAATTGAAAATGGAAAGGCTATTGACTTAGTCTTTCCCTTTCTTTGTTTTATTAATATATAAAAGAAAAAAAATGGCTGGATGTACAATAAGCTCTGGAAGGGGTTATTTCTGTCAAGGACAAGTTGGAGGTATAAAGAAAGTATTTCTTGCAAACTATTATGATGCAGAATCAATCATTGATGTGACATCAGATCCATTGACTGGTATTGTTAGTGATATAACAACAAAGGGTGCTGGATCTTTAAATTTCTACGAATTTGATTTAGACAGACAATTATCTTCATTCAATCAGACAATTTTGACTGGTAAAGGTGGAGCAGTTGCATATCAAACAGACTTGGATTTGCACATGTCACATGATTCAGAAGAATCTTGGGCAAGGATGCAGAAGGTTGTTGAGGGATTATGGCAAATAATTGTTCTGGATAACAATGGAGTTTATTATTTGTTAGGTGTTGAAAATGGTGTTGAATTATCTGGTGGAACTTATGCACACGGAGGTGATGTTGCATATGGTGACTATGTTGGATATGTATTGCAAATGACTGGTGCAGAACCAGTTCCAGCATACAATTGTTCTTCAACCACAAGTCCAATGAAAGCTTGGGCAAGTGGAACATTAGTTCAAGATGCAGCACAATACAAAGATCCACAAGTATAGTTTTGATTTTGGTTAATCAGTAAAAAGGGTGGTGGTTAATTCCATCACCTTTTTTTTATATCTTTAGACTATGAAAATAAAAAAAGAATGGCTGAACAAAGTCATTATAAAAGGATCAGTCAGAATATATCTTTCAGAAGTTGTTGAAGATCGGGTGATGGATTACTTAAAATTAAATCATCCCAATTATTTAGAACCAATTAAAAAGAAGAAGAAGAATGTTGCATCTGAAAAGTAGTAATGGGTTTGAAAATATTGTTTCTTTAGATGTTTATTCATCGGTTTATTCCAATACAATTGGAGATGATCAATTCACACCAAACTTTAATTCAGATTACACACCTAATTCTTACTATATTAGATTAATTGAACAAACAACACAAAAAGAATATTGGTCTTTGTTGAAAAGCATGGGAAACAACTTTCCAAGAAGCAGACAATTTTCTTTTTATTTAGATGATCATGTTGAAGAATTTCACATCAACATCAACACAACTGGTTTATTTGATTATGAAATATATTTTGGAAATGCACTTGCAACAAACAAAGATGATTCTGTAATTGCTGGACTTGTGACAAATGGAATTGCACTTGTTCACAATGACAATTGGACAAATGACTATTTCCAGAATGCTCCGTCTGGAGTTGATGAATTAATAATACCAACAACAATTTCTTACAATGGATAAACAAGCATTCAATCTGTCAGCAATGGGACAATCCTATTCACTTACAGACAGTCAAGAAATAGTGAAAAAAGGATCTGATTTCATTTGGTATGGAGCAGATAACTTGTTTCCACAACACACAATTGGATTGTATCAAAATTCTGCAACACAAAATGCATTAGTGAATTCAATTTCATCATGGATCTATGGTGGTGGAATTGATGCACATAACAAAGAAGAACATCCCGAAGATTGGGCAAGATTCAATTCATTGATCAACACAAAGATTGGAAAGAATGACATTCAATTGATGTGTACAGATTTGAAATTGCATGGTGGTTTCTACATTTCAATGTCTTATTCATTAGATAGGGAATCAATTGTGGACTTGGAAGTTCTTCCTTATGAAACAATAAGAAGTGGACACACAGATGAAGATGGTGAAGTTGATTGGTATTACCACAGCCATAACTGGCAAGACGGAAAACGTGCAAAATACACAGAATTAAAATCTTTTGATCCATCAGCAAAAGCAACTTATCCAAATCAAGTTCTTTGTGTGAAAATGAATTCAGTTGGTTCTTATTATTATCCAAAACCAGATTGGATTGGTGCTTGGAATTACATTGAACTTGATGTGAATGTTGCACAATTCCATCTTAGTCAAATTGAAAATGGTCTTGCACCAAGTTTCATTGTAAACTTTGCAAATGGTATTCCAGCAAGGGAAAAACGTGAAGAAATAAAAAGAACAATTGAAGCTGAACTTGGTGGTTCTGCAAATGCTGGAAAGTTTCTTTGTACATTTTCTGATGGCAGAGATACAACACCAGAAATCACAGCTATTCCATTAAGTGATGCAGACAAGCAATATGAATTTCTAAGTAAAGAAATCACAAACAAGATCATGGTTGGAAACAGAGTTGTTTCACCAAGATTGTTTGGTGTGAATGCTGATGGTGGTGGACTTGGAAACAATGCTGAAGAACTTCAAGTGGCTTCAGCCTTATTTGAACAGACAGTTGTTGATCCTTTCAGAGATATAATCACAGACGCATTGAATATTGTGATGGCTGAAGATGGAATGAATCTTCAATTGTTCTTTGAACCATTTGATTTGTTCAAGACTGAATTTACCAATACAGAAGAAGAAGTTGTTCGTGATGAAGTTGTCACAGATGTGATTCCAAATGCAGATGCAACAATTTCAGAAGAAGTTGGTGGTGTTGTTGAAGAAGCAGAAACTGAAAAAGTGGATGCTTCATACAATGGTGCGCAAATTAGTTCAGCAATTGATATTGTTGCAAAGGTTCAAGAAGGTGTTTTGACATCAGAGCAAGCAGTTGTCTTTTTAGTTCAGTTCTTGCAATTACCTTTGGATGTCGCAGAAGGTTTCTTTTCTGGATCTGGTGAACAACTACTTCAAACAATGTCAGCAAAAAAAAAAGATAAAAGACCATTTTTAAGTGATGAACATGGAAGTTTACTTTTGTCTAAATTGGAACTTTGTGCTGAAAAGAATGATGATGATGTTTGGGAATTACTGGTTGAAGATAAAATTGAATCGAAAAAAGACTTAAAGACCTTTGCAAAATCAAACAAGATGCCGACAAAATCAATGGCTGATGCAGATAAGAAATCAGATTTTGGTGATGTTGGACTTTACAAAGTTAGATATTCATATCAGAAGACAAGCAATGTACCAAATAAAGACGGAAATAAGTCAAGGGAATTCTGTGACAAAATGATCAACTGGTCAAAAACTGGTTTGGAATGGAGGCAAGAAGATATTGTTGCAATGTCTGAAGCAAGTGTGAATGGATCATTTGCTGAAAAGGGACAATCTTCTTATGATTTATTTTTACATTCTGGAGGTTGCTATTGTAGACATGGATGGTTAAGAAGAATCTATTTCAGAAAGACAGATTCCAGAGGTAGATTTTTACCAAACAAAGGAATGACAAATGAATCAAGGGTTGGAAATAATCCATTCATTGTTCAGAAAGGATCAGAATCAATTGCACCTTATGACACACCAAATCACGGAAAAATTAATCCACCCTTTATGAAATCTTAAATTATGGGATTACAAGCACAAGTCATTTATATTGATGAATCTTATATCAAAGCTTATTCACATCTTGATGCTTCAGTTGATGCAAAAGATTTGCTTCCATCAATTATTCAAGCACAAGATTCACAGATCCAACCAATTCTTGGAACAGATTTATTCAATGCCTTAAAGACACAAATAACAGCTGGAACAGTTGCTGGAAATTATGATCTTTTATTGAATGATTATGTAAGAATGGCAACATTGAAATGGACTTTGGTTCACTTCTATCCATATCTTCAAGGAAAGATTCTGAATGGAACTATTGGATCAAGGAATGTGGACAATATTACAGCACTTTCACAAGCTGAAGTGATGCGAATGGTTGACATTGAAAGAAGCAATGCACAATTTTACACAGAAAGATTGATTTCATATCTTCAAAACAATGGATCTTTGTTTCCAGAATACAATTCAAATAGTGGTGCTGACATGAATCCAGAAACACAGACCTATTCAGAGGGTGGATTGACAATATCTGGATCAAGCAGAGGAAATAATAGACTGGCAAACTGGAATTGTTGTGGCTGGTAGATTAAAGGGTTGCAAAAGCAATCAAGAAAAGAAGCAAATCAACAAGAAGTTGTTGGAAATTTATCTGAAAAAAAGAAATGAAAAGCACCTTAAATGAATTAGCAAGTTTTAACACAGTCAATGTTTGTGCAATATCAGTTCCATTGATGGATGTTGAAAGTGTTTTGACGATACTTGTCTTGTGTTCTGTGTTAGTTTACAACATTAAAAAGATAATGTCTAAGAATGACTAAAATGAAACACTTTATAAAAGAAGAATTCACTTGTGATGGTGTTAATTGTTTTGATAAAATGAATCCAAAACTTTTGAAGATGTTGGATGATGCAAGGGAATTTGCAGACACACCATTTACAATCACATCTTCTTGGAGATCCAGATTTTACAATATGGAGGTTGGTGGAAAACCTAATTCAGCTCATCTAAGAGGTACAGCAGTTGATATTGCTTGTATGTCATCACATCAAAGAATGATTATATTACACGCCTTATTAGATGCTGGATTCACAAGAATAGGAATTGCAAAAACTTTCATTCATGCTGATTGTGACATTGAATTGCCACAAGAAGTGATGTGGTTATATTAAAAAAACAAAAAAAAATG
>Ga0115008_10005588_pt1 | contig 10378 bp, 10 predicted proteins | sample FraStrMetagenome_FD_87164 | JGI IMG/M metagenome (GOLD analysis project Ga0115008, IMG submission 87164) | Marine eukaryotic phytoplankton communities from Arctic Ocean - Fram Strait ARC3M Metagenome | ecosystem: Environmental > Aquatic > Marine > Oceanic | place: Fram Strait | collected...
CATTATTCATGAACATGGACGAGGGCGTTAAAGAACAGATGAATGCTAGTTTAGCATTGATTAAAGGTGCAAGTCCAGAGATGGAAGAAGCAATGAAAGAATTGATTGCAACCAACGGTGTTCCATTAAGTGATTTTGCAAAGAGTTTGATACGAACTAATCCACAGTTTGCTGAGATGGCAAAAGGATTAAGAGATGGTTCTATATCAGCAGATGAGTTTGCGGCGCAAACAAATGATCAGGTAACACAAGCACAAGAGTTTGTTAAGAAAAATGCATTTGTAATTGCACAAGCACAAGCATTAGGTGATACTACATATGATGCTGTATTACAACTAGCAAAAATGAGCGAAGTTGGTGGATTACTTACTGATGCAGAACAAAAACAATTAGATGCTATTGCGGCCAAAGATAAAACACTTACTGACTTTGATAGTATGATTGAAAAGATACGTAGTAAGATTATGGTTAAATTACTTGACTCAGGTATATTTGAGAAAATGCAAAAAGTGTTTTCAGACCTTACAGCGTGGTTTAACAAAGATGAAACACAAACATCTATACAAGGATTTGTTGATAGACTAGGAACATTGTTTGACAGCCTTGGTACAATGGTTGAAGACTTTAAAAAGGACTGGGGCAAGTTAAGCATTGGTGAACTAATAACCAAGTATCTTATTAATCCTATCAAAACATTATTTGGTGGAGACACAGGTCCGCCACCAGGACATCCAGATCATCAAGAAGGCGGCGATAAGAAAGGTGGCACACTAATGGGAGGGTTGTTTGAAGCCTTTGGTCCTGTTATTGATAAACTTTTAGACTTAGGTAAAGCGATGTTTATTGGTGGTGTTGGGTTAGCTGTTATTCTAGGTGCATTTACAGTAGCAGTTGCGGCTATGGCCGGGCCATTACTATTAGCGGCACCTGGTGTTGTGGCAATTGGAGTAGCATTTGCTGGAGTTGGTGTTGCGGCGTTTGGTGTTGCGGCAATCATTGATGCCATTACTACAGCCGTTGACAGCATTGCAGTCAGTTTGAAAAAGTATGAAGACCTTGATGACAAAAAATTACTTGACGTTGGTAATTCCTTAAAACCACTTACAGATAATATTATGGGTCTTGCTAAAGGCGGAATTGTTGCATCGTTTATGAGCGAAGGTGTATTAGAAAAAATTTCCGCAGGTGTTAAATCGTTTGAAGGCATTGATGCAACAAGTATGAATGCTATGGGTCCTGCATTAACTAGTTTACAAAAAGGTATTTCAGCATTTACTGGTGACGGTATTATGGATAGCTTTAGTAAATTTATTGGCGGCTTATTTGGTAATGACGGTGGAATGACCAAGATGGCAGAAGACCTTGAAGCGTTTGCTGATATTGATGCCGCTGGACTTAAAAATATTGGAGATGGGTTACAAGGCATTGCGGCATATGTTGAAGCTATGGACGGTGCTAACCTTAAAGCAGTAACTAAAAATTTAAAAGAATTGATTAAACAAATTGGACAATATAACGAAGAATACAAAAATATGGATGCTGAAACCAAAGCATCGTTTACCAAAGTGTTAAATGTAAATAATGAGAGTCAAGATAAGTCCTCGCAGATGCTAGTTTCGTTAAATAGTACTAACGCACTTATGTTAGAAGAACTCAAAAAACAAACTAAAGGTGGAAAAGCTATGACAAACGCAATATCAGGAGCGGCATAATGAGCTGGAAACGTTATTTTACGCCAGTTCCAACAGGTTCTGCCCAAGACGGCAGTTATAGCCCACTTGGCGGAAGTACTAACCAAGGTATGGGGCCAGCACAAGCTAACTACTCTAGTTACTTGCCAGATGTATATGTAGGTTCTCCAAATCGTGTTGAAAGATACGGACAATACAACACTATGGACAATGATAGTGAAGTAAATGCGGCATTAGACATTTTAGCAGAATTTACAACTCAAAAAAATACTTCAAACAGAAGTCCGTTCTTAATGGATTTCAAATCTGATGCAACTAATACAGAAGTACAAACACTTAAACTATACTTACAACAGTGGTGTAAAGTACAAAACTTTGAAACAAAAATGTTTCGTATTTTACGTAATACTTTTAAGTATGGCGATGCATTTTTTATTAGAGATCCAGAAACTAAAAAATGGCATTACATTGATCCTGCAAACGTTACAAAGATTATTGTTAACGAATCAGAAGGCAAAAAACCTGAGCAGTATGTTGTTAAAAATGTAAACTTAAACTTTGTTGCCAATGTAGCAACTACTCCATTACAAACAAACGGTAACGTTACAGGTGGTGGTGATGGTTATATGACTGGTGGTTCACGTGGAATGACAGGTGCGCCTAACCAAGCATTACAAGGCGGACGTTTTGCAAAAGGTGAATCGGAATTTGCAGTTGATGCAGAACATATTGTACACCTAAGTTTATCAGAAGGATTAGATAACAACTTTCCATTTGGTAACAGTTTGTTAGAAAGTATATTTAAAGTATACAAACAAAAAGAATTATTAGAAGATGCTATTATTATTTACAGAGTGCAAAGAGCACCAGAGCGTAGAGTATTTTACGTTGACGTAGGTAATATGCCATCACACTTGGCAATGCAATTTGTTGAACGTGTAAAAACAGATATACACCAAAGACGTATTCCAAGTAGCACAGGCGGAGGCAGTAATGTTATTGACTCTAGCTATAACCCATTAAGTATTAACGAAGATTACTTCTTCCCACAAACAGCGGAAGGACGTGGATCTAAAGTTGAAACACTACCAGGTGGTACAAACTTAGGAGAGATTGATGATCTTAGATATTTTACTAATAAGTTGGTACGCGGTTTGCGTATTCCTAGTTCTTATCTTCCTACAGGGCCTGACGATGGTGCTAGTGCATTCCAAGATGGGCGAGTGGGTACAGCATACATTCAAGAGTTACGTTTTAACACCTACTGTGAAAGACTACAAGGACTTTTAACAGAACAATTTAATCAAGACTTTAAACGTTACCTATTAGAAAAAGGTATTAACATTGACACAGCAATGTTTGACCTAAGAATGCAACCACCACAAAACTTTGCAAGTTACAGACAATCAGAACTTGACAATGCAAGAGTTGGAACATTCACACAAATGAGTGCAGTACCCTATGTTTCAAATAGATTTGCACTAAAACGTTTCTTAGGATTAAGTGCAGAAGAAGTTGCAGAGAACGAAAAGTTCTGGCGTGAAGAGAATGATGAAAACTTACAACCTATTCCAACAGACGCCGCAGGCGAAATGCGTGGAGCAGGTGTTAGTGCCGCAGGCATGACAGCAGACCTTGGTGGAATGGAAGACGAAGCAGTTGATCCAGATGCACCAGCACCAGAAGATGGCGGAGCAGGCGAACCACCTGAAACAGTAACAGGTGAAACTCCAGTACCAGGCGCCGAAGGATAAATATTAACATGATACTACGTGAACTATTTTATTTTGATAAAGAAACTTTGGAGCCAGTTGAAAACAACTCTTACGATCCACAGTCTGATGATTCAATTATGAAAAGAGACGACACACGTAAGACACGCTTAACACTACGTCAGATAAACAAAATGCGTAAAGCATCTGATTTGCACAAAGAGGAAAGTGTCAAGGAATTACATTTCGTAAGACAAATGTATGGACTTGCCGCGAATGCAGAACAGGCTGTTTAAAAATGTCAATAGCATTTGTTATTGGTAACGGCACGTCAAGAAAACCTATACCACTAGAACCACTTAAAGCACACGGAACATTGTATGCTTGTAACGCTGTTTACAGATCAGGGCTAAGACCCGACTATCTTGTTGCTGTAGATACTAAGATGGTTACTGAAATTAACAATTCAAAGTACCAACATCATAATAATGTGTGGACTAACCCAAACAAACTATACGAAAAATTTCATTGTTTTAATTACTTTACTGACCCGTTAGGGTGGTCAAGTGGTCCTACAGCATTATGGTTAGCGTCTTATGGTAAAGATCACCAACATAGCGAAATATACATACTAGGCTTTGACTACGAAGGAATAGAAGGTAAAATTAATAATTTGTTTGCAAATACACAAAATTATAAAAGAAGTGAAGAAGTAGCAACATATCATGGCAATTGGAGTAGACAAACAGGAATAGTAATTCAAAAAAATGTTGGAAAGAGATATATACGTGTAGTAGAGAGTAAGGAAGATTACACACCAGACAATTTAAGACCCTTAGGTAACTTATCTCATATTACAGTAGCAGAATTCACTGACAAATTTGTGAATTTACAATCTTAATGTAAAATCGGCTCGTTTTGCCCGGTTTAACCACCCTTTTAATCAAAAACCATAAATACAACTGACAGCTTATCGTATCTAAACAACAGGAGGAGATAATAAAATGGCTAATCAAAATAAATTTGAAGCAATGCTTGAAAAGTTAATTGCTGAAGACAAAGCGGGAGCAGAAGAATTGTTCCACGAAATCGTAGTTGAGAAATCACGCGATATCTACGAAAACTTACTAAAAGATGACGTAGAAGAAGTTGAAGTAGACGAAGCAACTGATGAGGAAGTAGATGAAACTACTGACGAAGAAGTTGATGAATCTTCAAAAGACGAAGAAACTAACGAAGCAACTGACGAAGAAGTTGACGAATCTTCAAAAGACGAAGAAGTAGATGAAGCAACTGACGAAGAAGTAGACGAAGCTTCAGACGAAGAAGTAGACGAAAACTTTGTAGACGAAATTACACCAGAAGCAGAAGATGACATGGGTGGCGATGCCGCTGATGACATGATGGCAGATATTGCCGCAGACGGCGAAGAAGGTGATGAATCAGATGACGAAGACATTGAAGACAGAGTTACTGATTTAGAAGATACATTCGATGACCTAAAAGCTGAATTTGACGCTATGATGAGCGACAAAGAAGGTGACGAAGACGAAGGCGATGCAGAACCAGAAATGGATATGGACGCTGGAGACGACGAAGGTGACGATGAGGCAGAGGAAGCATTTGCTCCTGAAGCCGATCTTGAAGTAGCACCAGCATTTGAAGGCAAAAAAGATGCCAACACTGAAATGCGTGAGTATGTTGAAAAAGTAACAGCTAATATGGGCGACAATGGTGCAAACACCAAATCACCAGTAGCTGGCGCTAACGACATGGGTGGAACTGCTAGTAACATTGCACAAGGTGCAGATGAAAAAGGCGGGAAAGCTGACTCGGCTAAAGAAGATAACGCAGGGAACGTTAACGTACCAGGCGGAAAAGCTTCAAAGTCAATGAGTGCTAACTCAAAAGGCCACGGCGCAGAGAAAAAAGGCGCAGGCGAATCAGGAACTGATAGTAAAAGTACTATCGGATCTTAATAGTTAAGGAACTTATAGGTGTTTAATTTAACTGAGACATTGACATTCGACCAAGCGAATATGGTCGTCGAGACTACTGAAAACCAGAAAGGCGGCAAAGATCTTTATCTTAAAGGTATTTGCATCCAAGGCGGTGTTAAAAACGCAAACCAGCGAGTTTACCCTGTTACTGAGATAGGTAGAGCTGTCAAAACTCTCAACGATCAGATTACTGGAGGATATAGTGTTCTCGGAGAAGTTGATCATCCTGAAGGACTTAACATTAACTTAGACCGCGTAAGCCATATGATCACAGAGATGTGGATGGATGGACCAAACGGTTATGGCAAGTTAAAAGTATTACCAACGCCAATGGGACAACTAGTTCAAACAATGCTGGAAAGCGGAGTTAAACTAGGTGTTTCATCGCGTGGGTCAGGCAACGTAAGTGAAGACGGTGCCGGTGAAGTAAGTGACTACGAGATCATTACAGTTGATGTTGTAGCACAGCCAAGTGCTCCGGGTGCATACCCAACCCCAATATATGAGCATTTAATAAACGCCCGTGGGGGGTACAAGGCATTAGAATTAGCAAGAGAAGTACAAGGCGATGCGAAGGCACAAAAATATTTAAAAGAATCTTTGGTGAATATCATCAAGGGTCTAAGGTAATAGGAGACCATAATGTTGGAAGCACTAAAATCACTTTTTGAAAACAATGTTCTTTCTGAAGAGATTAAAGCTGACATCCAAGAAGCATGGGACAAGCAAGTTAATGAAAATAAACTTACTGTCACTGCTGAACTTCGCGAAGAGTTTGCTTCAAAGTATGAGCATGATAAGGCTCAAATGGTAGAAGCTGTTGATACATTAGTCAACGATAAACTTAGTGAAGAAATTTCCGAATTTGCTGAAGATAGAAAAGCATTAGCAGAAGCAAGAGCGAAATACGCTGTTGCAATGCGTGAAAACGCAGGTATGCTAAAGGGCTTTGTATTTGATCAGCTTAAGAAGGAAGTTGGAGAACTACATGAAGATCAAAAAGTTGTATCAGAGAAATTTGGTGCACTTGAAGAATTTGTAGTAGAAGCTTTGTCGAAAGAAATAGCAGAGTTCCATCAAGATAAGAAAGACTTAGCTGAAACGAAAGTACGTTTAGTACGTGAAGCTAAAAATCACTTAGCAAAAGTTAAAACTAACTTTGTTAAGCGAAGTGCAGAAATAGTAACTGAAACAGTAAGTAAAGGCCTTAAAAAGGAAATTACTGCACTGAAAGAAGATATTGATTCAGCACGTAAAAATGATTTTGGTCGCAAGATTTTCGAAACATTTGCGGGTGAGTATACTAACTCATACTTAAATGAAAAATCAGAAACATCTAAGCTAATGAAAGTTGTTGCGTTGAAAGACAAAACAGTTGAAGAAGCTAAAGCAGATGTTGTTGAAAAGTCGAAGATTATCGAAACTAAAGAAGCAGAAATTGCTAAATTAGTTGAAGCGACTAAGAGAAAAGAAGTAATGCACGAATTAACTGGTCCTTTGAGCAAGGATCAACGTGAGATTATGAATGACTTACTGGAAAGTGTACAAACAGATAAACTAAAGAATAGTTTTGACAAGTACATTACTGCCGTTATTGACGGGAAGACTCCGGAGAAGAAGAAGGCGAAATTGACAGAGTCAGAGGCAAAAGAGATTACAGGCAATAGAAAAACTAACGTTAGTAGTGTAAGCGTCGAATCAACAAATAATATTGTTGACATTAGACGACTTGCAGGATTGAAATAAGGAGAAAATAATGTCAGAACTACTAGAAAGTCGCTGGCAGGATACCAAAGTTGCACTTTTAGAAGGCCTTCAAGGCAATAAAAAAGCAACAATGGCAAGCACTCTTGAAAACACACGCAAGTGGTTGAATGAGACTGCTACAGCCGGAAGCACAAGCGCCGGTAATGTTGCAACTCTAAATAGAGTTATCCTACCAGTAATCAGACGTGTCATGCCAACTGTTATCGCCAACGAATTAGTCGGTGTACAGCCTATGACAGGTCCAGTGGGTCAAATCCACACATTAAGAGTACGTTACTCAGATTCATCTGATGGTAACGAAGTAGGTGAAGAAGCACTATCACCATTTAAGATCGCATCAGCTTACTCAGGTAATGCTACAGATGCAACACCAAAAGGATCTGCAACAGCGGCTCTTGAAGGTGCGGCTGGCAAGAGATTGTCAATCCAGATCTTAAAGCAAACAGTCGAAGCAAAAACCAGAAAGCTATCAGCTAGATGGACTTTTGAAGCGGCTCAGGATGCCCAAGCACAACAAGGTATCGATATTGAAGCAGAAATTATGGCGGCATTAGCCCAAGAAATTACTGCTGAGATCGATCAAGAAGTATTAGCTTCTTTACGTGCTTTAGCAGGTGCTACAAACCAACAAGCATACGACCAGACTGCTGTTAGCGGTACTGCAACATTCGTAGGTGACGAACATGCGGCTTTAGCTGTAATGATCAACCGTGTTGCAAATACTATCGCTCAGCGTACTAGACGTGGTGCTGGTAACTACGCAGTGGTATCGCCACATGCATTAACTGTACTTCAGTCAGCAACAACTTCAGCGTTCGCAAGAACAACTGAAGGGACTTTTGAAGCTCCAACTAATACTAAAATGGTTGGTACTTTGAATAGTGCTATGAAAGTATATGTTGATTCATATGCGGCTGATAACACAGCAGTACTAGTTGGTTACAAAGGATCATCTGAATCAGACGCACCAGCGTTTTACTGCCCATACATTCCATTAATGAGCAGTGGCGTAGTGTTAGATCCAGATAGCTTTGAGCCAGTAGTTAGCTTTATGACTAGATACGGATATGTTGAGTTATCAAACACAGCATCGTCTCTAGGTAATGCGGCAGACTACTTAGGTACAGTTACTATCGCAGGTGTAACATTCTCTTAAGACATAGTCTTAAATAGAAGTACTAGAAAGGGCGGACTTAATTGTTCGCCCTTTTTTTTGACTAAAATTCCATTTTATATATTTTGGTAAACAAAGTGATTGCTCTTTATTAATAACAATGTTATATTATTAATATAGTAACAAAAGACTAATTAACTTTTGTTTATAGTGCAAGGAAGAGGCTCCTACCAAAAGAGTCGAACTTGACAGTCCAGGGGTGGTACCCAGGCTTGGTAGTAGAAATACGCTGAGTCACATCGCACTAACCCGCGGGGATTGGTTGTACGGTTTAGAAATGGTATTTCGGTCCGTGCTTGTAGGTGTACCCAAGTCCTACCTATTTTACTATATTAAATTTATACTCGCAAAAAGACCTATTATAAGCACCTTTTTCGTCGACCGACTAAATACATATAACAACTTGTAAACATTGACTGCTTAACGCAGTTTTTTTTGTGGCTAAATTTCCTGCTAAATATTAGTATGAAGGACGAGTACACAACGGTCTTTTACGACCTTGTCCAAGAGACACAGTCCACTACAGGATACGAGCTTCCAGTAGAAGTCGAAGCATATGTAGTAATGCTTCTTGCATCCAAAATAGATAAACCAAACATTATTCCTGTTGAAAGTTTTGCACAATCTTATCTTGCACTAAAACAACCTTATAGATTAACAGCTAAAGAACTAGGTGACACATGTCTGTTTGTAACAAGCGTATTTCCGTCTTACGGGCGTCGATACGGATTAGATAAGCAATACTATAGCAACATAGGAAAGAACAGCTACAGCCTAGTTAAAACAAGTTTAAACGGCCAACTGTTTGAAGTATTAGAAACACAATTTGACTTTGTAAGAGATTTTATTTCATTAACTGTTCAAATTGATTAAACAGATAAATACTTGTGTCAAATAGTGTGCCGCGAGGCGGACTTATGCTGTACCCACAGCGTACCGGATAGAACCCGGATAGGACTACTTTTAAAGGAGAAAACAAATGGGAAGACCACTTAATAAAAGATTGTTCGCAAAGTCAGGCGTAGGCCCTACTTTAGCTGGACGTGAAATCAAAGTAGACTTTCATAATGGCACAGCCGTTAAAGAAGGTTATATTGTAAAACAAAAATCAACTAGAAAGTTTGTGTGTGAAGAAATTGGCACACCAGGTGAATTTACTTGTACGCTAACAACTGGTAAATTACCAGCTAACTTAGCCGCAGGTGAAATGACAATCCTTGTTAATGCCGCTGATAATGAACGTTACACCGTATCAAAAATTAGTGGTAGACGGGTAACACTTTCTGCTCCAAGTTCAACAGGTAGTAACATTTATGATGGCACATCAAAATATTGGTTGCTTGGTGCCGGGGCTTTAAATGCGCCATATGTGCGTCTAGAAGAAGCAGGCGATGACAATACACTAATCGGATCTGATGATGACAGTTTCGGTGAAGATAGTTAAGGAGAAATAATATGGGAAGACCAATTAATAAAAGATACTTCGGAGTTGCAGGCGTAGGCCCAACAGCAGGAAGTACAGAGATCAAAGTAAACTTTCATAACGGCTCAGCAGTTAAAGAAGGTTACATCGTTAAACAACTTGGCAGTAAAAAATTCCGTGTTGAAGAAATTGAAACATCTGGAACTTTTGATTGTACACTAACAACTGGTAAATTACCAGCTAACTTAGCGGCAGGTGAAATGTCAATTTCAGTTGCAGGTAACGATTCAGAAACTTATGGCGTAAGTAAAATTACAAACCGTATGGTTAAAGTAGCTCAGCCAAGTGCAACTGGATCTAACGCACTAGACGGTGAAAGCCTTAAATGGGCGTTAACTGGTGCCGCGGCATCAGGACTTGTTAGAATGGAAGAAGCTGGTGATGATAACACATTATCAGGTACAGACGACGACGATCTAACAGAAGACGCATAATGAATTAATAGTGTAGGGGAGCAATCCCCTACATTGTTTGCTCTAGGGAATTATAAATGAGACAATTAGTAACAGATGGTGATTATACGTTAAAGGTAGCAAGTGGTGGAACGCTTA
>Ga0115008_10005590_pt1 | contig 10377 bp, 10 predicted proteins | sample FraStrMetagenome_FD_87164 | JGI IMG/M metagenome (GOLD analysis project Ga0115008, IMG submission 87164) | Marine eukaryotic phytoplankton communities from Arctic Ocean - Fram Strait ARC3M Metagenome | ecosystem: Environmental > Aquatic > Marine > Oceanic | place: Fram Strait | collected...
AGAAAGATTAATATCTTTTAGGGTTTCATGGGTAGATGATTCAGGAGAGATTCAAGTCAATAGAGGGTATCGAGTTCAAATGAATTCAGCTATAGGACCCTACAAAGGTGGGCTTAGATTTCACCCAACAGTTAATGCAAGTATTTTAAAGTTTTTAGCCTTCGAACAAGTATTCAAAAACTCATTAACAACACTGCCAATGGGTGGAGGAAAAGGAGGTTCAGACTTTGATCCTAAAGGTAAATCTGATAATGAAATTATGCGATTTTGCCACGCTTTTATGAGTGAGCTTTTTAGACATATAGGTCATAACACAGATGTTCCTGCAGGAGATATCGGAGTTGGTGGGAGAGAAATTGGATTTATGTTTGGAATGTATAAAAAACTTAAGAACTCTTTTACTGGTGTTTTAACGGGTAAAGGTGCTTCTTGGGGAGGTTCTTTGATTAGACCAGAAGCTACAGGATATGGAGATGTATATTTTGCAGAAAATATGCTGCAAACAAAAGGAGATTCTTTTAAAGGAAAAACAGTGGTAGTTTCAGGTTCTGGAAATGTTGCCCAATACGCTACTGAGAAAGCAACTCAGCTAGGAGCAAAAGTGGTAACTCTTTCTGATTCATCAGGGTATATTTTAGATACAGAAGGAATAGACTCAGATAAATTAGCATATGTAATGGATCTAAAAAATGTGAAAAGAGGAAGGATTAGCGAGTATGTAAAAGCGTATCCCAATGCTAAGTTTTTTAAAGGAGAAACACCATGGGCCGTATCATGTGATGTTGCTTTACCCTGTGCAACACAGAATGAATTAAATGGAGAACATGCAAAACAATTAGTAGATAATGGATGTATTTGTGTGGCAGAAGGAGCAAATATGCCTTCTACACCAGAAGCAATTTATGAATTTCAAAAAGCAAAAATATTATTTGCTCCTGGAAAAGCTTCAAATGCTGGAGGTGTGGCAACATCTGGTTTAGAGATGAGTCAAAACTCTTTACGTTTAAGTTGGACTAGAGAAGAGGTAGATGAAAAATTAAAGCAGATTATGAAAGACATTCATGAATCGTGTGTTGTTTATGGTAAAAACGAAGACGGAACCGTTGATTATATAAAAGGAGCAAACATTGCTGGTTTTGTAAAAGTTGCAGATGCTATGCTAGCTCAGGGTATCGTTTAGCATTTAAATTTTAAAAGTATTAAAAGCGCCATATGTGGCGCTTTTTTTATTTTAAAGGCATCGTTTATTGTTTAGTTACATTATTTTCTGCTTCAGAAAATCAATTTTTTGTAACTTTATTATGTGGAAACTAAACCGAAACTAAGAAAAATAATTCATGTAGATATGGATGCTTTTTATGCATCAGTTGAGCAACTAGACAATAAAGAGTTAATAGGAAAACCAGTTGCAGTTGGCGGTAGTAGTGAAAGAGGTGTTGTTGCAGCAGCAAGTTATGAGGCTAGAAAGTTTGGCGTAAGATCTGCGATGAGTGGTGTTTTAGCAAAAAAGAAATGCCCCAATCTAATCTTTGTAAAACCAAGATTTTCTAGATACAAAGAAATTTCAGTAAAAATCAGGCAAATTTTTAATGACTATACAGATTTAGTGGAACCGCTCTCATTAGACGAAGCTTATTTAGATGTTACTGAAAATAAAAAAGGAAATCTATCAGCAAGTTTAATTGCCCAAGAAATTAGAGATCGCATTTTTAATGAATTAAACTTGAGAGCTTCCGCAGGTATATCTATTAATAAGTTTATTGCTAAAGTAGCTTCAGACATTAATAAACCCAACGGTCAAAAAACAATTAACCCCGAAGAAGTAATTCTTTTTTTAGAAGAATTATCGGTTAATAAATTTTACGGCGTTGGAAAGGTGACTGCAGCAAAAATGAACAACCTAGGCATCTTTAAAGGATTAGATTTAAAGAATAAATCTTTAGAGGAGTTAACAAAACTCTTTGGAAAGTCAGGAAATTTTTATTACAATATTGTGAGAGGTGTTCATAATAGTCCTGTAAAACCAAATCGAATTAGAAAGTCAATTGCCGCAGAAAGAACCTTTTCCAAAAATATTTCCTCAGAAGTATTTATGTTAGAGAGGTTAGATAAAATAGCCGAAGAATTAGAAAAGCGGATGATGATATTAAAAACAAAAGGGAAAACAATCACTTTAAAAATAAAATACAGTGATTTTACTCAGCAAACAAGAAGTAAAACTGTTCAAAGCTTTATGCAAACTAAAGACGAAATCATGCATAATATAAAAGAGCTAGTATACCAAGAAAAGTTTAAAAACTCTGTGAGGTTATTAGGCATATCTTTTTCTAACTTAGACACAGAAAAAAAAGACCCTGTTTGGGTTCAGTTAAAGTTAGAGTTTTAAAGACCAATGTACTTTTGGTTTTCATTAAACGGCAAAACCTATAAACATGTTACATGATAAATATCATCAGAACAAATAGTAAGAATACTGATTTCAGAGGATTAATATTTGAGTTAGATGCTTATTTAAAGATAACAGATGGAGATGATCATGAGTTTTACAACCAGTTCAATACTTTGGAAAAAATAAAAAATGTAGTAATTGCTTACCAAGGAAAAAATGCTATTGGTTGTGGAGCTTTTAGAGCGTTTGATGTAAATACTGTTGAAGTAAAAAGGATGTATGTAAAAAAAGAACACAGAGGCACTAAAATTGCCAGTTCTATTTTAAACTCCCTTGAAGATTGGGCCTCAGAAAAAGGATTTATAAAATGTATCTTAGAGACAGGAAATAACCAAGTAGCAGCAATAAACTTTTATAAAAAATCTGGATATAAAAGCATTCCAAATTACGGTCAGTATGCCCAAATGGATGACAGTAATTGCTTTGAAAAATTAATATAATGAATTACAGTTATTGGGAATATAAAGAGTGGTTTGCTAACAATGATTTTGTTGTTGTTGGAAGTGGAATAGTTGGTTTAAGTTGTGCAATTCATTTAAAAGAACGTTTTCCAAAATCAAAAGTTTTAGTTTTAGAAAAGGGTTTATTGCCACAAGGCGCAAGTACAAAAAACGCTGGTTTTGCTTGTTTTGGCAGTACCTCAGAACTATTAAGCGATCTAAAGACTCACTCAAAGCAAGAGGTTTTTCAGTTGGTAAAAAAGAGATGGGAGGGCTTACAAATTCTTAGAAACCTATTAGGAGATAAGAATATTGATTACCAACAACACGGTGGATACGAATTGTTTTTTAATGAAACTTTATTTGAAGCATGCAAAAACAAAACAGAGGAGTTAAATCAATTATTATTTCCTCTTTTTAATGCTAATGTGTTTTCTACAGCTCAAAATAAATTTAATTTTCAAAATACGGTTCCATCCTACCTGGTTAATAAATTTGAAGCTCAGATAGATGCAGGTAAAATGATTTCACAGCTGTTAAAAACAGCATATGAAAAGGGGGTCAAGGTCATAAATAACACGACTGTTTTAGACTTTTCTGAAGAGGCCAATCAAATAAACATTACAACAAATCAAGGGGAGGTTTCAGCATCTAAATTATTTTTTGCAACCAATGGTTTTTCAAAAAAACTTCTAGACGAAAATATAGCTCCAGCAAGAGCTCAAGTATTGATTACTTCCCCCATAAAAGATTTACACATTAAAGGAACGTTTCACTTAGATGAAGGCTATTACTATTTTAGAAATATTGACAATAGAATATTATTAGGAGGTGGAAGGAATTTAGATTTTAAAACAGAAGAAACTACTCAATTTGGTCAAACCAACCGTATTCAAAATAAGTTAGAATCACTTTTAAAAACAATTATTTTACCAAATAATGAGTTTGAAATTACACACCGCTGGAGTGGAATTATGGGAGTTGGAAATCAGAAAAAACCTATTGTAAAACAACTATCAGAGCATACTTACTGCGGAATCCGTTTGGGTGGCATGGGTGTTGCTATCGGTTCATTAGTCGGAAAAGAGTTAGCGGATTTGCTTGATTAAATTAAAATTACTTTAAGAAATGTTCAAAAAACTACCCCTATTATTGATTTTAATTACCATGAACCTATTCTCTCAAGAATGGATTCAAGATAAAAAACAAACCCGTGTTTCATTTAAAATTAAAAATTTCGGACTCACTGTAGATGGTGGCTTTAAAACCATAGATGTAAACACAAATCTAGACACCAAAGATTTATCTAATAGCTATTTGAATGCGACTATTATGGTAAATTCTATTTTTACAGGCATAGAAGCAAGAGATAACCACGTATTAGAAACAGATTATTTTGATGCTTTAAATCATGAAAAAATCACACTTAAATCCTCTAAACTTACAAAGGACACGAATGGTAACATTACTCTTTTTGCAGAGTTAAGTATCAAAGGAATTACCAAGAAGGAGGAGATTCCCTTAGAAGTTTTTGAAGACAATTCAAGACTAATATTAAAAGCTTCAATGCTGATAAATCGTAAAAACTTTGATATTGGAAATAGAAGTTTTATTTTGTCTAATAATGTAAAAATTCAAGTAGAGTATTCTGCTACTAAATAACAATTGAAAAAAAGACGAGCATTTGATGTAATTATAGTAGGAGGAGGTTTGGCAGGGCTAACAAGCGCTATTCATTTATCTAAACAGAACAAACAGGTTTTATTAGTTGAAAAGAACGAATATCCAAAACATAAAGTATGTGGAGAGTACATTTCTAACGAAGTATTGCCCTATTTAAATTCATTAGGCATCCACCCAATAAATTATGGTGCTAAAAAAATCACTAAAGTTCATATAAGTACTATAAAAAGTAATCTAATAAAAGGAGAATTACCCTTAGGAGGTTTTGGAATGAGTCGCTATTTTTTAGATGATCTGTTAGTGAACAAAGCCCGCTTGAATGGTGTTCAGGTTTTAAAAGATTCGGTAGAGGCTATTCATTTTAAAGAAGATGCTTTTACAATTACAACAAAAAACGCCAAGGTGTTTCAAAGCAAGGTTGTAGTTGGTGCTTTTGGAAAAAGATCTTCACTAGATAAAAAAATGAACCGAAAATTTTTTCAAAAAAAATCACCGTATTTGGCCGTAAAAATTCATGTAGAAGGAGTCTTTCCGGAAGATTTAGTTGCTTTACATAACTTTGAAGGTGGCTACTGTGGGGTGTCTAAAGTTGAAAATAACGCCATTAACCTGTGTTATATTACAGAATACCGTTTGTTTAAAAAACATAAAACGATTACAGATTTTCAAAATCAAGTTGTTTTTAAAAATGAATATCTTAGAAAATTATTTAAAGAAACAACCCCAATTTTTAAACAACCGTTATCCATTAGCCAAATATCTTTTCAAACAAAAACCCCAGTGGAAGATCACATTATCATGTGTGGAGATACTGCCGGAATGATACATCCCTTGTGTGGAAATGGTATGGGTATGGCTATTTCTAGCGCTCGATTGGCAAGTATACGAATACTTCAATTCTTAAATGGCGAAATAAAAACCAGAGCAGCTCTAGAAAAACAGTATATTAGAGATTGGAATAAAGAATTTAAAACACGGTTAAAAACAGGTCATTTTGTTGCTTGGTTGTTTAGAAATCAAATGCTTTCTCAAATAGCATATTCAATTTTAAAAAGAATACCTTCATTATTGCCTAAAATGATCAAATTTACCCATGGAAAACAGTTACAACCACTATGAGTTTTTTAGTTGATACTTCTCACCGTTCTTCAGCTACAGAGATGATGGATGACTTTAGTCTTAAAGGAGTTGATTTTAGAGACACATTAGACAAATTGGAGATTATTAACAGGTTATTAGGGGGCAATTCAGTAACTATAAAAGGGTTAAAAAAATTATTAGATACACAGACAAAAACGAAGACAATTACAATTATAGATTTAGGCTGCGGTCATGGAGATATCCTAAGAGATGTTGCAAAGTTTGGTAGAAAAAATAAGTATAAGTTTAACTTATTAGGGGTTGATGCAAATCCTGCTGCCATAGAGTATGCTAGAGAGCTTTCTAAAGACTATTCAGAATTAAGTTTTGACACAATAGATATTTTTTCTCAAGATTTTAAAAAGCAAAATTTTGACGTGGTTTTATGCACTTTGTTTTTACATCATTTTAAAACCGACGATTTGATACCCTTTTTAAAATCGACGGTTCAAAAAGCATCAATTGGTGTTGTTGTGAATGATTTACACAGGCATAAAATGGCGTATTATCTTTTTAGACTGATTGGATTATTTATTAAAAACAAGATGGTAAGAGAAGACGGCTTAACTTCTGTTTTGAGAGCCTTTAAAAGAAAAGAATTAGAAACGATCTTAACAAAAGCAGATGTAAGTTTTTCAATTCAATGGAAATGGGCCTTTCGCTACTTGTGGCTGTTGAAAAAAGAAACGATTTATTAAAAGAATTTTTGCTTATAAAGTTCATAATATGAATGTAAAAATATTATCTGTAGCGAAACAGCTACCAAAACATACTAGAGAAACTAAAGACATTATTCCATTTGTGAAATTATGGATGCAAGGTCAGGAAAAAAGGTTTCAACGAAAAGTATTAAAACTTTTTGAAGGGGCTGGTGTAGATAGGCGGTATTCTATTATGGATGCAGAAGAGGTTTTTTTAAATTCGTCTTTTGAAGAAAAAAACAATATCTATGCTAGAGAGGTAACAGCCTTGGCAGAACAATCATTAAAAAAGTCTTTAGAAAAAGCAAGTTTACAACCCACAGATATTGACTATATAATAACTGTCAGCTGTACGGGAATTATGATCCCTTCTGTAGACGCTTATTTAATTAATAGTTTGCAAATGAAACAAGATGTTGTGAGGCTTCCAGTTACAGAAATGGGTTGTGCAGCTGGAGTTTCAGGGATTATTTATGCAAAAAACTTTTTAAAAGCCAACCCAAATAAAAGAGCGGCAGTGGTTGCAGTAGAATCTCCAACAGCAACATTTCAGCTAGAAGATTTTTCCATGGTAAATATTGTGAGTGCTGCAATTTTTGGTGACGGTGCAGCAAGTGTTATTTTATCATCTTACGAAGAAGATAAAGGACCAAAAATTATAGATGAAGCGATGTATCATTTTTATAATTCAACCCATATGATGGGGTTTAAATTGGTAAATTCAGGCTTACAAATGATATTAGATAAATCAGTTCCAGAAACCATATCAAATCATTTTCCAATGATAGTTCACCCTTTTTTAGAACGGAATAATTTAACAATTGAAGACATAAATCATTTAATTTTTCACCCTGGAGGCAAGAAGATTGTTCAAACAGTAGAAGATTTATTTGGATCTTTAGGGAAGAATATTGATGACACAAAAGAGGTTTTACGATTGTATGGAAATATGTCTAGTGCAACCGTACTATATGTTTTAGAGCGATTTATGGATGGAGATAGACAACCTGGAGAAAAAGGACTGATGCTAAGTTTTGGGCCAGGCTTTTCTGCACAAAGAATACTATTAGAATGGTAAAAGAATTTAAAGATAAAAATGAATGGGCTCTAATTTTAGGAGGCTCTAGCGGCTTAGGTCTAGCAACAGCGAAAAAGTTAGCTCATCATGGAATGAATATTTGTATTGTACATAGAAATTCTAGATCACAACAAGCAGAAATAGAAAAAGAATTTAAAAAAATTACTAAAGAAGGGGTAGATTTTATTAGGTATAACACAGATGCTTTTCATTCAGAAAAGAGAGCTGCATTGATAGAAGATTTAGAAAAAGAACTAAATGGTGGCGCTATAAAAACACTTGTACACAGCGTAGCTAAGGGAAATTTAAAACCCATGATTTCAAAAACTACTCCAACACTACAGACAGATGATTTCCAATTAACAATACAAGCAATGGGCGTTAGTTTGTATGATTGGACCAAAGCTGTTTTTGAAGCTAAATTATTTTCAGATGATGCGCGAGTAATCAGCTTTACTAGTGAAGGAAACTCGAAAGCATGGAAAAATTATGCTGCTGTTTCAGCAGCAAAAGTAACGCTAGAAGCAATTACAAGAAATATTGCTTTAGAGTATGCACCCTTCGGAATTAGAGCAAATTGCATTCAAGCAGGAGTTACAGACACGGCTTCTTTAAGAATGATTCCTGGCAGCGATGAAATAAAAAAACATTCTTTATTACGCAATCCATTTCATAAATTAACAGTACCAGAAGACGTTGCCAATGTTGTTTATCTTTTATCTAAAGACGAAGCATCTTGGATTAATGGTACAATTATTCCTGTAGATGGAGGAGAACACATAAGCTAAACAACTTGAACCATAAAAAAATCATACAGCTCTTACCCTATCAAACACCCTTCTTGTTTGTAGATGAAGTAATATCTCTATCAGAACACGGTGTCGAGGGATATTACACCTTTAAAGAAGACGAGTATTTTTATCAAGGTCATTTTAAAGAGAATCCAATAACCCCTGGAGTCATTTTAACCGAAGTAATGGCCCAAATTGGGGTGGTTTGTTTAGGAATATACTTATTAAGAGATGAAATTTCTACTACAAAAAAACCACAAATTGCATTAACCTCAAATCATATTGATTTCTTTTTACCTGTTTACCCCCAAGAACGTGTAAAAGTAATTTCAGAAAAAGTTTATTTTAGATTTAATAAACTAAAATGTAAGGTCGAATTGTTTAATGAAAAAAATGAGCTGGTTTGTAGAGGAACTATTTCAGGAATGTTAAAATCAATGCATAATGAAACATAGAGTTGTCATTACAGGGATGGGAGTTGTAGCACCAAATGCAGTTGGCTTAGATAATTTTTTAGCAGCAATTCAAGAAGGAAGATCTGGAATTACATTTCATCAAAAACTTCAAGATTTAAAATTTTCTTGTTGTATTGGAGGAATTCCTTCAGTATCAGAAGAGATGAAAAACAACTATTTAACACCGCTACAATTGCGTGGATTTGATAGTGCCGGAATTTTATATGGATGTATTGCAGGCATAGACGCATGGAAAGATGCAGGCTTTGACATTGATAAAAGCTTACCCGTAGATTATGACTCAGGATTGGTCTTTGGGGCAGGTACCTCGGGAGTAGAAAAATTTAGAGAGGCTGTATATAAATTAGACGATCAAAAAGTAAAAAGATTAGGCAGCACTGTTGTTGTTCAAACAATGGCAAGCGGTATTAGTGCTTACTTGGGCGGTATTCTAGGAGTAGGAAATCAAGTCACCACAAACTCATCTGCTTGTACAACTGGCACAGAAGCTTTACTCATGGGCTTTGAGCGTGTTCAGGCAGGAAAGGCAAAAAGAATGCTAGTTGGAAGTTGTAGTGATGATGGAGCCTATATATGGGGCGGATTTGATGCAATGCGAGTGATGACCTATAAACACAACGAAAACCCAGAAAAAGGGTCTAGACCCATGAGTTCAGATGCATCAGGGTTTGTGCCTGGCAGTGGTGCTGGTGCGATGGTATTAGAAACATTAGAGAGTGCTTTGGAAAGAAAAGCAACTATTTATGCCGAGGTATTGGGTGGAAACATTAATTCCGGAGGACAACGAAACGGCGGAACGATGACAGCACCAAATTCTGAAGCCGTACAAAAATGTATTGTAGATGCAATAAAAAATGCAAACATAGCAGCTTCAGAAATAGATGCAATTAATGGGCATCTAACTGCTACTATAAAAGATCCTGTAGAAATAGAAAATTGGACAAAAGCTTTAGGGAGAACTGGGCAAAATTTTCCAATGATAAATTCTTTAAAATCTATGGTTGGGCATTGTCTTGCAGCTGCGGGAGCCATAGAAAATGTGGCAACAATATTGCAATTAAAACACCAATTTATCTTTCCAAATATTAATTGCGAAGAAGTGCATCCAGACATTTTAAAATTAATTTCAAAAGAAAAAATACCAACGAAATACACATCAAAAAAAATAAAGATCATTGCAAAAGCAAGTTTTGGCTTTGGAGATGTAAATGGATGTGTTATTTTTAAAAAATATTAAATTAAAGGATATATGACTAGAGAAGAATTAATTGCCTCACTACAAAAAATTGTAAAACCTTATATTCAAGATGAAGAAGCATTTAACAACCTGTCTGAAGAGACAGATTTTATTAACGATTTAAAAATCAATTCTGCGAATTTGGTAGATGTTATTTTAGATGTAGAAGATGAATTTGATATTGAAATTGATAATGATTCCATGGAAAAAATGCTTTCAGTAAAAGCAGCCCTAGACATTATTGAAACAAAATTATCTAGCTCTTGATTGGTAACGATATTATAGATTTATCTCTTGCTAAAACACAAAGCAATTGGCAGCGAAAAGGGTTTTTAGAAAAGCTGTTTTCAAATGATGAGCAACAACTTATCCTAGAGGCATC
>Ga0115008_10005592_pt1 | contig 10375 bp, 10 predicted proteins | sample FraStrMetagenome_FD_87164 | JGI IMG/M metagenome (GOLD analysis project Ga0115008, IMG submission 87164) | Marine eukaryotic phytoplankton communities from Arctic Ocean - Fram Strait ARC3M Metagenome | ecosystem: Environmental > Aquatic > Marine > Oceanic | place: Fram Strait | collected...
AGTACGCCAGAAAAAGTTGAATACGCTGGGATTTATGCTGAAACGGAGTATCACGTTGATGGCAGTGAACAGGGAAATATTAAATTTAAGTTAAGTCATGGTGGTGGTCAAGAAGACCCAGTGATGAGCCTATTCTCTTACGGTATGCAAATGGGTTATGGTAATCCTATTCTAATGTCATACAGTAATGGTTATCAGCAGTTTTTCTCTGAAAATGCTGTTCAAAAATCATTTAAGTTCCAAGCCTTTCCGAATGCTACCGTATCTAATGGTTCTTACAATATATATCTTCCAGATGTTGAAGGTGGTACTTTAGCAGTTATAGACTCTGACAAAGATTTTACTGCTGGAGCTATTACTGGCGACTCATTTCAAGGCAGTCAACTTGCCCTTATTATTGGTAGTGGCACAGTGGCCAGCATTAATAAGGCTACGCACAGCGGAAGAAAACTTGTATACAATGGCGCAACTGCTAGTGCATGGACATTAGATGATTGTCCAGCTGCTGATGTGGGTGTCACTTACACATTAGTCAATGCAGGAACATCAACAGTAACGATCAGCAGAAATACAAACAGCGCTTTTAGCAGGTTGGTGTTGGGAGCAAGTCCACTCACGGCAACTTCAATAGCAATTTCAAAAGGCGGAATCATTGAGATTGTGTGTACAGCAGAAAACGTATATAGCTGTTTCGGTTCAGGCATACAATAATGTTTAGTAGCGCAGTAATATCAACTGCCCCAAACTATCTAACGCCAATTGTCTTAGATGCAGACAATGCATTAAAAAACTCACTTTATGATGAGAGTAATGACTATTATGTTGGGTATGGGTATAACGGACTAGCTGATCCGAACCTATCACCGCCATATCGGTCAAATCAGTTTGGTGTCAATAAAGTTGCTCCATTTTGGAGACATTACTGCCCAACATTCGTATCACCGAGCAATAACTCATATTATACTCATATTGGTGGACATTGGCTTGACGCAAACCCACCTTACCAGCTTCAAGACGCAGGTGGTGCAGCCTTTCAAAGAGTGTGGAAATCATTTGGCGCAGGCAGTTTGTTTGGTTTAGGCACTCAAGGATCTCATGGTCTTAGTAATGATAATGCGGATAGGGGCGATGACACGGTAGGGTATCATTCTGGCGGCAGTAGTACGCGCATTGTAGGACACACAACTCTTTCAACGATAGATGGCAACACCAGCATGGACAACACTGCATGTTGGATCAGGTCAGATGAGTGGTATCAAGGCATTAATGTGCCTGATACTGCAGTCACTTGCAAGGCTGGAATGAAAGTTAGGATTCCACCTTCTGATCAACTGCGCCCATATAATTGGTGCGGTTATTATGTCTGGTCTGAAAGCAACAACGGAACATCTCGCATTGTTGATTATGTAAGAATACACAATACTACAGGCGGCTTTACTCTCCCAACAGGATCTTTAACAGGCGATCAAGCAGAGTATAATTGGAATGGAATGTCAAATGAAAAGACAAATACAGATAGCGGCAGCGCCCAGCCTAGATATTCGACACCATCCAGTGTAACCGCCAATGAAAAATTGACAATAGATCAAGATGATGTAGGACAGTGGACGGATTTAGAATTCACCGTAACCTTAGAAAGCGGGACTTCTCGCAAAATTGGTTTTGGGTGGTTTTTTGCTGAGTCTGCTAAGTATTGCTATGATGCAGACGCAGATCTATCTGGCGGGTTTCAAGTATTTAATCCATATGTAACGTTCCATTCTTAATAATAGGCATTTTATAATATGTTAGTAATAAAAGTAAAAATTTACGATGAGGCTGACTCAGCCAAGACTCAAGAAGCTGTAGATATAATAGACGAATATGTTAGTGGAAAAGATATAACTAATCCTTGGTCTATGTTCAATTTTGTAGTAGAAACAAACGTTCTGGGCGATGATTTCAGCAGCGATGACATGGATTCGCTATTTCCAGGACATGCTGAATACCCACAAATATCATTCTCACAGGGCGATGACGCTCCAATTGCCGAGAGCAAGTTCACATTGAGCGAACTTTATGGTGCTATCAGAACTCTTAGCGATTTTATACACTAAAATAGTATCTTCAGAGACCCCTAAATATAATACAAAACTGATACACACAATTATTATGGGGTAGAGAATGAAGAAGTTAGTCATCAATCTTGATCGGAGAGCAGACCGCAAAATAAACTTTCTAGATAAGAATAGTCATATAGGTGATGTCTCGTGGATTCAAGCTATAGATGGAAAGGAAGTTACTCGACAAACACTTAACGGTGTCAATATGTCGACCAAGTCTGGTTGGCGTGATCCATTCTTCAGTAGAACAATAAACCACGGTGAAGTTGGTTGCTTCTTATCACATAGAGAAGCGTGGATCGAATGCATCAACCTAGACGAGCCTGTTCTAGTATTAGAAGATGATGCAGTCTTTCTTGATGGATATGATGAAGGATATGCTGAAAGCCTGATTAAGCAATATGGAATTGTCTTTCTAGGTCACCTCGAACAAAAGCCTGAACTAGCAAAATCTATTGACAGTAAGTTGGTTGTCCCGAATTATCCATATAACACTCATGCGTATTTGATCACTCCAGAAACAGCAAAGGTTCTTTCTGAAGCCGAACATTCGCAAAACATCATACCAGCCGACGACTATATCTGTTCTAGATTAAGTGAGCTGAATGCTGCGGCACTTAAAGAAGATGTCGTGAGACAAGAATGCAGAACTGTACTACACACTGACATTGAGGCGGAAAGAGACAGCGATTGGTTCCTCGATTTTAAAACACATCCTGTTACAGTAGGGACTGATCGTAAGAAGTGTGTCCCACTAAATGATAGTGCAGCATTACATAGCGTATACCCTAAAAATCTAGGAACCAATGTTGAGTGGAAAGGCACTGACATGACAGGAGCAGGTGGCGGTCACAAGGTGTCATTACTTCGCGAGTATCTTGACACGCTACCAGAACATGATGTTGTTTTGTTCACAGACGCATATGATGTTATTTACAATGCAGACATCGAAGAAATAACAAGACGTTACCTTGGGTTCAAGAAGAAAGTTGTATTCTCGGCAGAACAATACATTTGGCCAGATAAGAGCCTTGCGGATAAGTTTCCACAGTGCGACACGAAATACAAATACTTGAACAGCGGAACATTCATTGGTCGTGTTGATGAGCTGAAGAAGATCCTTGCTGACGCTGAGATTGCTGAGTATGAAGATGACCAACTCTTTTATCAGATAGCGTTTCTATCTGGCAAATATGATATTGCCCTTGATAATGAGTGTTATATCTTTCAGACACATGACACAGATACATACTTCTCGTTCGACCAGAAGAAAGTGTTCAATCCTATAACCAACGCATATTCATGTATCTATCATGGTAATGGTGGAGGCGAGGCTAAGGCACATTTTGACGCTATGTCCGCATCGGTGAAGCAAGTCACACCGATGCTGTACCTCCCATCATACAAGGGCGTTGATATTATAGAGAAGGATATGTTGGTTTGCGATTTCATGACACAAACTCAGTGTGAGGATCTAATTGCTGCAGCAGATAGGAATGGCGCTTGGGAACCACTTCCTGGAGATAAATTCCCAGCACAAGAAATACGCATGAAAGAACTTGGTATGTTTGAGACTCTTGAGAGAAACTGGGAGAAAAACCTGTATCCAATCATCCAGCAGTATTGGACTCCGATGGAGATGTATGGTCTGCGCGATGCGTTTGTGATGCGGTATGCTATGGATACGCAAACTAGCTTGAGTCACCATTGCGATGCGAGTATGGTCACTGGATCAGTTAAGCTGAACGACGATTATGATGGTGCGGATCTAATATATCACAGACAAGGTGTGTCGAATAAAGATATCCCTGTTGGTCGGTGCATACTATTTCCTGGAATGGTAACGCACGGACATGAGTGTATGGAACTGCAAAGAGGTGTTAAGTACAGCCTCACTATGTGGACATCAAGATATAAAGGTGATGTGGTTTAATATGCTGGAATGAATGTGTTCGCGTTATAAATAGACAATATTAAGAGAATTAGGAATTCACTATTATGGCTACTATTCCAACTACAAATGTGAAGATATCGGATAGCTTCATCGAGGCGAATGATTTAAGTGCTGGTTCGACGCTCAGTAACGTCAGTTTATTAGCTGCATGCGCAAAGGCGCACACTTATGCAAAAATCACTGCAGCATTCACTGAAACTGATAGAGGTGTTCTGGCAGATGCTAATGGCGATAGAAGATTAGGAGCATTCAGAGACTTTACCATCGGAACACTTTGGTCAACTACAGGATATTACACTAGAACTTCAACTTATGGAAAAGGACCAACAAAATACAGCTATAAATTGGATTTAGATGATATAACAACTAGTTTTGGTGCAACCTTTAGAGGTCAAAATTCTGGCTACGGCACACAATCTATACAGACACTTAACTCTTCATCTTCATCCAACCCGTCTTCGATTATGCTAAGATGGAAAGGCTCTTCTCCTGATAGTGCGAATCAAAGCTGGCATGTCATGAAGCTCGATGACCGCCCTGAAGTCCGCGGATCTGCACTGTCTTACAATAACTTCACCGACAATACGGGTACTCGAAATCAATACTCAACCAGCGGTGCCTACCTACCGTCAAGTTCTAAAATCAATACAGATGTCTCAGTAAAGATGTATTACTAATATGAATATATTATATTACGACCATTATATCACATCATCACAACAAACTCTTATCTCGTTAGTTGAGTCTGGACATACAGTCTATAAAAATTGGCAAATGGATGAAGAGAAACAATTCGACAACTCTTTAGGTATGCTTCATATAGATCAAGCTGATGCGGAAATTGTCAATTTATGGGATGAAACAATTGAACACAAAGCTGAACTAATTAAACTTACAGAAGACTTGATAGAAAGGTATGATATTGACGTGTTGAAAGTCGATACACCACACCATTCGTCTATGTTGTATGATCACTTCCACAAAAAGATAAAATATATAGGCGTGAGTGAAGAAATATATTTACTAGAGAAAAGCAAAAATCACGGCAGAAATTTAGTTGAATCATTGGGTGTCTCTGTCCCTGAGATAATAAAACGCGGAAATTATTCAGATGATGATTATGGTACGAATCTATCGTTTCCATGTGTAGAGAAACCATACGATGAAGAACTCAGCACGAAGATATTCAATAATATTGATGAGATGGCAGTTTGGAAAGAGAATAAAGAACCCGACACATCTCACGCTTATTACATTGAAGAGTATTTTCCTGACATGGTTGAAGCGCAGGTAAGTTATGTGATAGTTGGCGGAGAATATTACATAAAAGACATTTGCACCATCTCTGGGTTAGGTAAAAATAAAAACATTAATGACAATCCTTGGATGGCAGGAACTGAATATGGAACGTTAGATGATAACACCGAAAGGCTCGTGGTGGAAGAATCTGATAAAATTCTAAAAGAGATTGTTAAGTTAGGTGGACATTGGGAGGGTGGATTTAGTCTGGCATGTACTCCTGACCAAAAAATTCATTTTTTAGAACACAATGTTCGTCCAGATTTAATCTCCTGCGCTTCTGATAAAATTATGACAGGTGATGAATATCTAAGAGGAATATTCGAAGATATAAGCATATTTGAGAATGCATGGGCTGATAAAAATTTACAAATAATCTCAATATCAAACGACGATCCTACAACACCATATCCGATAGATTTACATGACAAATATGGTGTGACATATCCTAATCATTTAGTTTTGAGGGATGATGGTGAGTATTATGCATATGTTCTTGGTAATGTGCGCCGCACTATAGATCCTCTCGATGGCGATGGATGCATATCAGCAGTAACTGTGCTGTGCGACCGCAATATCCCTTCAGAGTTTATGCAAGAACTCGAAAAGACTACATGGGATATAGGCGCAAAAGACTGATATGTGGTCGCCTCAATAAATAATCGTTATAAATAGTCTTGATTATACTAGACTTCGAGACTATAAACTATGGCGACACCAACAACAAGAAAAGAATTTACAGATTATTGTTTGCGTAGACTTGGCGCACCTGTTGTAGAAATTAATGTCGACGAAATGCAGATCGATGATCGTGTAGATGATGCTCTTGCATTTTATCGCGACTACCATTATGACGGCTCTGAAAGAACATTCCTCAAGCACCAAGTAACAGAAGCTGATAAGACTAATGGGTTTATCGCAGTCCCCACCACGATCATGGGTGTTGTTAATGTATTCCCGATAGGCGCTGGACTAAACACAAACAACATGTTCAATATACGTTATCAGATAAGCCTGAGTGACGTTTATGACTGGGCGAGCGCACAAGTCCAAAATTACGTTTCTTCAATGGAGAGAATTTCTCTGCTCGAAGAACTGTTTGTAGGTAAGCAACCTCTCAGGTTCAATCGACACACCGATCAGCTCCATCTTGATATGGACTGGGATCGAGTTAGTGTTGGTGAATTCTTAATTATTGAATGCTATCAAGTTTTAGACACAACAACATACACCTCTGTTTGGGGTGATTGGTGGTTGCGTCAATACTGCACCGCTCTAATCAAAAGACAATGGGGCGAGAATATGAAGAAGTTTGAAGGAATGCAGCTTCCAGGTGGGTTGACGTTTAATGGACAGACTATCTGGCAAGAAGCTAATGATGAAATAATCAAGCTAGAAGAAGAAGTTCAGAAGAAATTCTCTATGCCAGCAATGGACATGATAGGCTAACATAATGGCGACAAATTTATATTTCAATAATTATGAGTTCAACGGTGAACAGAACCTAGTAGAAAATTTGATCATTGAATCAATTAAGATCTATGGGGTTAATTGTTACTACATGCCAAGAAAACTTATCGCAGAAGATAAGCTATTTGGCGAAGACATACTGTCCAAATTTAATACTGTGAACGGCAGTGATGTCGTTAATGCGCATATTGTCGAGATGTATATTAAGTCGGTCGATGGATTTGAGGGGGAAGGAGACTTTCTCTCTAAATTCAATATCGAGATACGTGATGAGATGGTTCTTACAGTCGCAAGAAAGCGTTTTGATGAAGAAGTCCCGACCGAAAATACGACTAATGCTATTGGCAGACCGTCAGAGGGTGATTTAATCTACTTCCCTCTGAACAATAAAATATTTGAAGTGAAGTTTGTTGAACACGAATCTGTATTCTATCAGATGGGTTCTCTGCAGACATACGACCTACGTTGTGAACTGTTTGAATATAGCCATGAAAGACTCAACACTGGCATCGCAGCTATTGATGGGATCGAAGACGCTTACTCTGCCGATCTGTCTGATCGACAGATACTTGATGAGGCTGGAAACAATCTTATCTTCGAATCTGGCGAGTATATTGCTGATGATGTGCAAACAGATCAAGCTGCTACTAATATTCTATTTGACACAAAATCAAACGACTTCCTCGACTTTAGTGAAGTGAACCCATTTGGTGAAGGAGGTGAGTGGTAATGTTCGGAGCACAATACGATCACGGCGCAATACGAAAATATATCATCATGTTCGGAAGAATGTTCAGTGATATTGACGTTGTGCGCAAAGATAATTCAGGAACAGAGATCCAGACCCTCCGTGTTCCTATTGCATATGGTCCAAAAGAAAAGTTTCTGGCAAGGCTAAATCAAGATCCAAACTTAGACAAGAAAGTGGCAACACAACTTCCTAGACTTTCGTTTGAGATAACTGATATGTCATACAATGCTGCTCGTGGGCTGAATAAGATGCAGAGAAATACTTCTTCGGCAACTAATAGCGACTCGTTGACTTCTCAGTTTACGCCTGTTCCATATGATATAAATATAACGTTATATGGGATGTTTGCGAATAATGAAGATGCGGTACAGGTAGTTGAGCAGATACTTCCTTATTTCAGACCTGAGTTCACACATAGTGTTAAGTTAGTTCCAGAGACAGGACAATACTACGATATTCCTACCGTGTTACAAGGCATGTCAATAGAAGACTCATATGAAGCAGATTATCAAACACGCAGAGCTATTATATACTCTTTTAACTTCACAGTCAAGGGTTATATTTTCGGTCCAGTAAGCACTAAGGGTGTTATTAAGAGATCAATCGTTGACATTGGAATACCCTCTGAAACGTTTGTTCCAAACCCAGCTGTAGATCCTCAGAGCAGAACGACATTGACTCCTGGATTATTGGCTGACGGCACTCCGACAGCAAACTCCTCTGCTAGTGTTGCGACATCTACAATAGCTGCAAGCAGTAACTTTGGATTCGCGTTTGATAAAGAAGATTTTTTCGACACATAAAAGATAATTGATATGAAAAATAATGTTACAGATAATTTGAATGAGATATTTGACGTAGAATCAGAGCTAGTAGATGATGCGCCCACCCACTCATTAAGGAAAGCCAACTTTGAAGAAAAGGCTAAGTCTCTCCCAGATGACATCTCCAAAGATTACCATTATGCAAGAGATAATCTCTATGATGTTATAGAGAAAGGAACCTTTGCCTTAGATAACCTATTAGAGCTTGCGAAGGCGAGTGAGCATCCTCGGGCGTTCGAGGTGGTCTCTCAGCTAACGAAGACCTTAGTTGAGGCGAATAAAGACTTGCTCGATATACAGAAGAAAGTCAAAATTTTACGTGAAGAAGAAACAAAAGACCCCCCAGCTGGCGTGACCAACAACACATTGTATGTCGGCAGCACTGCGGATCTCCAAAAACTAATTAATGGTGATGATAAAAATGTATGAATATAGATGTAAGATTGTTCGAGTTGTTGACGGCGATACAGTAGACGTAGACATCGATTTAGGTTTTGGTGTCTGGCTCAAAGGCGAACGTGTTCGTGTCATGGGTATTGATACTCCAGAATCACGCACACGCGATAAAGTCGAGAAGCAGTTCGGTCTAGCGGCTAAAGCGCGACTGAAGTCATTGCTCGGTAAAACTTCTATTCTCAAAACGCAAGTCAGTAAGAAAGGCGAAGACATGAAAGGTAAGTTTGGTCGTGTACTCGGTGACTTTGACGTATACGATTTTTCAACTGATTCATGGCGTCCAGCCACAAAGATCATGATTGAAGAGGGGCATGCTGTTCCTTATTTTGGCGGATCAAAAGATGACGTTGACGCTCAACATCTGGCTAATAGAGATCGATTGATCAAAGAAGGCGTTGTCGTAATTGGCTGATACATATAATGGCAATGCTCTTCTAAAAAAGAAGGGTGTTCAAATCAATTGGACTCAAGAGCAAGTCGCAGAATATGTGAAATGCGCTAGAGATCCGATCTATTTTGCTGAGAACTACATACAGATTGTTCATGTAGATCACGGCTTAATACCAATGCGCCTGTATGATTATCAGCGCGAGATTATTGACAAGATAACCAATAATCGTAGAGCGGCTGTAGTAACATCACGACAGGCTGGTAAGACAACAACTGCGGTTGCGGTTATCTTACAGTTCATACTATTCAACGAACATAAGACTGTTGCATTATTAGCAAACAAAGGTGACGCTGCTCGTGAGATTCTAGATCGAATCAAGATAGCATATGAAGCATTACCGCAATGGATGCAACAGGGTGTTGTTGAGTGGAACAAGGGTTCGGTTACTTTTGAGAATGGTTGTAAGATCATTGCTGCGGCGACATCCTCATCCGCTATTCGTGGTAAGTCTGTGTCATTCTTGTATATTGATGAGACTGCATTCGTAGAGAACTGGGATGAGTTCTTTGCTTCAGTGTTTCCAACAATATCATCGGGTAATACGACCAAGATACTATTGACATCTACACCAAATGGATTGAACCATTTTTACAAGACCTGTGAGGGTGCGAGTAAAGGCACAAATGGGTATCAGTTTGTCAAAGTTAATTGGGATGATGTTCCTGGACGTGACGCTGCGTGGAAAGAAGAAACGTTGCAGGCTATGGATTATGATCATGAGAAATTCGCTCAGGAATATGAGTGTCAATTTCTCGGTAGTTCGGGCACACTTATTGATGGCAGTAAGCTAAAGACATTAGTCCACCAAGAGCCTATCATTGAAGGTAGTGGTATCTCAATGTATAAGCAGCCTGAACCAGAACATCAATACGCATGTATCGTTGATGTATCTAGAGGAAAGGGTCTTGATTACTCTGCGTTCCAGATAATAGACATCACAAAAATGCCATACGAGCAGGTCTGTGTGTATAGAGATAACTTTATCACTCCTGCTGAATATGCAGAAGTAATATATAGAACAGGTAAAAGATATAATGAAGCAACCGTTCTTGTCGAAATAAACGACAT
>Ga0115008_10005594_pt1 | contig 10371 bp, 10 predicted proteins | sample FraStrMetagenome_FD_87164 | JGI IMG/M metagenome (GOLD analysis project Ga0115008, IMG submission 87164) | Marine eukaryotic phytoplankton communities from Arctic Ocean - Fram Strait ARC3M Metagenome | ecosystem: Environmental > Aquatic > Marine > Oceanic | place: Fram Strait | collected...
GATGAATTCATTTTTATTTGTAGTCGACTCTTCGTGTGATACAAATATGATCGACAGTCCCAAAGAAGATCAATATTATGTCGAAAAATCCTTCTCTGCCGAATCAAAAGGGGAAATAAGTATAGAAAATGGGGAAATGATGAAATGTTTGTTTAAAAACGAGTCAGGCTGGTGGTTCCTAGAAAACAACAGCGGCGATGTTGGGTGGGCTCCTGCTTCTTGTGTTAGTAAATTCCAAAAGAGGGCGCTGCTAAATTTTGACCAATCAGATCCCTTTTTTTAATCATCCTTTAGCTCGCGATTAACGACGACCTTGGAACTCGCAATCAAATGTCAACACATGTCGGCAGTACTTATATAATGATTGAAGCACACGTTGCGCAGTCATTCTACAAAACAGATGAGCTTACAGTACCAAAGGGCTCGCTGGTGAAAGTTGTCCAAGTTTCAGAATTCGGCTGGTGGACAGTTTCGTACTCCGGAGTAATTGGAATTGTACCAAGACAAAAAATGAGAATTTACTTTAGCTGAAACTTTTCTGTAAAAAATAAACGGTGCTTTCTGGAGTTATATTTGTCAAGAGTAAGAATTGAATAGTACATGAACAGTCATATATAGCGATTAATTACACAGATTTGTCAGACTTTTAATCATTAGCAGGAGACCATTCGAACGAATTCTTCAAAGTCGATTTCTCCGTCGCCATCAGCATCAGCTAAATGACATTTCAAAACTGGCGCCAGTCTGGGCTTGTGAGAAAAAATAAATTAAATCAATAAAAACAACATTAAACTATTCTAATTAAAAACAACCTTCTTTGATCATTGCTTGAATTTGACTGTCAGTAAGATGGTCGCCAAGTTTTTCCATAACTTGTTTCAACTCTGAAGACGAAATTTTGCCACTTCCATCAGTGTCGAAAAGCTGAAATGTTTCGCGGAGAGTTTCCTCGTGCGAGTTCTCTGTCTCCATTGCATCTTGTACTCTCATCATTTCAATAAACTAAACTTTCGATACTTTCTGAAAATCGCTAAAACTAACCTCATCGAAGTCTATTGTGCCGTCACCATCAATATCTGCCAATTTCATCAGCTCTTCCAATTCTTCTTGAGTCGCAGGCTGCCCAAGAGAACTGAGCACAATCTTGAGCTCGTCAATTTCAATCGTGCCATTTCCGTCTTTATCGAATAATTGAAAGGCCTCTCTGAAAAGTTCTGATAAACAACATGGTACTTTTGAACTTTTCATCACTTTCTGGTTGAAATATGAGCGCTAATCGCTTGTTAACAGCTGAATTCCAACAGAAAAAAGCAGGAGGAACTTACCTGTATTCTAGTAGCCTTTCATGCGTCAGAGGCTTGTTCATTTCAACGTTTTTTCCTTTTTTTCAAATAAGTTTCTCTTCCTTGATTTCAATAAAATCTTCTCAGTGGATAGTTTTTCTTTCGTTTTTAAGCGCGTTTATATTCGTCAATCAGAAGCGTCGCACTAATTGAAGATTTACTACTTTTAGAAAAAAAGAGAGTGATCGAAAAAAGGGTCTTGTTTGCCAAGCAGGGAACTTGAACTTAGATAATCGGGAATAATAGCTCCCAAGACAGATCGGGCCTGGATCAGCCAGGGCCCTATAGCATTCTTTAGGCTCCTTCTTAATGTCTTGAAGATTGGTTAATCTCTCGCTCTATTGAAAGACAAATATTCACCTAATAGAAGTTTTCAAAGATTTAATTCTCCCCGAAAATCATAAATTTTGACGTGTCGAATCGTTTTCGATCTGAAAGTTGAGTTGAAATGAGGGAGTGTTAACTCTAGTTATTTGATAATAACTGTATATGTCAACACCTGTCTCTCGTTATGTATAATCTAAGACTGTAAACTATTGCTATAGAAAAACCTCAGTGAGATTTCCTGTGATTTCTTCGTATTTTTTATCTTCACAACATTCTCAGAGTTCTGAACTTTGTGAAGGGCCTCTTTTCAAAGGGGGCAGGCGATCAGTTAATCAAGTGAAAAATTTATGGAACAGCTTTATTTCTTCCGTGCAATTGACGCATAAGAAAGTTTCTCGTTAAGGCAGGAGATGACATGCATAAGAAATGAATTCGAGCTTTTTTACTCAAGTTCTTTAGACTTTTTGAAAAGGCACTCGAGTTATTTTATAAGGTCAAAAGACGCTAGATTAATTAATTGAATTTTATTTATGTTGCATTTTATGAAAACTTTTGTACCAGAATATAAAGAAATTTCGAGGACAAACGTCTGCCCGAAGGTCAAAAAATATTTGCCTTCGGGAAAACGATATCCCCTTGCTTTTTATTTGTCTCGTTACAAATTTGGTATGTAAAGAGAAGCTACTCGAAGAACAAGTTTGATGGGGCGGAAATTGTGAGTCAGCCGTAACTCTTTTGTTATTTTCGTAAAAAAGAGGAACAAAGTTCATAATATTTCTCTAGAGCCGTTGCAGCGACACTCTTTGCAGCTTTTGTAGTGAATAGATACTTTACTACGTGGATCTTTGACATGGGCGGCAAAAACTCAAGGTAAGAAGTAACCTTTTTCGGCGTTTAAAAGAATTCTAGTCTAAAGGACGTCAAGTTCGGCGATCTTGAGGCAAAAGACATCGATGGTGGAATTGTGAAAATGAGTGAATTCCTTGGACATCCTACAATTATCGTCAATGTAGCGTCTCAATGAGGCGTGACCGACCGAGAGTATACCCAACTTCAGGCAGGCTTCGAAAAAGCAAAATCAGATATTATTTGATGAATATGAATTTGTAAGCCTTTCAAAGCAACTTATCAATACTTTCGGCGACGATTTAAAAGTCCTTGCTTTCCCTTGTAATCAATTCGGCAAGCAAGAACCTGGCACTGCCAAGGAGATTAAAGAATTCGTCAAAAAGTAGGAATAAATAAGTTTGCACAGATGAACCTATTTAGATATAATTTTACTGGTCGACTTTTCACAAAGTGCGACGTGAATGGGGCTGACGCACATCCTGTTTTCCAGTGGCTCAAAGCTCAAGACGCAGGTTCTGGAACCCTGACTGACAATATCAAGTGGAACTTCACAAAGTTCCTGCTCGACAAGCAAGGCAAAGTCGTAGGCAGATGGGGTACAGTGACTGCTGCTGGTGACCTGGAAAAAGAAATTAGAAAGCTGTTATAACTTACACAAAGATTTTTTGCAAGAAATTGTGAACGATAAATTGAGTTTTGAGGAAGACAAGCTGAAGTGTTGCGATTCCAAGCGCGCTCTCTTTGACTTTTTGAACGAATGAAGGCTTTCCTGAAACCGCAAATGCGGACTGAAAGCTCTGACGAGATTTCTAAAAGCGAAGCGGGGCGCACAAAATATCTTTTACTCTTTTTCACTGAACTTCTAATAAAAAAATCACCCAGATTTAGTTTATTCAGAAAAAATCATTTGATATTCTCAAAATATAATTAACTTGCATAAGTTGGTTTCGCTAATTTCACGGACGCCTCATTTGTTTACAACTATCACCGCAGCATTACTCTCCTCTTTGGCGTTTCTCCTCTTATCAGACTTCATACTAGAATCGTTGTCAGTCCGTATCGGTCAAAAAATGAAGCTTCTTACTTTTTTTCTTGCTTTTGTCGGCCATTCAGTTTTGGGAGAAGAGAAGTCAGCAAGACCAGAGAACTGGTGGAAGATGCAGAAAATAAAGCAGAATCGACTTGAAAGAATGCAGAGGAAGCAGATCACATCTACACGAGTTATAACTTCAACAACAACGAGTACAACGACGACAACGACAACAGCTTTTGTGAAACCAAAAAAGTCAAGCCATAAAAAATCGCGGAGAAATAGAAAAAAGGGCAAAAATGTCGACTACTCGACGCTTTTTGATCTGAACACGGACAATCTCGAGCTAGAAGATGCAGCTATCAGCACCCCTCAATCGCCAAATAATAATAACATTTTGTCGATGAGTAGGAGTCAATCAAGAGGAGAGGTAAATGGCATTCATCCAAATACTAGGAAAATTGCTGGCATGCTCAGGAAATAGTTGGAAGGCGTTTTTGATTTTAGTTTTAGATTAAACCTTGCGGCTGATACTCGCTGTTACGATTTATTGTTTTGAGGATGATCTTAATGTAAATTCAGATCGTTTCTTTTCAGAAAAATATTTATTTATATATATAATTTTACAATTATGGTTTTTCTTTTTTCCAACTCTCGCGATAAGACATCGAATGCTCGCGATGGGGATTCAAATTCGCTTCCTGGATTTGCTCGGATACGGGTGTTGGTGTTCTTTCCTTATCAGACATGATTTACGGTACGCAGAACATAAACTTTTCTATGCACGTTTTTCTTGTGCGATAGCAATTTAGCAAATCTTGTTTTTAGACCCCGCAACAAGGAGCCTTCGGATAAGATCGACGAGATCTGTCGCAAATGGTCAAAATGCCATGAATGTTCCTCGATAGATAGCTACTATCAGTGCTCGGCTCAGGGGCACGATATTTACCAAGTACAAGGTATCATTGCGACGGGCAAATTTACATGTGCAAGTAAGTATTACCGACTAACAATTGATCTTGTCGATTTCGACCGAATTTGTTTTACCGTTACTTTTAGGCAATGAGGACGGTTGCTCTTTGCGAGCATGCGAATGCGACACCGAACTTGTTTACAAGGTAAACCATTTTGAATAAACATGAACTTAGTCTTTAATAAAGCTATCCGATCTACTTGCAAACAACCCGAAGAATTTTAATATTATGAACAGCTACGAAAAAGGCTTCAGTCCTTATTCGCAGTGTCGCGAAAAAAGAATGATGTCGGACAGAAAGTCAGATAAATGCTGTGGCGAGTTCCCTGATCGGTGAGTTTTATAACTTAAAAGCAGCTTTCTGAGCTTTTTAAGATTTCCATTTTGGTCGAACATGAGCCAGAAAGCCTGCTGCGGATCCAAAACATACGACGTGAACTTGTTCGATTGCTGCCATGGAGCCAAGCTCGTGCCGAAATCGATGAATTGCCCTCGACAACTGTAAAGTATTCCTGGTACATGTTGTTACACACAAATTTTGATAATAAAAGTCTCATTTTTAATCACCAGATTTATTTAAATCTTCAGAAAAGTTCGGAAGCTGAATTTTTGTATTCAGAAAAGAGTTAAAGTTAGTAACGAGTTTATAACACGAATCTGCTGCTCACAGAAATAGTACAGGGAATGCGTTGAGCTACAGTTAAGTGGGAAGGTATCTCGCGGAAAACGAGATTAGAATCTGGGTTGGCCGGCGGCGTGAAACGGAGGCTGGCGACGCTCGAGAACTTTTTCTGAGCTTTGCCAGCCCCGGGTTCACGAAAGAGTTGCGCAGAAAAAAATTTTCAAATTTTAATTTCGCGAAAAAAGGCGCGCAGGCCTCCACAGATGGATTTTTTTAGACGAATTTGTTAGTAAAGAAACTGTTCAAAAATAATGTTCATAGTTTAGTACACTAATGTACTGTTGTACTGTCGAAAATTGATACCAAAAGGGATCGAAAAATTGTCGCGTGGGCACCAGTAATGACATCTGTAGCTAAAAGCGTCATAAATAGCTTTTAACTTCGTCATTGATAAACTTGTTTTTGCATTTTGTCGTTTTGGTAAGTAGGCTACTAATTATAAGTAGATAGAGAGAGAAAGTAAAATAGTGAAATAGTAGAGCTCGGGAAGTTACATAACTTGCCGGGCAAGGGCAAAGCCACGGTTTTCATCAGTGCCAGGTCCAACGGGCTCTCGGATTTGAGATACCTGTCGTTTCAAGACCTTAAAAATCGAAATTATTTGGCATATTTATGAGGTTTATTTACCTTTTCAGTTGAGAAACCAGGGCTAAGCTTTCCTGAGTTGTCATCAGAAATCTCTGAGAAATTATCCCCATGTCCAGAATCTTGGCTAAATACAGTGTAAAAATTGAAAATTCGATTAATAACATACCAGGAGCCAGAAATGATAGATTTATCGTCAGAAATAGAAGAACCATCGTCAGATAAGAGCTTGCCATGAGCAGCAAGGCGATCTTGTCTGTACAGAGTTCTTCGCATTCGCGGTCCCAAAAGGGCCAATCTCATTCCAGTTTCGCTAAAAAATGGTTAGCAAGCTGCTTATCGCTACTTGAATGCTCACCAGAAACTCTCTTTGAGCTCTCTGACAGCCTTGAGGGCGGCTTCCGAGCTCTCAAAGTCAACAACGGCGCAAAGACTGTCTCCAATGTCGGGCACTTGAGTGGCATAGTTGCGCAAGTCGGAAGGAACCTCCTTTCCAGGGCGGAGAAGACGGACGAGCCCGATATCTCCATACTCGCGGAACATGGTGGTGATCTGGTCGACACTGTCAAACTCTGGTGGCACGCGGATAGCGACGACCGAAGTAAGTAGACGCGGCTTGCGAAGAGTTTCGGGAAGGATGTCACGCCGTTTGACACGGTATCCTTGAAATAAGAGATAAGTTCACGTTGCTTATTTTATAAATTTACGAGATTCTTCAGTTAACGATATTTAATAATATCATAATAAAATGCTTACCTTCAGGTGAGACCTCAAGCTGAGGCGCCAGCTTCAGTGCATGTCGAACAACTCGCCAGTCTCTCGTGAGCTTTTTGACCTTTTTGAAGCTTGTCATAAGCTGTTAGTATGGTTCACAATTAGATCGTATCAATTTTAGATGGTTGACTGTGTATTTATTTAGAAAACATATTTAAGAGTGATTTAGGAATTGTGGAACCGCTCCTTGATAGAGATATATCCTTCGGATTTGCATCGGATTTGTCGCAGGAGATATTTGTCTTTGGCAAGGTAGTCGTCGGAAAGATAATACTCCACCTGGTCGATGATAGCTTCTGATTCTTCCTGAGTTGGCGCGTCGTAATCACCTTCGTCAGAGTAACTGATCAAGCCAGAATCATTCGACGAGCCACCTGTATAAAAGTTACAATCCGAACAGAAAAATAAGAAAGCATCATCGACTGATGCTGAACCTGATTCGCGAGAGTTGCGACGCTCTCTTGGAGATTTTGAAGCATCGTTAATGCGCATGCGCTCTGCTTGTTGGGCGATTTCCTCAATCTCAGCAAGTTGAATGCTCCCGCGTTGCTTGATTGGGACGTATTTGTTCTATGAAGAAGATAATTATCAGAGCAATCAGATATTATGGCAATTTTGTGCAAATATAATTACATATATCGGACATATTGGAGATGAATATTTAAAATAGAAAGGGCTGTTAGGGTGTTTACCTTTGTGATTGAGGATTTTCGTCCTCTCGAGTTTGATTTCTTGCCGCCCGCGTTGATTCCTGAGTCACGAGAGTCAATGGAACTGTTGTGAGATTCAGTGCGAACGAGACCTTCGCCGTTGTGGCCCAGAAAAGCGTCGGGATGTCCGCCAGCTGGGATAAAAACGGGAATTTGTTCGGCTGGCCACGGCATGAAAGGGTGATGGGCGTTCGGATGGGCCGAGTATGCCGGCACGAAGCCTCCCACAGGAGCATATCTACAGAAAATAACTTAATTGTGCGATTTCAAGCAGTTTTTCGACACATGATCTGGGAGATCTTTACGTTCTGGCATCCAAAGTGGCGTCTATTTGCACGATTTGGCGGGGCTGGGAGCTTTTAGAAGTGCATCCGTACCACACTAGCCTCTCGCGGCGGGAGAGCGGTGTGGTAGCATGAGCTTCGCCGCGTGGGGGAGTCATTTTAAAAAGCTTAACACGACGTCACTAGCACCACCAGCACCATCATTTAGACGATGGGACATGTTTGCGTTGCGTAACTACCTCTCTAGATCAGCTCAACCAAAAAAACATTTCAGATGGAGCCTAATTTTCGGGTTGGCTACAAGCGCAAGATCAGATTTTTGTCCAGGTGTTGCGTCTGCCGGGTTTATGCAAGACGCCGTGTACTCGTGGTTAAGGTTTTTGGTGGAGCATTTCTAATTTATAATGAGCTGCAATTTTTGCTCTTTTTGTCTTTGAGTCAAAATGTCTGAATAAACTGGTCTCTATTTCATGATATAATAGCCCGACATTCCTCCCCATACTATAGTGTGTATATTTACCTTTGTTCAGTGTACTCTTGTGGGAAATAGGCGCGATGAGCATATCGGCTGTCCAACATGTAGTATCCAGGAGGTCCTTAATAAAAAATGTTGATTTGGTGATTATCAGTTCCGGACTACTCCTACTCAATTATATTTTATTGACTATAAATAATTCTCAAGAACATTCAAAGTCATGTTTACGAATTCAAAATCTCATTATCTCAACTTTAAATTTTGAATATTTGAGAAAGCTAATTCAAATAAATGAGATAAGATAACATAAAGCTTGTTAGAGGCCACGAGATGTCATAACGTGTGTCGGGTGTAACTCTAACTCAACGGCGAAATTCGCGCAAGGACCGTCACATTAATTTTGTTTTGGCAAAATTAAAAAATTTAATATGTAAGACTTTTAGTTGTTGCGCGATAATTCAGTTTTTCAATGTATTATTATTTTGGAGACTCAAGACTGGGATTAGGGGCAACGTTGTTAGAAAGACGCGGTTTGGCATTTTCGCCGATCCGGTTGCGCATCTTTCCACGTTGTCCAAAAAACGTCTATTTGTGTATTATGAAACTCTTGCAAAAAAGTTGAAGTTTAACTTGAGATTTAATTAAACGCCCAAGTACGAGCTGTACCTCTGACGCTGTTAATAAAGCTACGAAAAGGTCATATTCATTAGCTTTGGGGAGCCCAAAATATCTCCAGCGGATGTATTTAACCATTTAGAGGGGTACTTGTGCTGATGGATTTCATGGTAATAATTTAAATAAAGATTTTTTTTATTAATTTTCGAAGGATAAGAATTGTTCGATTTATATATTCAAAGTACGAAAGATAGCTTCTTTGTGATACATAAATATCACGTTCCAGAATTGTTAAATAAGCTTTCTTATCTTGAAATCATTATTTTGACTTGGCTCTTAGAAGAAAATGGAAGTTTATTCTTGTGCGGTTTTGCTTAGCTTTTGCTATTTTGGACATTGCTTGTTTATGCGCCTGCTCTAATCACTTCTATGTTTGGGAAAAATAACGCAAAATATATTTAGAAGACATAACAAATCACGATTTGATGCGTAATCGAGAAATAGTGCTTATTCGCGAAATTAATCAAAACTTAATTTGCTAAGATAAACGTTTTCCAAATTATAAAAACATTTTTTTATTTTGCTTATCTACTTGTTCACGTTGTTCAATGCCAACAGTTAGATTGTTTTTATATTAATTAGAGTAATTGTTTTACGATCTCAAAAGTAGCTAACAGTTGAAAATTATAATGAGGAGTTCTTTTGAATTTTATTAACCAAAATCTACGTTTAAAACCCCGTTCTAATCAGCAAGTTCGTACCTTTGTTCGGTGAGCCGTACATGTCGAATCGGTTTTGTGAGTCGAAGTGTTCCTTCTCTCGATCTTCCGAAGTCCGAAATTAATATGTATGTATATTCTACAGTGGTGTTTTTTGACTACTGCTGCTGGTTAAGCAGTTTACCAAAAATATATTTTTCACGAAATTTTTTTGGTTTAAAAAATGTTTTTTTTTATTGTGCTAGACTTATGATGACACCAGAGAGTATTGTGAGTTGTTCAACCCTTTTTTACGGTTCACTTTATGTTCTCCTAATTTTTCTCTTTGAAATAAATCTGAACGACGAAATTGAAAAGCTAAAAAAATTATAAGTGAACCGTTTCCTACTCTAAGTTCTCTCGCTATGAAAGCTTGGTGTCGAGGAGGTTGCGTGAACAGCTCGTTTTGGTGGTGGTGTCAGAGCGAGCCGCTCATTGGCCCGAGCTGACGCGGCCTCAGATCTACTGCACCAAAAGACCTGACAGCACCAGGTGTGCTACACGCGTTCCGTGTTTGAGCACCACCACCACGGTGATGCATCAGCTACACCTCAATTTCACCAACAAAGAATACAAAGCAACAGAATAAGGGGATATTTTCGTATCTCGAGTAAAAAACTCAAAATAAAACTCTTGAAAAATTGGACTTCGTCAAACAGAAACGGGATTCTTACAAAATGATGAAATGATAAATTATGTTGTTGAAAACAACAATGGTAAATACTGGATTTGGCAATACTGGTGTACAGTAGCGCCAAGACCATACAATTAACTTTCGCAGGTCGAAGGGCTTTTATGATTGGCAGCAGGGGTGAGGGAAAAGTGCACTCGCAAATTTTCAGTTTTCACTTTGCTAGTGTAAAGTGGAGAAAAAAATTTTTTTGTGGGAATCTCATGCGTGATCACGCGAAAACAGAAAGTGAAAAAAGTGAAAATGAGATTCACCGATTTTCTATTTTCACTAAA
>Ga0115008_10005597_pt1 | contig 10365 bp, 7 predicted proteins | sample FraStrMetagenome_FD_87164 | JGI IMG/M metagenome (GOLD analysis project Ga0115008, IMG submission 87164) | Marine eukaryotic phytoplankton communities from Arctic Ocean - Fram Strait ARC3M Metagenome | ecosystem: Environmental > Aquatic > Marine > Oceanic | place: Fram Strait | collected 2012-06-18
GTGTTGTTCATGAAAGACAATCCACAAAGAATGGAATGGTGGGATAGGAGATCGTTTGATGAGCTGCTTCGGATTACTGTCTCGAATGGGTTCGGGTGTATAGAACAAGAGAAGGTTATTAAAGATATGTACCCATCCTATTATCATTAACATTCAAAATGGAGGGAATTCGCGATGAAAGGGGGTTATGCTCGAGAGAAAGATAGAGATAAGGTTGATGTGTTTTCTTCGGTTTATCCGGATCTTGGTACATGGACTGATTCACTAGAAATTCCTATATTGCAATCGCTTACTCCAGTGTGCTATGGAGGGGTTTTCGCAGCTTCTATGCATAATTATACAAGTGATCGTGTATCTGTTTGGACAAGGATTGAAGAAAACTTGTCAAGAGGAGATAATATTGAAGAGGGCCACTTTTGCGAACGTATTTGGGCTGGGCTCTTATCTAAACCACTCCAAGAAAGTGCAGTAACATCACTGTTGAATAAAAAGACGAACGTAATGTGCAAAGCTAGATGGAAGAATAGATGTGGGCAATTAGCATATATTGAGTGACACCGAAATCCTTAATTGTAAAAATTGTAGTTTTGAAGAGTAAATCTATTGCAATCAGTATAGTGTTCATCTTAGAAGGGCCAAATATTTCCCATAATGCGTTTATTTGAAAATATCAATACATGTACTGTGTAAATACAGACATTTGTTCTCAAAAGAGTGAGAATTTAGTCTGTCCCCTTGTGTTTAATAGTGTCAAGCATCAATTTGTCAAAATCGGTTATTTCTTTATATATGATGAATGTATTTGCCTATATGATAAATAAAGATATATATATATATATATATTTATGTATGTATATATATATATATATATATATATATTGTGCAATGAACACTATCTTACTGATGTTCTACCATTGACTCGCGCAACAATTCTTCCGACAAGGCTTTAAGTCCAAATACTCCTCTAGGCTCGGTATCAATGAATGGTACGATAGTTATATCCGCAGAAGGAGTTGAAGAGGAAGAAAAGCGACGCAGGTCCTGGATGGCGAGAGATTGACCCTTGGAAACGCGTCCTAAGAATGCCTTAACATCATCGCCATCGTCACTTAATACTTGATTAGCAACAATATTCCTAACTTTAATGGGCATATCCGGATCGTCAAATGTTAAGTCGTTGAGTAAACGGATTGATTCTCGTATAGCAAGCTCCGTCAGGACTGTAACAATCAAAAATTCTGTAGACTCGGCATCTATAAACAAATCCTCTAAATCAAACATTTTTATTTGGAAACTTTGAAGTGTAGACTTTGCACTGGCAGCAGCGCTGTTCAATTCTTCTTCATTCTGTGTTGCACCTGAAATCATCATCTAAGGTAAAACGCCAGATACACGAAGATTTTAGATATTGCGAAAACAATAAACTACAACATTACAGGCGAATGGTATCCAATAAATTACCTTTACTGTAGGGTTGGACTTAATTTTTCGAGAAATAACTAAGACCCTATCTATTAAATCAGCCAAAAAACCGGGGGTCGACAACATACGAAGTGTATGCCCAGTTGGTGCTGTGTCCAAGATAATCCTGTCAAAATTCCCTTTTCGAATAATATTTATGACGTTCGCAAGAGCAACAATTTCATCTGTTCCTGCAGGCAACCTTTTAAATTTCAAATAAATTCAGCACATCGGTTTAAAATTGAAAGAATTAAAAATTCTTACGTGTCAAAAACTTGGCCCAATTCGCGAAGCGTTGATCCTATACCTCCTTGCGATGATGTTAAGTCTGTTGATACAGATGAACCTACTAAGTCATCAATAACTCCTTTGAACTGTTTCAGGGCAGATGATGGATCAACTTCCATTGCAGATAAGGATCCTCCAGATGATAATCCAACGTATGGGGATTCGACGAGAGATCCACCACCTAAATTCATATCTAGAGCGTCTCCAAGACTATGTGCTGGATCAGTAGAAATAATTGCAACTCTATGACCTGCCTCTGCCATTGCTACTGCTATCGCACTTGACGTTGTGGTTTTTCCTAATTAATATATTTGACATCAGAACGACGAGAGAAAAATATCATTGACGGCTTGAACCTACCAACCCCACCCTTTCCTCCAGCTATTACAACCTTTGTCTTGTCACCTACAACGAAATAGAAAGGAACAAGTAAGATTATATAAGCAAGTAGATGGTACATATTACTTACCATTTCCATGCATTAGATTTTCAAATGCTGGATTATCAAGATAGCAAGCCTTTCCAAGGTAACTAAGTGCTGGAGCACCAACAAGTTCCACGTCGAAGAAGGGCGTTTCAGTTATTTGTACAGTGCCGCCTCCGTTCTGTTGATATTCTCCACTATTACTAACCTCTTGTGCTGCGCTTTTCAGAGACTTCAAACAGCTTTGCTGACCAGCGACTCGTCTTGAGTAGTATCTTTTCAATGCTTCCTCATCTGAATTATCACCTGAAAGCATGTTGTCAACACATTGGTTTACAATAATGTCGGTAACTTGAACACCTTGAGACCGAAGTTCGTCATACAAGCGTTTACTTTCAGAAACTCCAAGCGTCGTAGGCACTGTAACGATGACAAAATTCGTTTTATTCGAATCGGATAGGACGCCTTTGATTTTGGAAATGCGCCTTTTAAAATTTTCGAGCTTTGACAACGCACTGTCAATAGTTTGCGCCCTTTGATTTGCTTCTGCGTTTCCTAAGAAAGCCTGCAATGTTGATGCAAAGCCTGATAACTTTGCTCTTAATTCAATTAGTTTTCCAAGGAATCCGTCTAAAAATGTGGGCAAGGCAAGAAGTCTCAGTGTGTGACCAGTTGGTGCTGTATCCACAATGACAACATCGTATGATCCGTTCTCGGCTGAGTCCAATACGTTCGAAAGAGCTACCACTTCGTCCAGACCAGGCGGTGGGTTAGAAAGTAAATCCCCAAACTCGCCCAACCCTAGATCCTGCAACAACCCAGGCTGCACACCCAAGGCATCGGCAAGCTTCTGTACATCAAAGGCTTCCAATATACTTCGAAAATCATCCAGCGCTTGATCCGTATCCACTTCGACTGCCGTGAGCCTGCCTCCAGTAAGCGGATCATCCAATACCAACGGATCCCCGGACAGTTTAACATCCAACGCATCACCCAAACTGTGCGCTGGATCCGTGGAAACAATAAGTACATTCTGATCACCATTATTAAAATCCGAGGCCAAATGTACAGCCAACGCCGACGAGGTCGTCGTCTTACCAACGCCACCTTTCCCTCCAACGAATAAAATTTTTCCATCATCGTTACCTTTAGTATTCGAATTATTACTGCTTATGTCCTCCATTAAACTTTGAATGGAAGATAGAGCAAACGATGATGGTGAAGAAGTCGTCTTGTACGAAAATCCAGTCGAGAATCCACACACACCCACCGCAGAAGACAGGAAACAAACAGTTACAACAGTGATCGATGAGAGATGCTTTGGCATATTTTGGATTGGATGCAATCGATCTTAATATTTATAACAACGTGATAAAATCTTTTCTTATGATAAACGAGCTGTGTTTTATGTTTACGTGTTGCTCTCTTTCAAAATACTAGTTGTATTTTAATACTTGTCTGTAATGTGTTAAAACTTTAGAGAGTCTATTTTTGTTTTGTAAGGATTCCATCGAAGATCCTGCGGTCGTAGAATGCGATTGCGTGTCAAAAGCTATATTGGACTATAGCCGTTAATCGAGAATTGCGAAGGTGTATTTTCGTATTTTCCAGCCTACTCGTACATGCGAAAATTGTGATCATTGTGGACCAATCAAAACATTAATCGCACTGTTATTGAATACCGGTACATGTACATGTATTTATACCACACGCACGTCCGTGTAGATTCGTCACGTATACATGTACCATGTACATGTACCATACCGTGTATGTTGTACATATGTATACCTACCGCATACTCTGTACTCTGTACTCTGTACTCTGTACGAGTACAAATGTCGTATGTCGTATCCTCGGAATCTAAAATTCACATATCGTATCCCGATTCGAGTTCACACATTTAGCACGTTCATTGCCCATGCCCATGCTGCCATGCTTGCATCTGAAAAACAGTTCAGTTCAGTGATGAATGACGAATTTACGAGTTCCTAGACTTAGCTGACGTGTTCGTCACTGAAACCAAGGACAGTCGCAAAGATTCGCACTCATGTCAATGAAGTTGACGAGAAATCTTACGAGAGATTGATACGTGACACCTGTTGGCCTTTCCTATTACCACTCAATCAAAGTCACGAGATTTTCAATGAGCATCATAAATTTGACGTCTGTTTTACCGGAAGTGTAAAAAGTCAAATCGCATTAATAGATCACATCTAATATCAGCAACTATGTCTGATTGGTCAGCCTCTGACATTATTTTCAGTAAGTGTATTAGAATCAGTGTATTTTCTTTTGGAGTGATGTGACGACCGCCGATGACAATCGGCGATGTCCAACATCAATGAATTGATCCAATGATGCTAATGTACATGAACGGGTTATTTGCTAGAGTTTGATTTCTCATCGAAACGGCTTACATTGGTTACTTTATTTTGTAGTCGCTGGAGCGGTCGCTCTTTTATGGGCATGGATTCAATTCAAGATCATTTCTGAGATCCCCGTCAAGTCTATGGGCGATGGCCCCGTAGGAGAAACTACGTCCCTCACTACAGGAGATGAAGCCGAGGCCACATCGCGTTTGAACGAGATTTATACCGCAATTTATGAAGGTGCTGACTCTTTCCTCAAGGCCGAGTACGCCGTTTGTTTCAAGTTTGTTGCTGTCTTTTTCTGCATTGTCTTTGTTTTAGTTGCTTGGGGTACCGATTGGGACATGGCCAGGGGAGGCTTCACTGCTATTTCCTTTGCTCTTGGTGCCTGCACGAGTATGGCAAGTGGATACCTTGGAATGAAGGTTGCAGTGTATTCGAATGTGCGTACTACTATATCTGCTCAGAAACCTGGTTGGACCTCCTGTTTCAACACTGCCTTCCGTGCCGGTGCAGTAATGGGCTTCGCTTTGTGCGGTTTGGGAATGCTTATGCTTTATATCACTATGCTTGTTTTCCGCGTATACTATCCAGATGCTGAAGACTGGCATTATCTGACTGAGTCCATCACTGGTTATGGTCTTGGAGGTTCCTGTATTGCCATGTTTGGACGTGTCGGTGGTGGAATCTATACTAAGGCTGCCGATGTAGGTGCTGATTTGGTTGGAAAAGTTGTTCATGGTATTCCGTAAGTTGTAGTCTTCGCCCCTTAAACTCGTTTTGGGCTCTCTTAGTATTTACAGGCTTACCGTGTGTTGTTTAATCAAATAGGGAAGATGATCCTCGTAACCCGGCTACCATTGCTGACAATGTTGGTGATAATGTAGGTGATGTCGCCGGTATGGGTAGTGATTTGTTCGGTAGTTTTGCGGAGGCGACTTGTGCTGCGCTCGTGATTGGTTCATCAATTGGCTCATATGGATGGGATGCTATGCTCTTTCCCGTCGTCGTTTCTGCAGTTGGTATCTTCGTCTGTTTGATTGCATCGTTCATCGCAACAAATATTAGGCCTGTCATGGATGAGAATCAGGTGGAGCAAGCGCTCAAGACTCAGCTTATTAGCACTACCGTACTTATGGTTCCAGCAATTTACGCCGCAGCCACCAACATGCTTCCCGAATCATTTGAGCTTCCGGTGACGGTTGGTGACGGAACTATTACTATTGGGCCATGGGAGTGTTGGGTCTGCGTTAGCGCTGGTGTTGTGGGTGGTTTGATCATTGGTCTTATCACGGAGTACTATACCAGTCATTCATACGGTCCTGTAAAAGAAGTTGCAGATGCATGCAAAACTGGATCCGCAACGAACATGATCTACGGTATTGCACTCGGGTACAAGTCTGCGATTATCCCGGTTCTTGTTTTGGCTTCTATTATTTACCTCTCCTTTCGACTGTGTGACTTGTTTGGTGTTGCACTGGCTGCAATTGGTATGCTTTCTAACTTGGCCACTGGGTAAGTTATCGCACGTGTTATATCGTTGCAAGCATTTCAAAAACTTTTTCACTATTTTTCTTCTTTCAGACTCACCATCGATGTTTACGGACCTGTATGTGATAACGCTGGTGGTATTGCCGAGATGGCAGAGCTTCATCCAGGTGTGCGTGAAAAGACCGATGCATTAGACGCCGCTGGAAATACTACCGCTGCAATTGGAAAGGGCTTTGCGATTGGGTCGGCGGCCCTTGTATCTCTTGCATTGTTCGGTGCCTTCGTTACAAGAATTCGGTCGGCATCCGGTGATACTCTCTTTTCTAACGGTGTCAATATGCTTGAGCCCCTTACCTTTGCATTTTTGCTAGTTGGTGGTATGCTTCCCTTCGCATTTGCTGCTATGACAATGAAGTCTGTCGGGCTTGCTGCGATGCAGATGGTTCATGAAGTTCAACGCCAATTCGACGAAAAACCTCACTTGCTGGATGCAAACCCTACTGAACGCCCTGATTACGATGCATGCATTGCCATTTCTACTAAAGCATCGCTTGAAGAAATGATTGCACCTGGCGCCATGGTTATTTTCACGCCATTATTAACTGGGATTTTCTTTGGCGTCAATGCCGTCAGTGGCCTCCTTGTTGGAGCACTAATTGCTTCTGTCCAGTTAGCTATTTCCATGTCTAACTCCGGTGGAGCTTGGGATAATGCCAAGAAATACATTGAGAAAGCTGATCCTAGCTCAGAATTGAAAGGAAAGGGTAGTGATGTTCACAAAGCAGCTGTTGTGGGTGACACTGTTGGAGATCCATTTAAGGATACTTCAGGACCCGCTCTTAACATCGTCATGAAGTTGATGGCGGTGTTGTCTCTTGTTTTCGCCGACACATTTTATGCAATTAATGATGGTCGGGGAATTTTCTCTTTACAATAGTTAATAAACTTAGTAATTTGTTCCTGTAAAATAAGTTTACTAGCATTATACGGGTATAATTATCTACAATTCTAAAACAATGTAAGTAAAAAGTTTAACCAAAACTGGAAATACTTATTGATGACGTTGCGCGTGTCAAAAGTTCAAATTTGCATTGTTCAGGATTAAAGGTCGATGGAACTAGAATATATGATGAATTCGCTTTCAGTGATACCTTTAAATGAACACTGTTAGTTCCAGATAAATAAGAACCACCACCGCTTGACGCAATTACACCGCATGCTTTCCCTGCAGGACTGGCATAACGTGGTAGTGCATAACTTCCATGGCTTCCCGATGGTGAAAAAATTGTCAAATTTGATGCGATATTCAATGGTGCCATCGTATCATCAATATCCATTTTAAAGTAACAATGACATAAGTTCTTTGAAGATCCATCAACATTGACCAAGAACATTGGATTCGATGTATAATTTCCATGGTTGGGAGATCCACAAGCGGTACATTCGTGAAATGACCAAGATCCACTCAAGTGATATTTCTTTGTGAATTCCAACTGTGGTACTTCCTTTACAGATATCGGCACAGAACTATTAAACTTTAAGACAAATGGCCCCAGTTGACCTTCTTGAAAAGTGCTTGCGACGAGTGTATAGCGACCTTTTGGAATCTTCTTTGTGTCTGTGGCGACAAACCCGTTCCTATAATCCCCAGAATCCAAAATGGGTGAGTTGGAACGCCCAAAAGCTACACGTGACGTAAATGGTTGGTCCTCGAGCCGGAAGTTGATAGGAACATTCTTCGGAGCACTAGATTGCATTTGTAACAAACAATTCGAAGGAATATTGACATCAAACATAGGGTTCAATTCATAGATGCCTTTTGAGCCTTCACAGGAATGTTTCCCAAACTCTGACTTTAATGTCGTGTTATGAGAAGGAACCTCTGGTGCCTTTCTCAACGTAAAACTTCCTTTTGTACAATAAACTGACAACGAAAAGTTTAAATCATTCATCTTTTTATGCTGCGAAAGCACTAATGACAAGTATTTATCTTTCCCGCTTAGATCAATACGTGTCAATACGTGTGGGCTATTTGAATATGCACCCTTCGACAAACACCCTTCGTTTCCTAAGTACCAAATCTTTTTGCTCGGACCTCCTCGATATACATGCAAAGTCAAATAATCATTGACTTCGGCACCTTCCTGTTCTTGTTTCTTTACATGACGCGAAAGTAAGATCCAAACAGTAGCCTTACTTTTTATTGCATCGTCAGAAAGAGAAACTATATACTGCGGATTTTCTCCAGCATTATAAGAATCGTCCTTAGGTCCAACTTCCTTTGGCCAGGTAGCATGAGTCGTTACTTTATGTTGGAATAAGTCCGGATTCCATGACAAAAACATGTTTGAAAAATAATGTAGCACATCATTCCAGCTAATCCAAAAAACTCCGTCTTCATGCTTAATCGCCTCTTGCCTTTTGTATCCAACTTCATGTTGTAATTGATTCGACCAGCTTTTCATGTCTGTTGCACTGTATTTACCTTTCCACCCACCTTTCATCCATGGATTCTTTAGCTGAAGGAGGCGTACTCCCAACGTTGTTGATTCAAATACGTCTAAAACGGCGTAGGCATGGGCCGTTACTAAGCCGACACGCTCTGCTTCTTCTTCAGTAAGTTCAGATGAAGTTGAAACAGTAATAAGACAATCACCGAATTTGCTGGCGCTTTTTAGGCGATCCCAAGCTCGCTCGGCAGGTGTTTCGTAATCGCGACACTTCTTTTCATTCTGCGCAAAAAATATACGTTCTGGAATCCAACCGGTTAGAGAAAACATGTCGACTGCTGAATTACTACCCGGAAAGTCATATCCACCGCAAAGTTTCATGTATGCTTTTTCAATTATTGGAACCCATAGCTCGAAAGTTGAATACGAAGATACATGCGAACAAAGTGGTCGCAAGTTTAAATTCACAGGTAGAAAGTCATCAACAATAACTCTCCGAGGAATGCCATTCAACCAAAACTTTACCATATATTTTCCTTCCGGGTTCAGGATTGGAGATTTATTCTTATCTTGAGGATATATTAGGGATGTCACCAATTTTCGTTTATATTTCATTTCATAGGCAGCGCAAATACATAGACTTTTAAATTTTGAATGGATATCAATCATAATTATTCATCTTCTGACATTTATAATTGATGAAAATTCATACCTTGCAATAAATGAGCAGTCAGTGACACATGTCTGCTTAATTTTGTATGGAGAAATAGAGCGTATCATTGCTAATTTTCCATTGAACTTTTTTGAAGCGATGAGACTTGGGCGTGCCCACTTGTGATATCCTGCATCTCTCTGTGACTTTGATAATTTGAGAAACCCATCCGGATCTTTCCATTGCTTTGCAAAACTTTCGTCAAATGAATTTACCCTTCTATTGAAAGAGAGTATCTCGTTGTCATCCCAAGGCATAAACAGCCCTGATGCCATAGTTGATGATGTAAACAACGTTTGAATTTCTTCGCGATTCAATGATATTTTAGTTTCTCTATTGCTTTTTTGGTTCGCTACATTTTCTTTCAACATCCTATTCTTTTTCGGGTTCTTCTTAAATTGCTCTAACCGTTCTATTATATCTTCCAGTCTCTCCGTCACAACTGACAACGAAAACGAATGCCGATATTTTATTCGTTCCAAAAGAGTCTGATGTTGCAGGAACAAATTCATAGCTAGCTCATAAAAGGTAGCAACTCTCATCAAAGCATCATGTTGGGACTCTTCCTTGAAAGAACTACTCACAATAGGGACTTTTTCGACTATCGAGACGTTATCATTTGGAAATTCACCACAAACACGATACAACTCTTCTGCTCTCTTCGAAAGCAGTGATATAGCTTTGAGTAAGAACTCGTCCACTTTGCTAAACAGCAATATTCGTTTCGAAGCATCCGTAGTAGTCCCGGCAATTGTATTTAACATACTACATGCTTCTAAATATTTTGAAACTGCGTCGTGAATCTGTGAATTTTTCAGATCAACGTCGAGTTCGGAGGCGGTCGCTGTAACGACTGTCTCCAAGTCACTAGCGAGCATCAATTTCGCAAAGGCTTCATCTAACGATCCAGATACGCTATTGCTCATCGGTATACGAAAAAAATGGAAAAATAAAAGTTGGGATATCACAAAATGTGTGGACTTAATGTCAACGTAGGCGAAAAAAATAGTTTGTAAATTGTTAAAACATGTACGTACATGATTGTGTAGACATCGAAGAAAGCTAGAGAGAGAGAGAGAGAGAAAGAGAAAAGAGAAGATATGAGGTATGAGTAGGTCGTGTACATTAATTACGAGTACGAGCACGAGGACGAGTGCTGTAGATTCTCGA
>Ga0115008_10005598_pt1 | contig 10365 bp, 10 predicted proteins | sample FraStrMetagenome_FD_87164 | JGI IMG/M metagenome (GOLD analysis project Ga0115008, IMG submission 87164) | Marine eukaryotic phytoplankton communities from Arctic Ocean - Fram Strait ARC3M Metagenome | ecosystem: Environmental > Aquatic > Marine > Oceanic | place: Fram Strait | collected...
CAAACAAAAAGCTCAAAAAAAGAGGGCTTACTTTTCTATAACGAGATACAAAAGTTGGTGTATTTTCCTCCTTGTCGAGAAGCCTGATAAGATTTTCAGAGACGATGCTGCTGCAATTCATCATCTCCTGCAATTTTGCCTCCAATGTCCACATAATGCTGTTACGATTTATTCTTAAAAAGTTGCAATAACGATTTATTCATGGCATGTGTTTTTTTATTGGGCTAAATTTTAACTAGGGATCGAAAAGATAATCAGTTTTTGAAAAAGTCCTTCATGTCGACCAGGCTCTGTCTGTAGAGATTGTTCTCGAGATCAGTAGCGCTCACTGCCAAATCTTCCAAAAACTTCTCATCAATGCCACGCTGCTCGATAAAGTTCATCAGCTGATCATAAAAAGATGCGTCCATCGAATCAGTATTCATAACATATGGCAGCTCGGCGGAGTCATCACCGATCTGAGATAGAAATTAATATAAAAAACTATTGAAGATACTAACCATGACGGAAATAATATCAAATGCATCGTCATCGTCATGAGCTTCATCATCCATATTGTACTGGCAGTTCAGCCAAATTTTCTTTCCACCTGTCTTTTCCACGATTATTTCAAAATCAGGCAGGCTAACAATAAATTAATAAATAATTTAAAAATAAATAATGGTTACCAGAGGGGCTCCTCACCCTTTTCTTCCATAAGATCTTGCTCCTCCAAAGTAGGCATAGAACCGTTCAAGTTAAATCGAACAGTGACCTTCTCGCCATCTTTTTCTCTGTTGATAATTCCAATAGCGCCCTCAGATTTTGGCTTGCTCCAGCCGCCAGAGAGGTCGGACACGTTTCGTGCCTTTTCGTGCTCCAGCTGCTCCTCGACCCAGGAAAGGAACTCAGAGTCAGATCGAGAAAGGGCGCGGACAGACGGTCGTACGAGTGACTGAGAAGCGACAATTTGTCGAAGGGCTGGTCGGAAGAGAGCTCGTGCGAGCATTGTCAAATCTGAAAGAAGAAATAAATTTCTAGTAAATAGAATTCAAATTCATCTTCATCGTCGTAAGAATTCTCGTAGTCAGAACAAGAAGAGCATATATCAGAACTTGAGCTATCAAGAGACATAAACGGGTCTTTCGGTTTTGGTTCGATAAAAAAGCCACCGCAGCGTGGACATTCTTGATTTTCTGTTTTGGCAAATCTAACTTTGATTCTGCATTTTTCAGACACAGACAACTTTTCTGGAAGATTAATGACAATCCCGTCTGTCGGATCTTCTTCAAGTATACGAATTCTAGCGGAGCTCGTCAACTCCCTAAAATTTAAAGAGTTTTTTCAACGTTTATTGAGTACCTGAGCGCGTCAGACTCGACGAGTAATTTAACAAAACGAGCACCAAATTTTGACATGGGAAATATTTCAATTTCATAATCGCCACTGATTCCATAGCTGATTCCACCTTTTTTATAGTGACCTGTTTCTGAAGGCTCGCAGAACTTCTTCCTTAACTTCTGTTTTATCTGCTGAACGAGATCGTAAAGCGAGTCAAGTTCTTCATCGCCTTTCCACCACTTTGGAGCGCTCTGCCATCTGCAAGTCAATACAGATTCAATGTCGTCGAAGTAAACAGAGTCAACTGTATTGTAAGCATCGAACTCTGCGTTACGACAATCGGGGTCCGATTGCTTGTCGATCCAAATTTGCGATTGCCAAATTTCTTCGCTCAAAATCGGGAAAATAGGCGAAGTAACTTGTCTGGCAATTGTAAGAGCAGCGAAGACGACGCTCTGGGCAGAACTACGATCATATCCATCTCGAGCATAGATTCTGATGCTCAAAGGACGTAAAATACTCTCGTCGCAGAACTTGTAGAATTTAAGAATATTTTCAACGGCGTCGGACAGAGAACAGTCTTCAAAGGACTTTTCGATGATTTCACAGTGCTCGTGGAGTTTTGACAAGAGCATCGTATCTGTCAGAGACAGACGGCCAGGTTTCATCTCCGTTGGATCAAAATCGAGAATGTTGTCAAGCATAACTTTTGTCGTTTTTCGAATTTTGTTGTATTGCAATTTTTCGTCATCAAAATTGGTCGTCATAAGCGCGCACGATTTAGAAGAGTTTTTGAATGTCCAAAATCGGAAGATATCGACCCCAAAATCGTACTGCAGCGCCTCAGGCTCAAATCCAAAAGTCCCAACAAAGCTATCGTTCTTACCAAATCTCTCAGTAAAAGCAACGCCTGACGAGTCAACGACGTTAGGAGAGAATCTAAAATGCTTGACCGGAGGCTCCTTTTCGCCAATAATCGCGTTAAGCAAAACTGCTTTTGGGAGCCAAGTTTGAGCATTTTTGACAGTATCAGTCGCGAAATCAAGAGAGGGTGAGTCTATTGTGGTGATGTGCGAGGCTGCAGCAAGGAATGTCGGACAAAAAGAATGAATTGATTTATTGATGTTGTCTTTGTTGGTTATAAGATTGCTCTTTGAATTCCAGTACATATCAATCGAGTTACGAGTCTGGAAGTCTCTTGATAGAAACTCTCGCATATTTTTTGAGACTTCTGTATCACGAACTGGCATTTCTGACTTTGAGCAGAACCCAAGAGGCAGTGGTACTCCCGATCTGATTGATGAAGAAAGCGCCCACTGTTCTGCATTTGAGAATAAATCGACAGCTTCTCGAACACTCTCATCATTGATCTTCATTTTATCGAGAAGCTTGTTCATTTCAACCTGATGCTCTTCAGGCTTCAGTATAAATTGAGTAGTTGGTCTTACAATCGTTTTCTCTAAATGTTCAAACCGATCTTCGGCGTGTTTTTTCTCAAGCGTCCAGTTTGGCTTTTTTTCAAAAGGAATGAGCATTTTCTTTCTAAAAAGGCGGACGATCGACGAAGAAGAATCGGCAAGAACTTGCTCTTGAAGAAGATCGTCGTTTATGTATTGGCCAGCGTATCTTCCATACAAGATTTCTCCTTTATTCGAGAGTGAGACACTTTTCGTTGCTTGAACACACTTGAAGGATTCTTTGCAAAAGCCAGGAACAATTAATGTCGAGCTGCTGACATTGTCTGATAGAATAATCTTCCCATAATGTTTAGGTAGATTTTCAGCAGGCAGACTTAGAATGGAAGAATTTTCTAATGAATAGCTTGTGAGTAGATTTGGAACTATTTCCGCATGACCAGAAGGAGCCGCCGCAATTTCATCGGCTTCGAGAGCTGGAAGATCAGCCGTGGAAACGAGAAATTTCTTGGAATTTATCTCAACTTCTACAATTGATGATCTTGAGTTAATAGCGATCCCTTCGAACAGCGCTAGTTTCCATGGCTGGTCGGTTTTGATTAAAAAGGGCGTGTTCGATTTTACTCCAAGAGATTGGCAGACTTCTTCAGAAAGTGGAACTTTCGCCCAGACCCTCAGACAGTCCTTTTCTTTATATTCTAGATAGCCCTCAGGGAGATTGTAGCCAAAGAATGAGCTACAAATAGCAGGCTCTGTTACTTGTGAAATTGCACCGCGTTTATCAAGATCATCCCAAAGTTTATAAGTTTTTTCAATAACATCTCTTTTGGAATACAAAAAGAAAGCTCATAGAAAGAACTTGGACAATTGTGTACCCATTCCTATCGTGATACAGTTTTATTTTATCCTGTGCAACCGAATGAAATTGATTTAATTTCCGAATCTGACTTCTTCCGTGAATTCTGCATAATTTTTGCCAGATAAAATTGTGATTCGGCGTTCCATCCTTTGAATCTTTCAGTAAGTCGCTTTCATTTTGATCTAGAAGATGTTTCGCGACTTTGAAGCGACTCTGGTAAGTGTCTGGGCAGAAAAACGGCGTGTAAGAAATGTTTTCGCCTTTTTTGATTCTATAGCGACAAATTGCATCCGCTATCAGATGTTTAACAACTGCTTCTGGATCGAGATTGTTTCCATGAGTGGTTCCGATCGGCCTGAATTATGTATTCTTGAAGCTTTTGAAGCATTTTTGTTTCTTACGTGAGATGAACAGAAAATCCCTTTTCTTTTTTCTTCGGAAAAGGATCATGTGGATCAATTTTTTCTTGAATATTAAGTTTCTGGCCAATATTTTCTAGCTTTGCGCGGTTGAGAACGATTCTTTCATTCTGAAACCATCGGGTTCCCTTGCTCTTTTCGGGTCTGAAATGAAGCGGTGCAAAACAATGCTTTGGGATACTGAAGAGATTGAGATTGTATTGAGCTGCTCTTCCTCGGAGAACTTTCATCTGAATCTTAATTAAAAAGATGTTTTTAAATTTCAGTATAAAAATATCTTAAAAATAGAAAATAAAAGAATGTCAAGGAATAAAACGAAAGGCAGGATGATTCTAAAGCTGCTTGTAGCGGAATGTGTAGAACCAAAGGCCAAGCTCGGTGATAAATGGCGGCAGGAACAGGATGAATAAAAAGTAGCTAGAAAATAATTACTATAAGTTCTGAAACACGGAACGTACTAAAGAGTATTGATGGGAAGAGCTGGAGTCACGAAAAGGTAGATCGAGAGCATGATGAGTCCGAAAAGTTGAAAACCTTCGAATGTTATAATTATGAAAATGGAGGTTTGAAAACCTGAGCTAAAAGATTGCTGAAAACCAGATAGAAACGTCAATCCCGACATTAAGCCACCAACTTCAACAGCGATAAATCCGAGCATCACGGAAAGCAGAATCGTCCCAGTCTTCTCTTGCTCTGTTTTCTTCAAAATCGTCATTTTTCGATACGTTTATCAAAGATTAACCTGTTCTGGAGTAAATCCAAGGGGAAGAGAAGCTTCAGCATGCAGCCAGATCTGTTGAATGATCTCTACAATTAGCAAAATATTCGAGATCAAGAAGATGAATCTCATCGGAACCAAAAGACTCGTTGCGGACATCTTGCAGGACTTTTTATGTCTTCAATCTAAAATTTCCTCTTTCAGCAAATATCGGTAGTTTTCTTTATATTTTTTAGCGCCCACGCAACAGCGCGCCCAATTGTGAACAGGAATTTGCGAGAAGCTCATTCTGTAGAATGAACCTTCAGTATTGTCCATACAGTAAGGGGGACCTTTGGATTTTTAACAACATATGTTAACCTAGGCATGAAAATTAGGCAGAAAGATTTGTCAAAGCTTTCTAATTCGCTGGATCTCGAGCTCGCAGCGTAAAATGAGGGCGCGCGGGCGTCTACCTACGCGGCCGATTGTCAGAAAAGGCGATTGCTTTTTAGGGCCTAAAATTTAGGCTCGAAATTTGAGCAAAACCACGTGAATGTCGCTCAGCCCAGAATTCAAAGATCACCTCGAAGATCGTGCTCAGCGATTCCGCGAAGAACGAGAAAAGCTGCTTAAAATTTCTGAACGGTACTTACTGAAATCGTACCCCCCTGGAAACTTCAAACAGTTTCAAGCTTGGTTAAAAATTCGTGATTTAGTACAAAAAAGCAAGCTATAATATTTTTAACCGGCACAGAAAACATTGATGGAACAGTTCTGAAACCTTCCCTTTTCACCGTGCAGCCGACGTACAGCGCAAAAAATTTCTGGGTGATTGCGAAGATAGAAGACCAAACATACTGGTTCTCTCCAAGATGTAATAATCTCAAACGAGATTATAGGGAACATAACGACCTTGAGTACCCTTATCGCATCCGATTAAATTGCAACAATCAAAAAATATGCAAATCGAAGATGAATTTATTCCTAAAAAGCATCGATGAGAATTCGGCTGATTTTTTTAAAAACGAAAACTTCAAACTTGGTCCAATGGAGGAAGCAACCGAGAACCACTTTTTAAACTGCGCCGACAAGGACAGTTGGAAAAACGCATTGATTGCGTATTCAAGGCAGAGTTTAAATTTTTTGAAAAATTTTGTTGAGCTAAACTGATCAAAAATTTCATTAGACTTAGCTCAGCTAACTCACCTGCTCTTGCGGATCGAGCTGATTTTCATAGCAATTCATGACTACAGTTGAGCTGGCTGAGCTTGCAATTTCTCATTATGAATTATTGAGCTCTGTCAGCTGAGCAAATTTACAACTCTAATTAAAGGGCAAATCACAAGGAAAATAGAGTAGCAATGGATCCAGTAAAGCAACGTTTCGTGCTGGCTAAAATTTACAAAGAATATGAGTTTGATGAAAAAACTAAACAAGCCATATTCCCGAAGAAAGAAATTAACATTATACGCAGTTCATCTTACGGGTTTGAGAAAAAATTGAGGGTAAAATTAAAAGTAACGATTTGTTATAAAAACTTTGTAGAACGAACTCTTGGAAGAATCCGAAAAACAAAAAGATAGAACACAAGAAAGCGGTCCTTTTCTTCTTGGTAATGTGGAGTCCTTGGTTGTTAAAAAAGAAGAGAAAAAACGTATTGTTTATACTTCATCTACACTAAAAGAGCTTCTGGTCGTCAATGAGGAGCAAAAAGATATTGTTTATCAATCAGACGCACTCAAGGAGTTAAAAGAAAAATTCAATCTAACACTTTTGCCTGTAAGCGTGGAACCTTGTGCGAATTCAGAGCCAGTTTCTATTCCTTCAATGGTAACGCTAGAAGTCCAGGGTCATGTCGAGAAACAGACTTTGAAAATGCAAGAAGAAGAGATTAAAGATAGCGAAGAAATCGGAGGCCAAGTCGAAGAGGAAACTTATAAAATTGAACCCGTCGCAGATACAGCACCAGTTTTACTTGATACAATGGTAACGCAAGAAGATATAAAATTTGAAGAGACAGGGAGTCAACCCGCTTTGGATATTATAGAAGATATCGATAACGAAGGAGATGACGATGAGGACGATTTCTTCGTCGGAAACATTGATGATAAAGCCTCAACACCCGAAAGAGTCAGGGAGGCAATCAATCACATGTCGACTGGAATATCTATCAAAGAATCTTTGGCAGCAAGCCCATTGCATATTCTGAAGCCTCATCCGGTTCGAAGTCACGAACAATACTTAGACGACATTCATGGAACTCCATTAAATCCTTCAATTTTCACAGTCATTCCTGGTTCTACAAATAACCTTTCATTTCTGATCAAAATCGGCCCGTCAGGATACTGGTTTCGTCCAAGAATCTCGACCAAATTTATGAAGTCAGAAGACCCTGAATTTCCATACGTCATGCGAGTAGCATGTTGCTCACAGCCAGGGTTCAAAATCCATGGAGCGGGATTTTAGCGAAGCGGACTCCGCTCATCGGACTAGAATTTCTGAAATTTTCGCTCAACCGCTCCAGTAATTTTTGTGACACCCGCTCCGCTCGGAAAATCGACGAATTTTGAATCCTTTTTGCAGCGAAAATGCCAGACGAAACTTTCTATTTTTTTCAAATCGACTGATATTTTCGCCGATGATTATCTACGCGTTGAAAACTTCAAAGCGGGCAAGTTAGAAAAATACGATCCATATGCAACTTTGATCGAATGGCCCGATACGAATAGAGGTGCTCTTTTGAGTGTACAAACTGCTCCAATAAATGGAACAGATCATCTAAAAACTTGCGCGGACGACAATGCGTGGAAAAACGCAGTTAAAAAATACTGCGACGCTAGAATGAAGGAGAACAGAACCAGCACGAAATTGAAGCAATGGCAGGTCAGAGAAGAGATAATTAAAGACTGCGAACTCAACGAGGAATTTGCAAAAGAACTGTTCACGTTAGAAATGAACAAGAAATTTTCGGAGGTGTCCAAGAGATTCGCAGACAAGATCGAGGTTGGATTAGAAAGTCAGAAAAAAAAATAGAAATAAAATTAAGGGCAATTTGGAGTGTAACTGTTATAACAAACAACGAAAGATAGATATGTCTTTGATCGCATATGGAAAACTGAAGAATAAAAAGCGACGGGAAGAGTTTGGACTTGATTGCGAAAATGAAATTGAACTGGAAGAAAATAAAGAGCAAGAAGAAGTTGTATTAGAAGAAATAATAGTAAAAAAAGTTCATCAAGAAAAACAGATATTTTGCTCTGCTCTTCTTTCACTGTAAAAAAGCTCATCTTCGACAGTAAATTAATATAAATAATTTAAAATACACACTTAAACTAATAAAATGTAGAATTTTGTATTTATTAAATATAAAAAAGTAAAATTTCTCATTAAAGAATAAAGCTATTGATTGAAGTCAATTTTCTTCCAAGTGAAAGTAGAAAAACAAGTCTGGAACGCGGAAAACGCTCGTAGTAGCATGACGTCACCGCCGCGAGCGCTAATTGGCTGTTGCCACGCGAGAGTAATGACTCATTTTCCGAAAATGAATAATTTTCATCTCTAATTTCTGACTTTCACCAGATTTTTTTCTCAGCTCCGACAAAATAAGTTAAAAAAAATTTGCGCAGATGAGTCATCTTCTCGGGTTGAAAATGAGCGAGCGGGGAGCTGATCTCGGGCTCTTCGGAGCGCTGCGAAGTGCGATCGCGCAGGGCCGGCCCAGTGGCTGAACAAAAAAAAATAAGAAACCAACCAGAAGCTCGTTTTATGTCCCAGGCGCAGCAGCGAAAACGCCGAAAACTCGAGAAATTTGTGAGAAAAAATTGAGCGTAGAATGTGAGAAGAACTAACGAGCGGAGAATTGTAACGAAAGAAGATTTGAGTTTTACGTGAATAAAGTAAGTGGTAAAATTAAGTTGACACAGTTGACAATTTTTTTTATAAGAATCGAAAGTATTTTTTGTGGATTATTTTTTTACTCAATTCTTCGGTAAATTTTAGTTTTCTTGATTCTTTTTTTTTTTGAATTTATTCAAATTAATGAAAAAAAAACAAAATTTCTATTAAGATTTTATTTTTCGCAAGATGAAAATCTATATTTTCGAAAACATGTTTTTCAATCGAGTGAATTTGCCCTTTTCTCGCTGCCCGGCAGCCCTGGTCAGAGATCATTTTTTTGTTCCCGCTCTTGGAACTCTTGCCTTCAAGCTTATTGATTTATTGACTCTGAGTTCTTTCAATTCGCGTTTATTGCTCGTTTTTATGATTCCTCCAGTAAAATCAGATTGGATCATGATTTCTATATTGGTGCAAAATTAACTCTTTTGTCGCCCTTTAATTAGAATAAACATGTCAAAAAGAAAGGTTAAAAGTTGCGAAAATTTTCTAAAAATAATTTTTAGCGACTTGATTTTCAACTCAACTTGCCAAAAACAAAAAATGCTCGACGGAAAATGATGAACTGGCTGCTGGAAAGGTTTCTTTGAAAAATCAGTGATTTCCCACCAAAAGTTCAAACCTCGCAATCCTCTAAATTAGAACTCACTTCCTAATTAGCACCCTTTCTTGACAACGCCCGTGAACCGACAAAAATTAAAATTAACGATGCCCAGTCTCCAGTTGCGACGAATGGCGCCTCCGCCCAGCACTTCCGGACAGAATTCTAAACAAGACGTCCCAGCGCTAAATCTTGCTCAAGACTCAACTGTAAAAGCTCGAAGGAGCCCGCGAATCCATCAGGAAGATCGTTACGATCCTTGCCTACAATCTGATGATGAACAAGATCCCGACGAGCCACCTCTCTTGCCCAGCACAATACTTGACAATGAAAAGATCTCTCAAAATGATGCTAAAAAGTCTACTACGCAAACCCAGACCTCAAAATACCCAGAACCTATCGGCGATCCGAAAGATGACCCGTTTTATATTAGCACTGCTGATTTTACTTCCGATTCTAGTTCTGGCGAAGATGACAACCAAGTGCTCATGCCTACATCTCCGCCAAGGTAAAAAACTCTTTTTTCAATTTTCTTGAAATTTTTCTGAATAAGACCGGACTAAATATTTGCTCATCAAAAGCGCTTGAACTCGGGTACCTAGTCACCGTGTAGAAATTTTTGACACGCAGGTGCAAAAGGCGACAAATTCGTGCTGCCATCTAAGATGCAATTGCCGTTTTTACTATTCAGAGATTGGAATAAAACGAGAGAAAGCGAAACAGAATCTCTATTTTTATTTTTAGGTATTTATTTTAACATTTTATCTATTTTAAAAACACATTTTTAAAATAAATTTTTGGACCAGAAAGATATTCTTCCATGATTCCATAATTATTTTTCGTATTTTCAAACTTTTAGCTCTATTGACATTTAAATTATAGCCCTGCTTACGAAGAACTCGTCAGCACGTCAATCGAAGGCGAACTTAAAATGCACAATTTATCGAACACACTAATCCTCCCCTCGGGCAAGCTCAAGATCGAGCTTCCATCGCCTTGTCAATCGCCTGAACCGCCGCCCGGTCCGCGCACTGAAAATGGTCAGCGAGTCTGCCGCTATTGCGGTATTTTCCCCGAACATGTCAAAAACGTAAGTTTTCTTCCTTGATTTTAATAAAAACGCTTTTTCTAAAGCTTGCTGCCCACGAACGCGCTTG
>Ga0115008_10005599_pt1 | contig 10365 bp, 10 predicted proteins | sample FraStrMetagenome_FD_87164 | JGI IMG/M metagenome (GOLD analysis project Ga0115008, IMG submission 87164) | Marine eukaryotic phytoplankton communities from Arctic Ocean - Fram Strait ARC3M Metagenome | ecosystem: Environmental > Aquatic > Marine > Oceanic | place: Fram Strait | collected...
ATAATTATTGTAAAAAAATATTAATTAAACTTATAATTTTTTTAATTGTTCCTTAAAATTTTTAATTTCATTATCTAAATCTTCAGCCTGCGATTTAAGAACATCGCCAGCTTCATCTACACGCTTTGAATTAGATACAATTTTCTCTTTCTCTATTTCTTTTGTTTTTATTAAATCAAGAACCTCTTTCCGGATATTTGATTTTTCATCAAATAAAGAATTTTCTTTACGCTGTTTAGTTAGTATTTTCGGATCTACTATATTTGTCTCGCATAATTTTTTTTGTGAATTAATCATTTTTACAAAATCATGATCATTATCAAAATTATCTTCATTATATTCTAGAGAATGCAGTTCTATATCTAATTTAAAAACTTTTTTAAAAATATTAATAGATTTTATAATTATTTTGATTTTTAAGTCATCGTCAATATTATAATTTGATAATTCATCTAATTCCTCTTCATCATTAATAATAAAAGATAAACTATGTTGATCATTTTCTATATCATAAATATTTTGATAATATTTTAAAAGCTCTTTTTGATTAATATTTTTTCCAAACCAATTCATAGAGTGTTTATTAGATAAATTTATAATATAAGCATCCATATTATCCAAAAACTCTATTAGGTCCTCATCATTTAATAAATATATTGCAACATTTTGTTCATGTTCGTTTTCAGTTATTTCACTTAACTTAGATTTTGGTAATTCTAAAATAACAGGGTTTTCTAAATAAACTTTATATATATCTGTTTCAAGATCTTTAACTGGTTTACCTATAAAATTAATATTTATATTTTCCAAATCGTCATAGTCGGTTAAATCTGTATAGTTTATCATTTTATATATTTTTATAAAAGATATTTTTAAATATTTTTTTACTTACTAACATTAATATTTTTAATTATTAGAGGATATTTAATATTTTCACTATTTACAAAAATTTTACCTACCTTTAAAACTAAATTATATCTCTTATCCAAATTATTTTCTACAAACTCACTTACTGATAATAATGATTCATTAATTATCAAAGGATTACTTTTACTATAAACCAGTTTTGTATTTAACATTTTAGGATAATTAAATCGTATTAAAATATTACTTGTTAATTTACCATTTAAATGCGTTTTTAAAATCTCTTCTATTTTTAAAATTTTATTTATGTTTTGATTATCAATGTTAAGCTTAAAATAATAAAAATTTCTATATCTATCAGGTTTAAATAAAATTTCAACATTATTTAATTTAATTTCAAGAATATTATTTGGGTCATTAAATTCATAAAGTTGCCCTTTATTATTTTCAGAAATTAATTCTAATCCTAATGGCATTGTATTATATTTTATGTAAGATTTTTTTAAATAAAATATAAATTATATATTAGATATGCTTTCTGATATTTTTAATGATATAATTGATAAGTTAATATTAGAAATAAATAAAAATGAAAATATAGCTAAAATACAAGCTAGTTTAGTTGATCCTCTTATTAGATATACATTCAATAAAATATATCCATATTTAGTAATTATATCTATAATATTTTTATTAACATTTTTATTAGCAATTTCTATATTATTACTTCAAATAAAACAACTGTCCTATTAAAATTATTAAAAAATATATTTTTATATAATATAAATGATAATATTATTTATTATTATCTCCATCATTTTATTTGTAGTTTTAATGTTTTTTAGAAATAAACATAATATTGAGTACTTTGATTCTCCAAATAAAACTAATATTAAATTTTCTAAAATAACTAGAACTAATAATAATGGTATTTCCTTAAAAGATAATTATGGGAAACTCCCTAACGCAAACAAATTAATGTCAAAAAAAAGCTCTATTGCTTTAGCATACTCATTAGATTCTTCTGATGAGGATGGTTTATTATTATATATTCCCGATAACTATGTTAAGATTTCTATAAAGTCTAAGAATACTAATATTAACATTTTTTTAACTCATTTAAGTAAAGAATACCACTATATTATAGACAGATACAGTTTTCGTTCTTATCAAAATAATTTAATAATTTGTCTTATTTTAAATAATTATAAACATGAGTTATATATAAATAACAAAAAACTGAATTATTATGACTCAATGTTGATTAATAAATCTAATAAGAAATATTCTATTTCTTCCCAACCTATTATTATAAATAAAAATAAAAAATTAAAAGGTATTCTATACAGTTTAGTTACGTATAATAAAATTATAAATTCCAATAAAATCAAAAATATATTTTTAGATATGAAGAAATATTTTAAAAAAAACATTTTAAAAAAAAATGTAAAGAAAAAAAAAATTCGTCCTAAAAAATTAATAAATCATGCAGAATATTGTAATTTTAATAATCGCGAATTATGTAAAATTTGTGGAAAAACTGAAATAAATTTAAAAAATCCCAAAATAAAATACCAGAGTCCAAAATGTGAAAAAAAAATTAAAAGCTATTGCTCAGCAAATAATGATTACGTGTGCGATATATTAGATACAATAAATAATTTCTAAAATAAATTAAAATATATTATATATAATATACTTTAAATGAGAAAAGGACTACTTATACTTATCTTAATAATTCTATTAATAACCGTTGTATATATCGGAACAGGTATTTCAAATTTTATTTGCGGATGTAATAAAGAGAAAGAAACCTTTACAACAACAACACCAGAGGCTTCTAAAATAAATAGCTACATTGACTTTATTAATTCAACAAGACCTTTTATTTCTCTTATGGACTTAGTAACAAAAGCTGAAATGAATGCACCGTTTAAATCAGCTGCTGGAACTGAAGAAAGGACTAATGAAGAAACTGATAAAAAAGCTATGAAAGATTTAAATGATTTAATAGTGAATATAACTAAAGAATCTCAAAATACTGAAGCTGAAAACGAACAAATTATTATATTTTATAAAACCGTTACGAGTATTACTAAAGAAGACATACATAAATTAATGAAACAAATCTTCGACAATGTAGATAACAATACTATTAAAGATGAAGAACATTGTAAAATTTGGCAATTTCTAACTGATATTGGATTAAGTTTTAATGAACCAACTAAAGAAGATGGAACTAAAAAGTGCGTTGTAAATAATAAAACCTTTGGAGAAACAAGTAATAATAATTTTACCAAAGATGATACAACTAATAAAGTAAGCACTAATAATAGTGAAGTAGTTAAATTAAAAAATATGATACATGAATCGTGTATAAAACCAAATGATACTAATATGTGCCCATATAAAGATATTTGCTCAAAAGGTTTCGACTGTAACTCAAAAAAAAGTAAAAAAATTATAAATAATTGTTCTAAATGGACAAGAGATGACCTTGATAAATATCTCTTAAAAACAGAAATGACTCCTCCTCCAGATATGTCTCAATACGTCAAAAAAGATGAACTTAAGAAATTATCAATGGGTAATTCCAAATATGTGTTAAAATCCGAACTTAAACCTCCATCACGAATAGTTCCTTCTGAAAAATATATTCTTAAAACTGAATTAAGACCACAAAATGGCTCTTATAATATTAGCTACAATAATGTTGCCGGTGGTCCACTTGATATGTCTATGGATTATAGTTTATATCCTATGAAATCTCGTTTTGATACATGCTCTCACAAAAATATTAATGGATCTACGAGTAATGTAAAACCAAATCAAGGTTCTCAAAATGACTTTAATCCATCGCGACTACCAGGATGTAATGTAAAAGATAACACAAATATTTTTAATTGATACGAAGGACTTTGATTATAATTTTCTTTATAAATAGTTTATAAAGATAATAAATTACCTCTGTATAATTATGAAATTGAGCAACCAGAATCCTCGGCACCATCAACAGAAGCACTGTCTACATGTTCTGCGGCACGAGTTAATGTGTGACTCCAATCGTCTCGACTATCTGCAATTTCACCTATTGTCATACCGTCATAATCTCTTGGTGCTCTTCTCTCTAAATCTATTAGTCCTGCCGCAGCCTCCCTTTCGGTGGATGTAAAATCAGGATGTACTATAGGTTCTTCATATAACGTAATTAGTCCTTCAACCGCCTCCATTTCTGCTACTGTCCTCCCATCCATTGCATTATCTATCTGATCAATTATTAACTCCATTCTCGCAACCAATATAAATACTTGCTCCCTCGTATCCACTAATTCCCCATCATCAATTGTGGCCTCGGATTCTGTTGCTATTGCGGATCCACCTCTATGTCCGCGACGCCTCCTACCCCTTAAGTTGGTTAATACACTGATTAACTTATAATACACACGCCGTAGCAAATCTAAAAAATATTGGTGTCCTTCGACTGATTGTTTGCTACGCCGGAATGATCCTCTTCTAGGACGCAGCTTATTCCCTAACCATGTTCTTAAGTCAAGTGAACTACTTAAATATCTGACGGCTCCTATTAAGTCTCTATATGTACACGCGTCTATAAATCTATCGAAACTTTTAGTAAAAGGGTCCTTTTGTCTGTTAGGCTCTCTATAAAAAGTAATTAACTGCTTCACTTCCCCTGGGAGTCCGTAGCCATCCTTCAATTTTACATTTAATATATTTAAAAAAACTCCCTCAAGTGATGAATAAATTCTTGAAACAAGAGATTGTGGGTAATCTCTTCCGCTAAAATAAATATCTAAGAGATCGCGATCCACATGAAACCTACCAATTCGCGGTTCCCATTTGGCTCCCCCCCCATGTTGTTTTTGTAACGCATTTATATATTTTCTTAATATAAATCCTCCAGTCTTACCAGAGGTTAATACCTTTCTACCTGTAATTGGGTTTATTATATATTTGTACATTTATAATATACACATATATTTTTGTAATTTCTATTTAGCTAATAGAACACTTAAAGCATGTACTTTCAGCCTTATCTATATCAGATAAGACGAGATTTTCAGCTGATGGCTCTGGAATATCAATCTTTTCTAATACTTTTTCAATACAATAATCAAATAAATGTTGAATATTTTGATCTTCTTTAGCAGAAGTCTCAATATATATGGTATTATTGTATTTTTTTCTAATATTCTCTATTTTATTACTAATTGTATCTATTTTAATATCGCATTTTGTTCCAACGAAAAATATTTCTCTATCATCTACATTACAATTATTATCTAATTGATCCATCCAATACTGTATATCGCTTTCTAAACTTGGATTTTCTTCTGATAAATCTAAACATAATAACACTACTTTAGCATCTTTATAATACATTGGTAAAAGACTCCTATATTTTTCTTGTCCTGCTGTATCCCATATATCTAACCGCACATCCCATTTTTTTTTTACCAAAGTTTTATTTTTAAACGCACATCCTACAGTTGTTTGAGTTTTATGATGAAAATCCCCGTTTACATATCGTGATACTAATGATGTTTTCCCTGCGTTAGCGTCTCCTAATAATACACATTTAATTCTAATAATTTGATGTTCCATTTATTATATAAATATAAATTATTATTAATATTATAATTATATTTTAATGAATGATTTAAAAATAAATATTAAATTAATATGTGAACCAATTATTAATAATTATAGTATATCTCTAAAAGATTTAGTTGAGTATACTGTTCTTATATTAACAAATTTATATGACAAAAAATTTTGTAAAAAACATATTTATAATGAATATATACAGCAATTAATTTGCGAAGAGTATAAAAATAAGTTTTCAAAAAAATATAATCATTTTTATGTCCATAACAATTCACATATTGTTCAATATTTAAAACAAATTCCCCAATATGAACAGCGCACCCCTGAATGGTTTAAGATTAAAGAGACCAGTATTGGAGCGAGTGAAAGTGCAATTATTTTTGGTAAAAGTATATTTTCAAATAAAAATAAACTCCTAATGAAGAAAAGTGGTTATAAAGAAGAGTGGAAGCAAAATCCAGCATGCATGCATGGAACTAAATATGAACCAGCTGTTCAAATGTTATACCAAAGGAAAAATAATACAGTTTTATATGAATTTGGTAGTATATTACATGATAAATATTCTATGATAAGTGCGTCTCCTGATGGTATTACAACCGAAGGTGTTATGGTAGAAATTAAAGTTCCGTTCAGGAGAGTTATTACGGGAATACCTCCCATATATTATTGGTACCAAATGCAACAACAACTTGAGGTTTGTAATTTAGATCGTGTTGATTTTGTGGAATGTAATATAAGTGAATATTTAAATAAAAAAGAATTCTTATCTGATTATAATACTTCTAAAAATAGTTTCTATAATAAAAAAGGTAATATAAGAAATGTCGTTATAGAATACTTTAAGAAGAACGCAAAAGATAAAATGGAATTAGATTGGGTATATCCTAAGAATTTTTTGAAAATAGACAAAGTAGATAATTGGATTAATAAAACAAAAATAAAACTGGGTAATTGCGAAAACTCAATATTTTCTAAAGAAATATATTATAAAATTAACAAATATTCATGCTGTGAAGTGTGGCGAGATAGAGAGTGGTGGAAAAATAACTATATGAAATATATTGATTTTTGGAAGGAAGTAGAACACTATAAAAAAATAGGATATGAAAGTCTTATACCTAAAAAAAGAGTTAGAAAAAAAAGAGCTGTTAAATGTCTTATAGATGATGAATATTAAATTATAAGTTTGGTCTTTTTAAAATATTTAAACTATAAATTTAAATTACATAAATATTTTATTATATTATTTAAGTAATTATATGCCATATAATCTTAAAAGACATTATAAAATAATTAAAAGAATTGGTGAGGGCGCTTTTGGTAAAGTTTATAAGGGTGTTCATCTAAAAACAGGAGAATTAGTTGCTATTAAGATAGAAAAAAAAAATACTAAAACGGTTAATCGGCTAAAACATGAAAGCCTAGTTTATGACTATTTCAAGAATTCTGTTGGTTTCCCAAAAATATATAATTTTATAGAAAGAAATAAAGATTTAATTTTTATTATGGAATTTTTAGGACCTAACCTAGAAGAATTATATAATTTCTGTAATAAAAATTTTACTCTTAAAACCGTATTAATGATAGGTATTCAGATTCTAAATAGAATAGAAAAATTACATAATAATGGTTTTATTCATAGAGATATTAAACCTGATAATTTTTTAATAGGTATAAATAATAATAAAAAAGGTCGTATATTTATTATTGATCTGGGATTATCAAAAAAATACATAACATCAAGTAATAAGCATATTCCATATAATGACCACAAGAGTTTTACAGGATCTTATAGATATTCATCTATAAGAAATCATAAGGGAATTGAGCAAAGTAGAAGAGATGATTTAGAATCTATAGGGTATATGTTTATTTATTTTTTAACTCATAAGTTGCCATGGCAAGGTTTAGGTGGAAAAGATAAAGAAACTAAAAAAGCAAATATATACCGGGTAAAAAAGGAAATCCCACTTAAAAAACTATGTAAAGGAATTCCCGAGGAATTTCTAACATATATGAAACACTGTAGAATGTTAAAATTTACAGATAAACCCAATTATAAATTTTTAAAAAACTTATTTATTAAATTATTTAAACAAAAAAAATATAAATTAGATTTTATATATGACTGGAATATTATTGCGAGAAAGAAGAAAAATTTATTAAAATTATAATATTTATATATATAAATGTATAAAGAAATTATTAGTCCAGATACGGGTAAAAAAGTAAGTATATCAAGTACAGAAGGTAAAAAAATTATAAATAGATATTTAAACTATTTAGAGGGTGGTGCGGCGCCAAGAGGGATATCCCCATTAAGTATGCCCCGTCAAGAGTGGATTGACCATTCAACCAGGGGAATGGGGGAGCAAGCATTGATCGATTCTAGCTTGCGGGCGGCCGCGCAGTGGGACGCAGCCTATACTCAACGAGCTATGCAGGACCCTCAAGCTCCTCAAAATAGACTCGGAACCAGACGAAGACCACTTAGCGACGCTCAACGAGCTATGCAGGACCCTCAAGCTCCTCAAAATAGACAAGCTATTGCTACCGCACAACTCTCTCAACCACAACAAAAAAGACAACCGGTTCGTAATGTTATTCAGAGAGCTATGCAGGCAACAGCTCCTCAACACCAGAGAAGACTACCTGTTGCTACTGCACAACCCGTTCATTCACCAAGAATATCTGCCCAAGGATTAGCAATGAACAAGGTGCCGTTCCCTGTACCTGCTACAGCCAGAGGTTCTACACGAAGACCCATATCCAGAACCCGACGACCAAGATCTAACACTGGTTCGCAATCTCCCCGTCGCACTCAATATAATGCTTTACAAGAAGATATAGCAGAACTTGATAATAAAATTGATATTCTTCAGCATACTCAGTTTGATATTTTAGAAAAATTAGAAGAAAATTCCTCTTCTGGATTCTGCGCAATATCTTAAATAATACGTTAAATTTATTAATATTTAAAAATAAATAATAAGTTTAATATAATAATGAATGAAGATTTAACGGTATCAGTATTAATAGATAATAGTATATCTGATGATATTGATGAACCATCGGGTATTTTATTCTTAAATCAAAAAAAACTAAATTATTGGATTAAAGACGAAACTATAACTCAGTGCACGAGATGTAAAAAATCTTTTACTCTAACAAGACGAAAGCATCACTGTAGAAATTGTGGAAAAATTTTTTGTTTTAAATGCTCAAATTATTTTATTAAAATACCAAAAACAATAGAAATCCCGGCGCAAAACAAATATTTTGCTTACAATTATTTCTTTGAGGATGGAACTAATAGAGTTTGTATTAATTGCTATAATAATATTGACGAAATTACAAAACTAAATAAAATTATAAAATTTTTTAACTTGATACCTTTAGACGTTAAAGACTATATAAATATTAATTTAGTATGTCATACCTGGAATAAAATAGCTAAAATTTATATCAACGAATTTAAAGGTCTCTATTATAAATTTCCTAATTATAAATTTAATACAAATCAAAAAAAAGTATTATATCTAAATCGGTATAACTTTATTTCTCATTCGAAATGGCTCGTACAACTATTTATTTCTTTTAATTGGAAACAGGCGAGCGAAAATGATAAAAATAATATATTGCAACTTTTAGATGCCAAAAATAATAATACTAGTTGTAAAAGTTTAAATTGCTGTGGAAATTGCACAAAAACATTAAAAATGGAAGATATTTTTATAATCTTATCAAGACATATAGTTAATAAACAATTGATAAAAAAAATAATATCTATGTTAAAAACTTATATTATAAAAGATAACATATTTGACGAATTCGGATGTTATCTTGGCTCAATTGTTAATTTATTACATTTTTATAAAAATTATACAGATATCAGTAATATAATACAAAATTTTTTATTATACTTGTCTTCTAAAAATCTAAATATTAGTAACAAATTATTTTGGTTACTAACACAATCAATAGAAAATCCTGAATCAGGATTGTATTTTAAAAGATTCAGATCAAAATTAGTAGACACACTCGACAAAGCTAATTATAAATTATTTCAAAACGGATATGATTTTACACAAAATTTAATTAAAGTTGTGAATAATGATCCTCAAAATGCGGTAATTAACCTAAAGAAATTCTTAAAAGTCTATACAATAAATCGCAATGATTTTACTCTTCCAATTAATGTACTAAAACAATTTAGTTTTATTGACTATACAAAAATCCGTGATGTAGATTCAAAAACAAAACCTATTATTTTACCATGTATATACGAGTCTAATAAAATTTATAATATTATGCTGAAAAACGAAGATATTCGTAAAGAAGCAATTATAATGAATATAATAAAATTAATTAACTATTTTCTAATTGATGAAGAAAACTTAGATTTAAATATTGTAACATATAATATTTTACCAATATCAAACCAATATGGTTATATAGAGTTTGTTCCCAACTCAAAAACACTTTACCATATAAAAGAAGATTTAAATTTTTCTATTCAAAATTGGATTATAGAAAATAATGATGATTTTGATATAAACCAGATCAGGGAAAATATATGTCGCTCATGTGCCGCATATTGTGTTATTACATATGTGTTAGGTATAGGTGACAGACATCTCGATAATATCATGATAACAAATGAAGGTATAATATTTCATATTGATTTTGGATATATATTAGGTAAAGATCCAAAAATAATGAGTCCTGAAATAAGACTTACTCCAGAAATTATAGATGCTATGGGTGGTATTCACTCTAAATATTATCTTAAATTTAAAGATTATGCAAATAGAGCTTTTAAATGTATTCGGAGACATTCACGAACCTTTTATTTACTATTATTAGATTTAA
>Ga0115008_10005600_pt1 | contig 10363 bp, 7 predicted proteins | sample FraStrMetagenome_FD_87164 | JGI IMG/M metagenome (GOLD analysis project Ga0115008, IMG submission 87164) | Marine eukaryotic phytoplankton communities from Arctic Ocean - Fram Strait ARC3M Metagenome | ecosystem: Environmental > Aquatic > Marine > Oceanic | place: Fram Strait | collected 2012-06-18
AACCTGCATCTAAAGATATTAACACCTCTAATGTTCCAGGCGTAGTATATGTATATTCAGAAGTTCTTAAAACTCTTGAAACACCATTATAAAAAACTATAATATTGTGAAAAAGAGTTGGCTCAAAAGATAATGTAAAGAATTGACTTCCACCACTGTATTCTATTGTTTGTCTATATTCAGATATATTTGGTCTTAAAATAGCTCCATCAAAATAAAAGCTATCGTCTGTTTCTATTTTTAAAACATCCATATAGGTAGCTGCGTCTATACGAGTCCAACCGTTGTCACTGTATAAAGCCCAATCTCCTATTGACCAGGAAGATTCACTTCCTAATACTGTTGTTCCTGCCTCTTGTACAATCCAATATTGATTAGCTACTGGAGATGCACTTATATCAGGAGTGTTTGTAAGAGCGTTCCATTGCCCTTGGTTACTTAAACCACTTAATAGTGATGATATGTTTGAGGTATTAGTAAGAGTGTCTTCTTTAATAGAGCTTATCTCTTCTGATAAACCTCCTGTACCGTATAAAGCCGTCCATACTCCATGGCTTTCTATTGCTTTTACAGAGTTTTTTACTACCTCAGATTCTAATCCTTGAGGTATAGGGGTTTCTACTAATGAGAATGTTGTTGCATTGTCACTTACTGTAATTATATTTAACTTTGCATTTAAATCTACAGTTGTATTTCCAGCATTAACGTAAACACCAGATTCACTAGCGAAATACCAACCATCTAAATCAGGTACATCAGAAATAGCTAAAGTTCCATTAAAACCACTGCCTTGTAATACAGATAACTTTAGTGAGTTAATCTTATTAATTAAGTAGTTAAACTCATCAGGAGTCAGTGTGTCGTTACCACTTTTTGAGGGTATATTTATGAATGCCATTTGTTTTTATTTTAAAATTAAAGTAAAAAAAAGCCCTACGAATTTAATCGTAGGGCTAGTTTTATTATGCTACTACTGGAATACAATTCTGTCTAGGAACTGTAGACTCGTTTGCAAGTTGGTCAGCAACCCAGTCTCCTTCCCCAAGAAGAGATGGTGTAGACTTAGCTATTACATTATCCCATTTATCTTCCAAGTCGAAAGATAATTCACTTTCTTCACCAGAAAATGTAAGCGTGTAAACGTTCTTTTCAGTACGTCCAGAACCAGAAGCTCCAGAGCCTGAAGTTGCTTTCATACCGTACTTAGCACCAAGAACATGTTTAGTTCCTGCAGCACTCTCTACAAACAATAATACATTAACGTTAGGGTTTAAAACCGAGTTAATTAAATTACGTTTAGATTTAGTCATTCTAGGAAATTCAATAGTTAACGTTGGTACGTTAGTTATCAAACCAGTTGCGTCAACAGTTTTTGCTTCGCTCCATCCAGTTACTCCATCTTTTTTGTTAAAGTCTAATTTAAAAACTTCACCTGCATCAAATGCAAGTGTAGTTACTTTTCCAAACTGTGCGTTCGGACTTAAATCAGCTTTTAGTGGCTTATCTACAAAACCAATTACCGTATCACAGGCGTTAGCTATATAAATGTTTTTTAAGCCTCCAGTTGGGATATCAGAACAATTCAGTCCTAATCCATCCAATTCTAATGTTGTTATACAGCCCATCTTATACTATTGCTTTAACTTTTGTTAATAATGTAGTCCAAGTAGTTGCATCAATTAAACGTGCTAGGTTAGTTTCCTCACCTGTAAACTTAATATCATAACTGTTTTTCTCAGACCTTCCTGCGCCAGACTTACCATTAACCTCTGCACCTTGCATACCAAAATCAAGACCCAATGCGTGTCTGTCTCCCGATGCTGTTTCGATAAAGATAATTAAATCTTGTCCTGAACTAGAAAGCACTTCTAATGCGTTTCTTTTATTTATAGTCATTTTAGGGAACTCTAACATTACCGTAGGTACTGCTGTTACTATTTGACTATCATCTACTGTTTTCTCGTCAGTGAAATTACTATATCCGTCCTTAGAGTTAAACTCTAAATCTACAACTTTATCAGCTGCGATTGTTACTGCAGTTACTTCACCATCAACTTCTGTAAAAGATGTTAGGTCTTCGTACTTCATAACAAGAACTTGGGTAAGTCCACCAACAGGCACATCGCTACAATCTAGAGTAACGTCTGCGTTGATTATTCCTAAATCACAAGGCATATCTTATATGTTTTATTAATTACTAATTACAATTCTTTTGCTATCAATATAGCTTCCTTTAAATGCGATTCCAGTAGTTATATAACTTTTGTTTTCCCATTCTTTAACTATTACACTAACCTTACCTAAATCATTTGAATCATCCATAACCATTAGGTCATTTCTGCTAGATTTAGCTATCATTTCATTACCTGATAATGACTTATTTGCTGAGATATCAAAACCACCAACATTAAAACCAAAAGAAGATACTTTCTCCCCTAAGTGTTCTGCTAGTAATTTAAAAGCTTCTACAGAAATTTCAATACCATAGTATTCTCTTGAATGTTTATCTAAAGCGTCTGCTAAAAAATCAGCAGGTAAACCATTAACAAATTCAGTTATAGTAGCATAAGTAAGAGCAGCAGTGGTAATACCACCAGCTAAAGTTACTTTTGTTACTTCTGAATCAGCAGTAGCTTCAGCTATTAAATCTGCATAAAACTGTGTGCGAATTTCGTCACCCATTTGTTCTGCTAAATAAGGTATAAGAGAATCAATATAAACTTCTTCTTCTTGTCCGTATCTGTCAGCAAAAGCCGATAACCAAGTTCTTTTTAAATCACAGTGAGATATAGGAAATGATAAATTGTAATAGTTAAGTTCAATTTCCTTTGCAGTAAGAGCAGTAGGATTGTCATCTAGGACGCAATCAGATGCTTTAAGCAATGTGCCTGTAATACTAATATCATTCACAGTTGTCTTTCCTGCTACACTATCCATTATTCTAACGCCTTGTAACCAGCTGTAAGAATTACGTATGTGTCTCATTAAGCTTGAATCCGTGTCTTGATACTTTAAACTAGCTATTGTTAAACTCATTCTATTATATTGTTTTAAAATATCCCTCCATAAATAAATACAGAGGGAGATTAATTATTATTACTACTTACGCTGTTGCTGTGTATTCAACAATCAATTCAGATTTCTTATATCCGAAACCGATAGTGAATTGTCCCCAGAAATAATCAGAAGATAATTCTTCGATGTATTTAGTCTGAATAGCTTTAACGTCTGCGATATCATCAACAACAGTTACGAAGTTATCTAAAGGAGCTAAAATAACTCTTTCAGCATCTTGGTTAACGTCTAAGTAAATAGGGATTCCCATATATTTCATTGGTAAATCTCCTGCTTCAATTTGCGCTCTCTCGTTGAAAGTCATATTGTTAGTTAAAGCAATGTGAGCTGCTTGGTAAGCTTCGTAAGATAAAACAAAAGATAAACCGATGTTTTGGTCTGTAGATACTCCATTAACGTTAAAGTTAGATAAGTACATTTCTTCAGTCATTAACTTGAAAACAACTTGTAACTCAGCTAATACTGTAGCTGGGTCAACTAATAAAGCTGCTGTTCCTGCTGCACCTGTAGTTTTGTTTACGTTTGCATCAGCTGCTATTTGAGTAGCGATTTCAGCGTGAGCTAAAGTTCCAACATGCTTAGAAGCTAATTTAGAGAAATAATCGAATACCCAGTCTTTAAAGTCTGAATCCATAGTCTCTTGGTTGTTCTGACCTTGCTTAAGCATTAAACTTCTGTAAGAACGTTGTAAAGCTGTCTTACAGTTTTTAAATGCCCATTTGTAATTCTTAGTTACAAATTCTTTCTCATCAATAGATACTACTGATTGAGGGTCAAATACACATAAATCTGTACCCCAAGTCAAAGAACCTGCGAATACTGGAATTTGTTGTTTGTCTTTAACACCATCAAATAATGAAAAGTGTTCTTGAATACCTGCACTGATTATAGTTTGTGCGATGAATTCAGATTCGGTTCTGTTACCGTATTCTAATGCTGCAATAGTTACTGCCATTTTATTTATTTTTAAATATTATTATTTTACTAATTAAAATTTACTTAACCAGTTTTTACTTGCTACACCTTTATCAGCGATAGCTTTTGATAAGTTGATTTCAAATTTTTGAGTTCCTGTTGCTTTTAAAGCTGTGAACGCTTCTTTGTCTGCCTCAAATTGAGTTTGTAACAAAGCTAGTTCAGCTTCTTTTTCTTCTAAAGCTGCTTTAGACAACATAATGTTATCCATAGTTTCTTTAACTGCTTTAAATTCAGCGCTTAGGCTTTCAATAGATTCTTTTGTGCTTAGTTCTACATTTACTGTCTCTAAAACAACACCATCAACTACATTATAGTTGATAGACTCGTAACTGAAATCTCCAGTGTATGCCTCAGGCAAACCTGCTTCGTTCTCAGTAACCAAGTAAGTGTTCTTTTTTAAGTCAGAATTAAAATGTAATTTAACACCATTTACTTCCACACTGTTTGTGAATACATCTGTAATGTTCATTTTTACTTCTTTTTTAGGTTCTTCCTCTTTGTTAAATAATAATTCGTTTTTCTCTACGATTGAAGCATCTAGTTCTATACTAAATCCATTCAATCCACTTTCCTTAATCTCTTTCCAGATTAATTCATCGTTTACTTTTACTTTCATAAATGATGTTCCGATAGGCTCTTCTATTCCAAAGTCCATAGACTTATCATTTTCTGATTCCTTAATCCAAACCTCCTGAACATCAATAGCTCCTTCATTTGCGTCATGCTTATGTTGAATAGTGAATAACCCAGCAGTCCCAGACTTAATCATCTTGCTTGTTAATTCTCTAATCGTATCAGCAGTAAAGTTGACCCAAAATTTAAAACCATCAATATTTCTGTAGATTAACTTATCTGGAATCATAATAGCTCCAATAAGTTCTCTTTTTTCTTCACTTGCAAAAATAAATTGAGGTTTATCCTCATTGAAATGTAGAAATTGGGACTCCATAGCTGGTAACGTCACTAAAGACGTTGCTTTGATTCCAATATCATCCTTTCCAAGTGTTATGTCATAAACATCTAATCCGTTGTACTTCATAATTCTTCTTTATATTAATATACTCATTATAACACCTAACCTAATAATTCAAATATCATACTGGTTTTTGTCTTTCTACCTCTAGAGGTTAATTTCCTCTTAGCAAGTGAAGCACGTTTCTTTGAAGGGTAAACAGACGACCCACTGAAACCTAAAGGAAAACTTCCATCCCATAAGCCTGTGTATTCGTATTGCTCTGTATTACAAGACTTCAAAATATATCCTGTACTATATAAAATTTTAGATAAGGCTCCGTCCTCAACTCTCCTGATTGGCGTTAAAACTAATTCACCTTTTACTTCCGTATTGTAAACTGTTTTAGCGTAACCGTAGTCGGCTATAGAAACTTCTTCCTTGTAATTTGCGACAAGAAAACCTGTTTCTACATTCGCATCTGATTTAAAAAATAAAACATTCTGTATTTGTCCACCACGATGGTCTTGAACATCTGGATGAAGCCAAGCACTAGTTTCGAATGTTATTTCGAAATTACTACCTAAAACATCTATAAGAGTTATTTCTCCTACACCAAATCCAAAAGCGGCGTAATCTCCAATCTCAACACCTTCTAAAGCAATATTAATATCTTCAGGTACAGACATTGTATATCTAAGTCCAGTTCCTTCAATTATCTCCACTATTGCTATAGTGTATGTTTCGAATATAGGTGTATGATATATATCTACACTACCACCTATTCTAAATCTGTTATTTCTAATTGGTTCCATTTATTTTTATTTATTGTTAATTATATTAATAAGAGGGCTTTTACACCCTCTTTATAATATTACGTACATACTGTTACTGCAACAACTGCACCTAAGTCAATTTCCATTATACTTCCGTTATCAGCAATTCTGTAAAAACCAGCTGGTGTTAATACATCAAATGTAGACGTTGTTCGTACAAGGTCTCCAGCAACTGGATATGCATTCACTCCATCGTGCCAGTAAACAGAAGTTACGTCTGTACTATCACAAGCTAAAGCTTCAGTTGAATAATCACTACTTACTATAAACTCAGTATAAGGAGATGGTGGTGAAGGCACTACATGGGTTATAGTAGATTCATTAGATGTAAAAACACCTGTATCTACATAAGAAACACCAAGAACGTATAACTGACCTTCTGTTAATCCTGTAAATGTATAACTAGGAGTAGTAGTACTTATAGAAACAACAAATACACCATCCAATGTTAGTTTATAATTATCAACATTAGCATCAACTGAAGCGTCCCATAACAACTCTATAGAAGTAGATGTAACTGTTCCTATCGAAAGGTTTGTAGGTGTACATATAGCTAATGTAGTTTGATTAGAGGTAGTACTTAAAGCACTTTCATTACCTGCAAAATCCACTGCTGATACAGATGTTTGAATAACTGTATTTACTGAATATCCTTCATAATTATATGAAAGTGAACTAACGTTAGTTATTAACACTCCTGCGTCATATATATTATAAGAAGCAACACCAATGTTATCGTAAGGTTCTTCCCAAGACATAGTTAATCCATCGCAAGTAAAATTACTGTACGTTATATTTAACGGTACTTCAGGACTTTCTGTATCTACATCAGTCTTTGTGTTTAACCAATTAACCTCACTTTCATTTCCATTAATATCAGTTGCAGATACACCAATGTAATAAGTATTACTTTGATACATACCTGTGTGTTGGTACGAAAGTATATTTGTATTAGTTTGTGTAAATACAAGGTAACCATCTAGATATATCTTGTAACTAGTAACAGCTACATCGTCCGTAGACGAATCCCATGAAGTAGTTATTGTTCCAGCTTCAGATGTAGTAAGTATATGGTTTAAAGGCATTGTTGGAACTCCGTCTCTTTCCCATAACTTCTTTTTAGTTAACTTTATATTAGATATACCTCCGTACGTATTAGATAACGGATAGTTATTTAATCCTTTATACTCCCATTCACTTCCTTTATATAACAATGTAGGGAAATCCATTAAATACTTTAACGTAGCTTCAGATACATATAAATCTGGTGAAACTATTACAGATTCATCATTTACTCTATCCATTATGTTTTGAAACCATGTTTGCATATATAAATTCCTAGTCTCTATAGGGGATTTATCGTCCACAAAGCTAACTAACTTAAATCCAGTATCATGCACTCCTACAGCTTCTAAGTTAGTACTATTTAACGCTTTTCTAAAAGAATTATAAAAAGCAGCATCTAGTTGAGGTACTAAATAATCTGGGTCATAGTTATATGTACTAATAGAACATTCATTAACTGGATACCATAATTCATTTACTTTTTGTTTAAGAAATGTAAATAATGGTTTTAATTCAGAAGCAGAAGCCTGTTTTCTATCTGACACACCAAAGTAATCAGAACTTAATCCAGTAGCAAGTAAAGCAAAAGAACTATCGTCATAAACGTCTCTAAACATTTTTTCATTAACTATAGAACTATTAAAATTTAAAGTAACCTCTTCTCTCTTTGTTTCAGATACAATATCGTTATCCAATCTATTAAAATCTCGTTCATAAAAAGAAGGATTAGTATCTTTTATATTAACAATACCTGTCTCATTATCCGTAAACTGAACAGAAGCTCCTTTATCAGTTAAATGATTTATATCGTATGACTCTCCTGACAATCTATTCTTATTAGTATCTAAATGTATAGTACCATCACTTGTAGAATAGAATTTTAGGTTAAATCTTTGAGAAATCATTTTAACTACATCAATAAGTTTATAATCCTTAATAGACTTCATGCTTTCTACCATATCTATAACAGGTAATTCCATTATAACTTCAGGGTAATTAAAACGAGGTGTTACAGATGGTAAGTCTGTAGTATCTACAAAATCCATTTCTAGATTAACTGGAAAAATATACTCAGTTCCAGCTACGTCGTCTAAAGGTGTTCCTGACCATACGTAAGTTGCTTCATTAATATTCACATCTTCAAATCCACTTTGCTCAGCACCTATAATACTATATTTAATATATCCTTGAGATATTTCTGTACTTATATTATGCGTAGTTGGTGATGAGCTTAAATAAAATTTATTCTCCCATTTAGTATTTATAGTTACTGTCTCGTTATTCTTAGGTGCTATTATAAATGAAATATTTATTCTTTTATTAGCCTCTAACTTCAATAACATTTCTGTAGATTCATTAAACTCAATCCTAAATTTAAGACCAGTTCTAATATCCCAAGTTGAAGAGTTCTGAGGTCCTAATACACTTGGAGGTACAATGCTTTCAAATATAGCTTTACCACAAACAACAGAGTTGTTAAAATCATAAGAAGAAGATGTTGTAGACCATCCTTGGTCGTACCAGTTACCTGTTATAGGTTCCATGTCATCAGATACAACCATTCTAACATCCATCTCAGGAATAGGTTGATTATCATAACTTTCTTTAGGGTGTAACGTATCATATCCGTCTATATTCAATTCATGTAATATATTGTACCTGTGACCGTCACTATCTCTTACTAGTTGAGATATGTAAAAATATACAGGGTCTGTATTAAGTGGTAAGTTACTTAAAGTAATCTTAGCTTCACCATCTACTGTAGAGCAAAAAGAACCTGCTGTTGCGTTATTTTCTTCAGCTCTAAGGTCTATAAGTTCTTGACCAGTAAGCGTACTATCTATATCGTATTTATTGCTATTGATATCGTAATTAAATTTAAAACCTTTAGTTGTAGATTTGCCTTCTAAAAAATTATTTGGCTTCAAGTAAGATGATGAGGGAAAAATGTTTGGCACTCCAGCTAATCTTGATTGATAAATTTGTTGGTCACCATTAACACCTGCAAACCTACAGTCTTCTGACCATGAAACAGTTTCATTTGTTTTAGGTGTCATAGGTAACATTAATCCTAATTCATTTGCTTTAATTCCTGGATACAATTGATTGTCTAATTTTAAGAAATCAGATTTAACAGATATACCTGCAAATGAAAATATGTTTTCTATTAATTTCCATAATATAAACGTAGGTTGTATTTGACTCAATTTTCTCATTGGGTCATGACTAAACGATATAGTTTTATTATTAAAATTATAAAAAGGAAACGTAAACATCTCATCTAAAGAAACATTAGTTGAATTATTAGCCCCGTAAACCCATGTATCAGTCTCTAAATCTACATATCTTCTTTGAGTGTTATTAGCATCTGCAAAAAAGTCTGACATCTTCCATTTATTAAGTTCTTTCAACGCATTAGATATAATATCTATTATTGAAATCTCTATATAAGGTTGTAAAGTATCTATCTCTTGACCCTCTATCGTGGCTATAAAATCAAACGCAATTAATCCATTTGAATAAAACATCTTACCATCTACATCCCTAGAAACTGGATAATTAGCATCAATAGGTAAACCACAAAGAATTCTATTATTTGGAGTAGTAGGTATCTTAAATTTACTAGTATAAGGTATCTTTCTTCCAGCAAGACTCTTGTAGTCTTCAAATTGATGATTATACGTAACCTCAAAGTCTTTGAAAACATCTAGGGGCTTATATCTAAATACCCCTGGTGATGTTTCTGTTTTTAGTTGTAATATCATATTTATTTGTTTAATTATAATATACTCATTATATTAGTAACTAGTCTTTCTAGATAATGCGTTACGTTCACTCTCAGACTTATCTAAATCTTGAGTAGTTACGAACGCTCTAACAGGTCTACTTAAAGCTTCTATTAACGCTTCGTTTATAGAACTAACAGAATTATCGCTAGATTCAGAAATAACAGTACCTCCAGTAGCAAACTTACGCTTACCAGTTCTAGTTTTACCATTTATTCTTTCAAGTTCAGCTAAGTTATTTTTAGCAGATTCTTTATTTACAATAAATTCACCACCTTCCATTTCATAACCTCCATTACCTCTTACTGTAAACGGAATACCACCTTGTGCATGAGAAGGTCCATTAACCATACCACCATCAGCATACTTTTTAGGAATAAACTTTCTTTGACTAATACCTTTAATATTCATAGCCGTAGAAGCAGCAATTGCAGCTGTACTTATTCCTGCGAATACAGCAGCAGCAACTGGGTTAGGTGAATTAGCAAATGCCATAGCAATAGCTTGTGCAGTAGAACTAATACCTGTAAAAATAGCTGTCTGCATGTCAAGTTTCTTTTGAGCATCAAACATTTTCTTAGCAACCTTATTCTCTTTATCTATTTTTCTTTTATCAGCTCTCTCTTTAGCCGCAGCTGCATCATCTTGAGATATTATACCAGCATTAAGTG
>Ga0115008_10005601_pt1 | contig 10363 bp, 10 predicted proteins | sample FraStrMetagenome_FD_87164 | JGI IMG/M metagenome (GOLD analysis project Ga0115008, IMG submission 87164) | Marine eukaryotic phytoplankton communities from Arctic Ocean - Fram Strait ARC3M Metagenome | ecosystem: Environmental > Aquatic > Marine > Oceanic | place: Fram Strait | collected...
ATGAGGAGGGCACAAGGTACAAAGACTTACTCAACGAATTGCGCCTGGAGTTGGCGCTGTATTATCTGAAAAATACGGAGCTTTCGCTCGACTCCATTTCCTATCAATTGGGCTACGCAGAGGCGCGCTCGTTCTATCGAAGCTTTAAGCTCTGGACTGGCCGCACCGCTGGCTCTTATCGAACAGACCCTACCGCTTAGTTTTCAGTCTTGGTATCAGCCCCTTTTTCTGCGGCTCGCCACACGCGAATAAAATTACCACCCCAGATCTTGGTGATATCGTCTTTGGTATAGCCTCGCTTGAGTAGCTCGACGGTAACATTTAACGCCTCACTAGCGTCGTTGAATCCAATGATGCCGCTTCCATGATTGAAATCGGTGCCAATGCCAACGTGATCAACACCAATGCGCTGAGCAATATAGTCAACATGATCGAGCATTTCGTCTACACCGATGGGGCCAAGTTGGGCGCTGGTGCGAGTTAAAAAGTCTTTCTTAATGGCTGGGTCATCAATTTCCCAATACAGTTCAAAGGGGTATAAATAAGATTCATCAATGCCTGATTCACGCCGTATTTTGCGAATATTGGCATCCATGTCTGGGTCAGTAGAGTCAAATAAGTAGCCTCTGAAGGGGGCTATGTGAATAACGCCATTGGTTTGTCCAATACGATCAATTTCTTGATCAGATAAATTTCTACTGACATTGGTTAGTGCTCTGACATTGGAATGACTGGCAATGACGGGGGTGCTGGATAGGGCCATGACTTGCATGGCAGCCTCCATGGACAACTGTGAGATATCCATAACACCGCCGAGTTGATTGACTTTTTGCACCGCCGCTTTTCCTAGCGAGGATAAACCGCCATGCTCAGCGTCTGGCTCCCGTGTGCCTGTTTCTCCGTCAAACAGTGTTCGCGAAGAGTCCGCAAAGTTATTGTGGCCCATGTGTGTTAGGGCAAATACTCTAGCCCCTGAACTATATAGGCTATCGATACCGCCGACATCTGTGCCCAAGATTAATGCATTTTGAAAGCCAAGGATCAGCGCTGATTTGCCGGCAGTGTGCGCCGCACTGAGTTCGGCGGTACTTTTTACCATGACGGTATTGTTGGCTGGGTCGGCTACCAGTGCATTCACCGCAGCGAGCTTTGTTTGCGCCAGCGCTTTTGCCGCCACATAGCCGTCAGGAGTTCTCGGCATAGGCCCAACTGCTAAAGACATGACAACTGCGTCTAAATCACCTTTTTGCATTTTCTGTGGGGCTACTTTAGAGAGACCGTCAGAACCGACATACATCGAAGGCTTGCCGGGTATTTCAATATCGGCATGAGCATCTATGGTCAATGCTGAGGCATGTATGGCTTGTGCTTGAGCCACTAGAGCGGCATGTTCATCTGCAGATAAGGCGATTTTTGTCGCCACTGTAGGTTCAACACTTAAGGCAAATTGACTGACGATGAGTAAAGATAGGAGTGATAATTTGCGCATAGTGACGACCTTGTCATTCATTAAAGGAACCACATCATGCCATCAATACACGCAGTTTCTCAATCAATTCCCAGACAAAAGCTGGCCTGGCCCCTAAGAGCAGGGCCTAAGCGTTAGTTTTCATAGATAGCGTAGATTTTTTGCGTCGGTTCTATAACTTCCCACTCACCCTCAAAACCAGCGGGCACACAAATTTTATCGCCGGCGACAACGATGAGTTCATTGCCCTCGGTGTCGCGCAGAATTGATTTGCCACTTAAAACATGGAAATACTCATTCTCGGTATAACTGACTTTCCAACAGCCAACCTCTGCACCCCATTCTCCGACAAAGAACCGGTCGTCGGCCGAAAAATGAAGTGTATTATTTTGCTCAGGATTGCCTTTAACTAACCGATCCTCGGGTGTTGGGTAGCGATCTATTTCTGCCGCGCTGGTTGCAATATTGACTACGTCAGTTATTTTTTTAGACATAAGATTTCTCTGTATTACTGTCTTTATACAATACGGGTCATTTACCTAAAAGCCCATTATCGGATGCCCATTGCTTTGAGCGTTTCATGCCTTCATCAAAGGTGACTTCAGGCTTCCAACCAAGGACACGCTCGGCTTTTTTTATAGAGAACCAGCTCTTGGTGGCCAGTTGAGCCACGGTTGCTGGTGAGGCTTCATTGAGATTGCCCATGAGATAGGCCACTTTTGAGGCAATGGCGGCGACTCTTAGCGCAAGCTTAGTTGACACAAGCATGGGGCCTTTTTTACCCAACCACTGATAATGTGGCGCAAAATAATCTTTGGTGAGCATGTAGCCTTCACAAGATAAGTTAAATATTTCACCTACCGCATCAGGATGTTCTGCCGCCAACACTATGCCTCGCACTAGATCGTCAATGTAAATGGGTCTAAAGAAGCCTTCGCCTTTGGCAGGTAGCATAAATTGATTTTTTGCGATGGCTTCTAGTGGTGCAATGATCCAAGGACGACTGCCAGGACCGTATGCATCACCTGGACGCACAATGACTACTTCGATATCGCTATTGGCTTGAGCCGCAAGCACGACGTGCTCGGAGGCCAGCTTGGTGAGTACATAGCTACCGCCATCGGCATGTACTGGTTGGTCTTCATCAAGTTCACCTTGTGCGGCGTTACCATAGGCAACGATGGAAGATATTTGTACAAAACGGCGCACCTCATGCTTTTTTGCTGCGGCGATTAAGTTTCGGGTAGCCAATACGTTCACGCGCCACATATCCGTGTCTTCCATAGCATTAGAGACTAGCGCCGCGGTATGAATAATGACATCGCACTCGTCTAACAAATTTGCAATAGTTTCAGGTTCAGCAATATCACCTTTTACAATATCTGAGCCATTACCCACCAAATCAACACCAACAACCGCCTGGTTGTTATGTTGGTAATAACGCATCAATGTATTGCCAATAAAGCCATTAGCGCCGGTGATTAGTATCTTTTTGATCGTTTGCTCGTTCATAAGTACCTCAAAGGTCCATTAATTTTTAGTGTATGGGGCTAGCCCATGTTATTGCGATAAAAGCTGCCCACTAGTCTGGTGAGTCGCGCTTTAGAAAATAGTCGAGTAATAGCGGCGGTCACTTTGTTAGCAGCACCGGGAACAATCGCGCTTTTACCTGCGAGACAGCCCTTAATGCCTGCCTCCGCGACTTCTTTTGCAGACATCATCATGTTGGGGGCAATACTCAGTTTCTCACCTTGATCTGGGTTATCCATCATTTTGGTGGCGGTGTAGCCGGGGCATAGTGCGGATGCTACGACGCCACTGTTAGCCGCTTTCAGCTCATCCGCCAGCGCCTGTGTAAACGACAACACATAGGCTTTGGTGGCTGCATAGACATTCTGATTAGGAATGGCCATCCAAGCGGCCAGGGATGCCACATTAAGGATGTGACCCTTTTTTCTAGAGGCCATATCATTGGCATATAAATGGCTCAATGATGTTAAGGCGAGTACGTTGACGATAATCATGCGCTCTTGCTCAGCAAGGCTTAGTTCAGTGAAAAACCCGTTGTGTAAAAGCCCCGCGTTGTTGACCAAAAAGTCAATTTGCAGGTTTTGATCGCAGGTGCGTTGAAAAAGCGTCTGGGCGGCCTGTGGTTCAGATAAGTCAGTGGCCATAACGGTGCAGTTAATGTCGTAGGTCTGACTGAGTTTTTCGCTGACCTCATTCAACTTATCTTCACGTCGCGCCACTAAAACTAAGTCATAGCCCTGAGCGGCCAGAATATCGCCAAACTCCAGTCCGATGCCGTCGGATGCGCCTGTAACTAGTGCAATTTTGTTACCCATAATGTACTCCCCAAGCCGTTAATATTTAGTAGTGTTATTGTTTAAAGTCGACAAAAATAGGCGAAGACCACGCTTGTTGACCTAGTGGTTTCTGGCAGTCATCTTTTTCATCTGTTCGGTAGTCACCAAAACAGGGGTCAGTTGCAATGGCATTGCCCTGATCATCAAAGCTGGTGCGCAAATTGCCACCATTAATGGTCGCAATAGCCTGCTCGTGAGCCCGGATGTAGTAAAGAGCATCGCGGCCATCGATGGCAAAGTTAGGATCTTCAAACTCAATATTGCAGCCTTCTACAGAGGGCGCGCACTCGAAGGTTCGCCACGGGTCTTCAATCAATGGTGAAACTTCTTCGCCGGCAAAGGACTGGGGTCTGATCTTGATAACCTCAATACGATCGATAAGGTAGCGTTCATCTGAGGGGTTGTAGCACTCACCAAGAGACAGTTTCTGCAAGCGCTTCTCCTCAAGTGTTTCCACGACATAGTCGGGACAACCCGGTACCTGTTTAAAAGAACCAACAACCTTAGCGCTGAACATTGGGTTACTACTCATGTCGACATCACTTCCCATAGGTAGTGACTGATTGCTTTGTGGTGCATTGAGTAGATCAAACCATACAAGCATGCGGTGGCCACTGGTTCCGTAGACTTCCCGACGCTTCATGGCGTCCCAAATAGCGTCTCGATCACGACCTTGAGCATGCACTGCTGCTATGCCTCCAGCATTTAAAAAAGAGTTTGTGCGTTCAAATTCTGATGCAAATATTTTGGCACTCACAGGATCAATCTGATCAGCGGTAAGAGATTTAGGTGCAGTCTCTGTTACCACTGCAGTGCTGGCAAAAATGGATTCCCAAAAACTGTCTCGAACACCGGTTGAGTCAGTGGTATTGTTTCTATCGAGTTGTTTAAACCCGTGACCAGCTCTTGCTGAGTGAGTGTCTGTAGAACCAATAAAGCCCCAGCGATAGCGCAAGGGGTTTTCTGGATCATCAAGATTTTGCAGTGCAAGACCATATTGCACTGACTTACGCGGTTTGTAGTTAAATGCGGGTAGAAAAACATCTCGCGCTTGTCCGGCATCAAGCCATTCCTCGGGGGTACTCCCGGGAACCGTCATAAAGCCATAAATGGTATCTACTTGTACAAAGTTATGGCGAGCCTCTGCTGCGCGTAAGTCACATTCATTAGCGTCAATGCCTTCGGCTAAACAGCGATCGGCAATAATTTCACCCGCTTGCCAGCAAGCAGGAAGATAATTGGCTTGGGGAGCAGGGCAGACCCATTCACCCTTGTCATTGCGGGTACGAACCGTGAAGTCTCTAAATACCTCTGAGTTACCATGGCCAGAATACACTTCGATTAAACGCGTTTTATCAGTGTCACTATTTGCCTTGGTCAATTGATGTATCCAATTGGCATTGGGCGGTGTGTAAAACCCCCAGCTGGTGCCGTGAGGGACAACAATGTTGTCAAAGCCCCACTCATCGAGCTTTTTAAACAGCTCCCCGGGTGTGGCGACACTTTCATAGCAGTTGGCTGGAAGTAATGGGCTGGGCAGAGATGGGTCACACACCGGTGTGCCAGCCATGTTTTCAACCCAGGTGTTGTACGAGGCGTAATAGTCTTTATGACGTGGGTCTAGGACTCCTAAAATACCCGATTGCTTACCATCATTTGAACGTGCGGCAATGGTGGCTACCCCAACACCTACTGAGGCAATGGGATGGCTCGGTAGTTTTGCTGGATCATCGTCTTTAAACAGTACATTGTGATGGCCGTAATGATTTTCAGCCACGGTACCTACTTGAGTCCACTCCCAGCCGAGGAATGCAACTATATCGGGGTTCATTGGGTCACCGGCGGTACGATTACATTGACGCACTGAATTCATACCGTCGCGCCATTGGGCCAAGGTAAAACTCTCGGCATGATCAGTCAAAAAATAAAAGTCTAACTGTGAGACGAAGCGTGCATAGTCACAGGCAAATGCCGGTGGATAGGCTCCTGAAGCACCGTGCATCATCGGCAAGCTGTACATAAAGGCATCCGCCGAGTTGGTGGTATGCACATGAGTATCACCAAAAAGAATCTGTTTTTTGGCCATCACGCCATCATTTCGACTGCTAGTGCGCGCCGCTATAACCTCGGCTGGCAGACGATCTTGTGTAATCTCAACGGGCGTTAGTGGAGAGGTATCCCATGCTAAGTTGGGGTCTTCAAAGTAGCCAGGGAAAAGCCGATACACCGATTCCGGCGCATTATTCGTTAATACGAGGGCGATGGTGATCCCCAAAATAGCCACAACAGCGGAAAACTTTTTAAACATTTTTAAACCCCTTTTTATTAAATAATTCCATAACTTCGCCCAATAAACCAGTATAAGCCTAAGCCGCAGAGTGCTGCTGATACTAAATCAATGACTAATCTAGTGTCAGTGAGAAACCTAGATTGTCTTATTTGCTGTAACAGCGCCCAAACCACAGCGATGATCACTATTTGACCCAATTCAATACCCAGATTAAAGCCAAGTAGGGCAGGGAGCAACTGTGTACTGGCCAATCCTGTTTCCGTCAGAGCACTGGCAAAGCCAAAACCGTGAATCAATCCGAATATAACGCTCGTCACCAAGCGCAGATTAGCTGACAAATGCTCATCTGCAGAATTCCATAGATAGGCTAATGTGAATAACGCTAGCCCTAGACCGCTCAGGGCACTCAATCCAATATTCCAGATTAAATTGATAAGCACTATTAGTAATAGGCCCGCCACAGAAAAATAGGTAATTTGGCGATGATTACCGGTGAGTACAGCGATATTTTGTACGGCCACCAGGGCGATGGTAAAGCCAATTGCGGCTTCAACAATATCAAGATCTGGTATTACCCAGCCCAGCGCAGCTAGCGCTAAGGTGATGCTATGACCCAGCGTGAAACCTGTGACCATCCAGACTAAGACTTTCAAACTGCGGAGGAGCAATAAAAGCGCTAATAAAAACGCAATATGGTCGATGCCGCCAAAGATATGTTCGATTCCAATCAAGACGAATTGAGTAATGCTGTCAAACCAGTGACTACTAGTGGCTAGTTGATTAGTGATTTCATGCCGCCGCTGTTTGTTGGTAAATAGGTACTGATAAGACGGCTCCCTATTGAGGGACATGTTTGCATAATGGACGTGAGAACTAGCAACATTAAAAAAGCTATTAATACTGATGCTGATATCACCCAAGGATGCGCCGCAGTCGAAGACTAACCTAACACGAACATATCCCAGTGCTGAGGGTATTGGTCTCACGACTTCCGTACTTGAGCAGGGCAGACTATCTTGGGATACGCTAATAGCGCTAATTAGATGGCCTACCAAGAGGGTATCTAAAGATTGGTTACTCTGACTTTGAAGCCGAGTAATTTCTCTGGATTTAGCCGTAAAAACTGCGGTGGCAATATTGTCAGTTATTTCCCAATCAGAAAAAGACTGACTGCGATTATGGGAATGAGCCTGTGATGAAGTCGTGGTGACGATGAAGGTTAGCAGGATAGCAATTGTTAGTTGGATCAACTTAACCATTACTGAGGCGCCTGTTTAACGATCGATGGCGAGTTTAGCCACTCAATAGTCGCGTTGGTACGCAGCTGCTCGATATAGCCTTCAAGTGCCTTATCACTGGACGCGGTATTGGTTCCGTTGGCGGCGACAACGTCGCTTTGAATACTGTCCAGCATGGTTTGTAATGTACGTTGGCGGACGCTTAGGTTATTGCGCAGCGCACCATCACTGATCGCTTTTTGTACCAACAATTCTTCTTCTATCAGACGATCTAATACAAGGGTTCTGTCTTGTGCACTAGCGGTGCTGCGTTTCTCCTGACTATAAAGGGCCAGAGCCTGATTATATTGAGCTTTTCCAATGGCGGTGTCGTTGACCCAAGCGACTACGGTCGTGTCATCGGTTACTGACACATAAGGGTCACTTATAGCGACAAGGATGCCTAGGATTGAGCCACATATTAATAGGGTGAGCGATCGTTGATTGGTTGTCAGTCCTCGTATGCTTTTCATGGCTATTTATCAGTACTCGCTAGTTGTCCAAGCAAGGATAAATTTAACTGAATACTCGTGGTCTGTTTGAGTTCTTCTAGGGTCGTCGTCAAACTATCACGACGCTGTCTGCTAATTAATTCAGTCATCACGGTTTCTCGAACCTGTTCAAAAGGCATCAATGTTGCCGGCTGGTTTTCAACGACGTGCAGTAAGTAAATATTATCGCCTTGCAAAATGGGTTGTGAAATCTGGGTAGCTGAGAGCCCTAGTGCCAGATCGGTCAACGATATCCCGAGATAACGGATTAGCATGTGTTTTGGAAGTGGTGATACAGGGATCGGTAATATTTTACCGCCTACAAGTGATACAGTTTTTTTGAGACTATCCCCCAGTAAGACCGCATTGCGAGAAATATTAGCCATTTCAAGATCATCAAATTGTGCCGCCTGAAGCGTTATTCTTTGCGGTTTCTGGAAGACCGCTTGATGATTGTTATAAAAGGCGATGAGTTGAGGTTCCTTGATTAGCAGAGCCTGAGACTCACGCACAATCGTATTAATAGCAGATCGCGCTAACAGTTTACGGATACCGGGGTCTGCCCGCAGAATACCCAGTTCTTCCGCGCGCTGTAATATCAGCTCATCGTCGATCAAGCGTTGTAAGAGTTGCTTATCTCTATCCTGAACAGGGACGTCGATCATGAATCGACCAGAACGCTGACGGGCAAACTTTAGTGCAGATTCGGTCACCGGCTGTTGATTGACTAAAACAACGGTATCTATGGGCTGATTTCGCCAGTTAATCTGCGTGTTTGAACCGACTAATAATAGCAAAAGGCCGAGCAATCCAATGGATGCACGCACGCTATTACTTGAGTTAACGGCGATTTTACGCATAGCTACCCGAACAATTAGTCATAAATATCAATCCACCATCATAGCGCAGGTAGGGCTGTTCACACTGTCTTAACATGACAGGCTACTCACAAAAACGGACAGCCCTTATTTTGATATCCACCTATTTACCCGTAAACTGCGATCCATGCCAAGGCGAATGTTTAATGAGTTAACCGACTTGGCTATAGAGTTTTTATTGACAGCCAATGAAAGCTTATTAAAGCCCTAATGGTTTAATTGGAGTATTACTATGTTTCAAAATGTCTTGATTGCGGCTTACGCATTGATTTTTCTTACATTCCTAGTCAGCTTTTTACATGCTTATTTGTCGGTTAAGTTGACTGGGCCCAATCAGAAGTGGGCCAAAGGCATACCGTTAATGCCCTATCCAGATGCACCAGAGAATTTAAAACTGGTAAAAAATAACATTCAAAACTTATTTGAATTCCCTGTTATCTTTTACGTACTGTGCGTTTTTTGCTTTATCCAAGGGATTCAAGATCAGCTTGTAATTGCTTTGTCATGGAGTTACGTTTTACTGAGATTGGTACATAGTTATTTACACATTTTTTCGCAGAATACTTTGTTGCGTGGACACGCCTTTATTGTGAGTAATCTAGTGTTGTTTGTGATGCTGCTAATCCTATTAAGAAGTCCGCAGTAGATATTTAATAAACCGCAAAAAAAAGGACGGGCAAGCCCGTCCTTTTTTTACACATTTTCTATGGACTAGAAGCTGTAATTAAGCGATGCACCCCAAACACTTCCTGGTGAAGTGTATTGACCATATGCACCTGATGCCAACGGTATGTTAAATGAACCAGTAGGCGTTATTTCATCAAATATATTCTTACCATATATCATCACTGCCCAGTTCTCGCCTTTCAAACCAGTACGGATACTTGTCTTAGAGAAAGCTTCCTGAAAGAGACGTGGGTCAGTAGAGCCACTGATCATCTGGTAGCCGTCGGTAAAGTTCACATCGAGCGACGTCATCCAAAGCATGCCATTCCTGACTGGTCGAACATAATCAGCTGTTAGCGAGCCGTTATAGTCAGTACCCACCTTACTACCAGTTAGATCTTGAACTGATCCGGCCTGAGACCCATCACCCGCAAATGTCGCTGCACAGCCGCCAGCTGAGGTGATTGGCGAATCAACGGTAAGCGTTCCTAAGCCAAGCAGTGCTGATGCTTGTGGAGCGGTACAGCCTGCACCAGCATAGCTTCCATACTCACCATCATTTAATGCAACGCTTATACCCAGTTTCAGATTGTCAGTTGCTTGCCATTGCATGTCAACTTCAAGGCCTTTGATCTCTGTGGTGGCGGCGTTTGTAACAACAAAACTGGTGCCGACAAAGGTAGAGACTTGCTGGTTTTTATACGTGCTGTCATAAAGCGCCCAATTCAAGGTCATGCTGCCATCAAGCAATGTATGCTTTCCGCCGAGTTCGATTGACTCCGCGTTCTCATCTTCATATTCAAAGCCTGCTCCTGGCACGGTACGCTGGATACCCTCAGCGGTGAAGGCTGGGGCTTGATCATCTACAGAGTTAAATCCACCACTCTTAAAGCCTTCTGAGTAGCTTAGGTAGAACATGCTGTCCTC
>Ga0115008_10005604_pt1 | contig 10361 bp, 5 predicted proteins | sample FraStrMetagenome_FD_87164 | JGI IMG/M metagenome (GOLD analysis project Ga0115008, IMG submission 87164) | Marine eukaryotic phytoplankton communities from Arctic Ocean - Fram Strait ARC3M Metagenome | ecosystem: Environmental > Aquatic > Marine > Oceanic | place: Fram Strait | collected 2012-06-18
ACTAGAAAGCATGATCCGTCATCTATCTCTTGATGTTAATATGGACGAAGCTCTTGTTCCAGAAATCTTGGAACCAGTGGTTCAGATTCATGAGGAATCAAAATGCAAGCAAACTCTTGACGACCTGGCTCTCAGTCTTGCAGATGACTTTGAAAATAAAAATGAACGTTGTTTTCGACATAGTGAAACACCATCAGCCGTTGAAGAGGAAAAAAAGATCGCTGAAACTCCCAAAAAAGAGCTTGATAACAGTAGTTCAAGTGGATTTGAACCCAACTGTGGTGAACCAGCTGAACCGGAGGAGGAAGAGAATCAAATTCAAAGTGACGAGCTTATCCATGAAGAAAAAGTACTGGACACAGTAGTAGATGATATCTGCAAAGAATGGGTCCCAAATCCAGCAACTTATGTTCCTGTTTATGATTACAGTCGCCCGCCACTGTACGAGGAGCAGATTTTTGAAAAATGTGAAGAGTCTGAAGTCAATAAATGTGAGGTAGATGAACCTCATCTTCTTGAGAGCGCGGAATCTGCTGTAGAAAATATCTGCCATGAGTATGTTCCAAATCCAGAAACTTATGTTCCTATTTTTGATTACAGTCGCCCATCGCTGTACGAAGAACAGAAATTTGAAAGATGCGAAGAGCCCGAAGTTAATGAATCTAAACTCGATAAATCTGATCTTCATGCTGTTAGGGAAACTGCTGTTAATGATATCTTCAAGGAATATGTTCCAAATCCAGAAACTTATGTTCCAGTTTTTGATTACAGCCGCCCGGCGCAATACGAAGAGCAGATCTTTGAAAAATGCAAAGAATCTGAAGCTTTGGAATCTGAACCTGATTCAGAAAAGGAAGAAACCTCTCAAGTGGTGCCAGTCACTCATGAAAATGTCGAAAACTTCTTCCGATCTATTTCAATGGAAAAAGTCAACGAGGAGCCAAATGAGATGATTGAAAAAGAGTCATATCTCCATGTTTATGACTACAGTAGGCCAGCTCCGTTCGAAGAAAAGCCTATCAGCTCAGAAATGTCTCAGGAAGCTTGCGATCTGGAAAACAATGATGAGTGTGAATATGACTCTCAGAATATAAGAAAGATTGAAGAATTTATAGAAGAAAATCCACTTGAATGTGCATCGCCGATTGTAGACTTTGAAGATCCTGTTGCTTCATCTCCAGTATATGACGCAGTAGATCTTGGAAACAACGATGAACCCTTTGGAGTTGTTGAAGAAGAATATATTCCAGTCTATGACTACAGCCGACCAGCTCCTTCTGGTGACTTGATCATGGTTGTCCAAGATGATTTTGGTACAAAGATCTACATGCCCGAAATAGGAACTGATGAAATTTCTGTCAAAGTTCTTGATTTAGAAGTCGCGCCAGAGTCTACTCATGAGCCCTCTGAAGATCGAGTGGAAAAAATCATCGAAGAAATCAAAGAACCTGTTTACAAAGAAATCATTGAAGCTGACCTCGAGCGCCCTACTCATGAAAATGTTGAAAACTTCTTCCGTTCGATTTCTAGTGACAATATCAATAAACTCGAAGACGAACAGTCTCCTATTGATAAAATCGCTCACCAACTCTCACTTGATGTTGAAGTTGGTCAGGCAACTGAACCCAAAGGAGAAATTTTTAAAGTTAAAGACAAGCTCAACGATGAAGACATCGACCGATTTGCTTCTGAAATGGTGAAACAAGTTCTGGCTTGCGATGATTTACTTGAATCAGACAAAGAAGAAGAAAAAATCGATGAAAAATCATCGAATATAAGAAAGCTTGAAGTTTCGATAGAGAAGGTACGAGAAGATGAAATAAAAAAGACCCAACAATCAGAGCCAGCCACTCCTGAAGTCGAAGTCTTGGAAATAGATGGTGAATACTATGCCTATGAGGTTCGAAGAAACAATAAATACGTAAAGGAGCCAGTGAAAGAAGATGTCGAAGAACTAGAAGCAAAACGTGAAGAGTCAGTGAAAATGGAAAATTATACAAGTGAAATGACAGATAATGCCGAAGATCTGTACAGAGAGTCTTCAGAAGATGAATCCTCTGGGGAAGAGGATTCTTGTCCTAAACGCGTGTCTTTCTCTGAAAGACCTGCTGAACTAATCGGTACCCAGGCTGAACCAACCGAAACTGTAGCTGATCTTCAAGTGGTAAATAAAAGTAATTTTTCGGAACAAGTCACTCAGATCGAACAAGAAGAGGTAACGCCTACTTTTGACTACTGCTTGTCCCCAGAAGTAACAGAAGAGCCGCCAATATTTGATATTACTCAGACAACAAAGTGTTCTGAGCTGCCAAAAGAGTTACCGGAAGCTGCTGATATTCAAAACAATGACGTAAAAGACTACGAAACGGAGCCTTCTGAAGATATGCATAAAATAAAACATGAAGTAAAACCAACTGAGGGAATAGAAGACTTCCAAAAATTTGAAGAACAGGATCATATTGAGGTAGAGGATGATAATGAATGCTCACAGCCAGATCTCGAAAACAACGATGAGAATGAATATATTCCTGTTTTTGATTACAGTCGGACAGCTCCTCAAGAAGAGCATCATCGATTTGTCTCAGCTCACAAAAAAAGTTACCACGATAATGAAGCGGCAACTGACGAAAACAACAATGAGACTTTTCAAGAACCAGACACTCTTGAGGAATGCGAGTCGCTTGAACATCTGACACATGATCATGTCGAAAATTTCTTCAAAAGCTTCTTCAAACCCTCCCCTCAGCCTATCGATACAGTTGAATATGAATCGGAGGAGGAAATTTCTTTATCAGACGAGGAAAAGGCTCTTGAGGAGGAGATCAAAAAGGCGAACGAACTAGAACAGCTTGAAAGTCATCTGGACAAGCTTGAAAATCAGTATCTCGATGGAGAAGAACAAGACATCAGTCTACCACAAGAAGTTGAAAGTTTCATTGAAAAGCTTCGTGCAACGACACCATCACCTGCTGAAGAGCCAGAGCCTAAGCAAGTCCAAGATCCCAAGGATATGACTCCTGATGAACGATTGAAATTGATCAACAAAGATATCTTGGGCTTTCTTGAACCTGTAGACGTTCCTGTTGCTAGAAATAAGACTGAAAATGAAGAGCAGCCTACTTTTGGATGTCGTGTTGAGAGCGAGCCAAAACTGGAGCTGACTCCAGAACCTGTAGAAATCGAGCTTCAATCAGAAATCGAGCTCGAGCCTGAAGTTGTACTTGAACCGGAGGCCAAGGAGTATTCGACTGAGCCCCAAGAGAAAAAATCTAAAATCGACGACGAAATTCTGTCCGTTTACGGCGAATACAGCACAGAGAAGAACAAGCGACAGCTGGAAAGCTTTTACGCTGTTAAACTCGGAAATGAAAGTCCAAAGGTGGTGCTCCCAAAGTAAAGGGATGATAATTCACTAATACTTTCATCCAATTTCTTTGACTTTTGTCCTAACATTTGATTTCATCCTTCTCATAGCCCTTCACAAAGAAAGAGAATTAGCATGACATTACACACGAGCATTTTGTACATTATTACACGTCTTTTCAAACAACCATTTTATGCATTTTCTAAATATGGATTTATAATAAACACCTAACCCTGTTATATCACTCATTTATTATTAATATAAATTATATAATCATCCCTCGCAGGAGGAATATGATCAAGCCGATCTTGAGCTTGAATGTCAAGAAATTCCGTCTACTGATAGTATTGAAGAAATAAAGACAAAATCAATTACGGCTATTCCTTTGAAAGTAGAGCTCGATGTCGACGTTGATACTATCGAAGAAGAAGAAGAAGAGGAAGAAGACGACGGCGCTTCAATATCAGAACTTGTCGTTGCGGAACAAGTTGTTTCTAACCTTACCAGTGTGACTTTACTGACCGAAAATGAACTTTTGCAAACAGAATTAACCGAAATTTCTGCTCTTCAGGAATCTGAAATTTTAATCGTCGAGAATGCTGAAGCTAAATCGGAAGTTATCGATCCATCTGAACTCGTTAATGAGCCAGAAGCGTCAATTACTGCGCAAGATGAAATTAATTCACAGCCTGAAATGGAAAAGCATGATTCTGAAGAAGCGTCAGAGGAAATCGTCGCCGAAAGTGTTACCGATAAGAGCTTTGAATTTGAAGAAGAACAGAGCGAGCCTGAGGATTCTCAAGAATCTGTCGTCGAAGCACGAGCTGCTTCAGTGAAAGTAGCCTTCGCGGAACAGGATGAACCTAGAACTGTCGGATTTTCTGAAGCTCCAACCGTCGTCGCATTTTCCGAACCAGAGCCAGTGATCGAACATCAGGTAAGTCGTGTACTTATGAAGATTTTATATTTTAAAAGGTGGAGTTCGAGAGTTCTTTTATAAACAGAATTGCCGAAGAGATGATCAATTCGATCATTCTCGAGGCTACTCGAATCGTTGAAGAAGACCACCAAAACGATGCTTCCGAAAAGGACGACTCAGATCCTTTCCAGGTCTCCCAGAGCTCAAAGATTTCGATGGAAGACAACATAGACGACGAAATCAGCATCCCAACTGATGACGAGCTCGAACATGTTTCTGATGATGAAATCAAAGTTAGACAACTATCCACAGATTCTACTGATGAGTTGCTCAATGTTCCATCACCACTAGGTAAAAACAGGTTAATTTCGATATTTTACGCTGCTCTAGCTCGCCCTGACGAGCCTTCACCAACTGTCATGACTCCAGCTGTCCTAGAATCACCCGATTCTCAGACTTTCTTCCCTGAAAATGATGAAACCTCCGAGCCTGGCGACAACATCTATGATTTTGTTGAAGGTAAATGGAGCACAATGGCATCAGTTTTTAAACTTATTTTAATTCGAAGAGGAGCTTGAACCAGGAGATGACATCCACGGTCTAATTGATTCCGCCCGAGAGTCGCGCGAGGCTTCTCTGAGGGGGTCTCAGAGATCGATCAACAAGTTGGTGCAGTCAATCGACGACGATGTCCCTGACATCTACTCGAAACGTAAGTTCTGCAACTGTTAAAATAATCTATTTTTACAATCAGCTGCTGAACGACCATCGACACCCGATAGAATTGCTGACAAGCTTCAAGAATCGAAGCCAGATGAGCCTATTACAATTGTCCGAAAATCCTCCATTACAGTCTCGACGGAAGCTTTAGAACGAGAAGGAAGTCCAACTCGAGTAGAAATAAACGTTGCGCCTCAGTCTCCTCAGATCTTGAAACACACGATAAATATCAAACCCACCGCTGAGAAAGAAGATTGAAATATAAATCCTTGATTATTTATTAAATTCTACTGAATTCCATTTCTTTTGCTTTTTCCTTACAAAGTATAAATAAAATCTTTTTTTATAAAATCATATTTTGCTGGTATTTTTTCAATTATAATCAGGAGCATTCATATATTTTCTTGAAAAATAAAGAGGCATTTATAAAAAGTCTCTAATCAAAAAAAAAATAACGATTTTTGTCAATATGGATTCGTGTAATATGCGACAGGTATTGAAAAATTGTAGAGCGCACTATGACGAGTTTGACAAGGAAGAAAAAAGAAGTAGGGAGAAAGAATTAAAAATAAAAATGACTGGAACGCAGATAAAAGAAGTTGGCATAGAATTGATTATGTGTTTCATTTGCAAAGAACCGTTGGAGAACCCGAGAGTCACTTTCTGCTGCGAAAACCTAATCTGCTTTAATTGTTTTCCGGAGAACGGGTCAACATCTGTTTGCTGTTCTCAGCTATGTAAAAAAATTGAGTTGATAAAGCCCTCCGGATTCTACTTGAGGAAGTTGAAAACAGTTATCTTCAATTGTACTGCGGAAGAATGCCAGGTAAAGAATCCGGAAGATATTTAATTAAACCAAATTAGACCACTGTGAAGTATGACGATCTGAAGAAACATTTGGAATCAGAATGCGAACGGGCTTCTATGTAAAATTATATTAAATTGAGTAAAGTAACTTGAGAGTACTAGTTGCCGTGGATGCAATAAGGTCTTCAAAGTTCGTGAGCATCACAATCTCGTTTGCGTCGACCTCTTGAAGATGCGAATCATGGAAGCAAATTCCATACTTCAGGTTGTATATCAACCACTATCATATTTAACGTTATGTTCAAGGAATTGAAGGAAAAGTACGATGAATTAGAATCATCTTCGCAAGCTTCTGATGACAATTTAGACTATATCGAAGACAGATTCTTCGATAGAATTATTTTCTTTGATGATCATGACGCTGAAGAAATCATGGATAGGTTCCAATTCTAAAACACTGAAATAAACTTACCACTGCCTGATACTTACTCAATAAAAATACTAGAATTATCTTTTTTTACATAAAAAACTTCCCACGCGCGCCCTCGCTCCCGGATCGAACCAATCGCCAGTAAGAGTCATTTCTTCAGCAAAATCTAAATGCGGAGTGAAACGAACTTTGTTAAACTTTCATCTTTCCAAAAATTAACTGAGAATCTGTACTAGTAGTTAGAAGTCTAAAATTAAACTGACATGATTGTACCAAGAGAAAAATGACGAGATTGTCGCGAGTTAGGTTCTCGAAATCGCCGGCTGCTCTCCGGGCTCAATGGTCAAAAGGTTATTTTAATTTTTTAAAAAAATCCTCTTTATTTTTTTTCCAGCGGTACCAGTAAAAGATCTGCAAAAAATTATCGACCACGACAATCATGAAATGCGCGCCAATTTCCGCGAATTTTTGAAGCAAGACACTTTTCGACCAAAATACGCGATTACTTTGGCTGAAGAGCGTCAACTCGCGCTTGATCGACTTCAGATGGTCTGTTCCAATGACTTTTTGTCGGTTAGGGATTTTGCAACCAATCCTCATCGAATTTTCGCTGCGCATGAGCTCATGGCGATGATTGATCCCGCCACAACGACGAAAATGACTGTTCAGGTGTGTTTAGTACAGTAATTGCTTGTACTGAGACATTTGTTACAGTTCAACCTTTTCGGTGGAACTGTTTTTCGACTCGGAACTGAGCGACATCATCATCTTCTCGACGGAATCGACAATTTAACCGATATCGGCTGTTTTGGCCTGACTGAAGTCGGCTTTGGAAACAATGCTGTTGAAATGGAAACAACAGCAGTATACAACAAGAAAGATGATACCATCACTATCAACTGCCCAAGCGAGCTGTCACACAAGTATTGGATCACAAACGGCGCGCTTCACGCACAGCACTGCGTTGTCTTTGCCCAGCTCAATGTTGATGGAGAAGAACATGGTGTTCATGCTATTCTAGTGCCTATTCGAGAAGGTTCATATTATATAAATCATTTATCTTCAACCCTTGCGGCACAATTACCAACAATTTGTCTCATTTTTTGATTTTTGACGCTTCGCTTCACGCATTTTGCTTCTCTTCGCCATTTCAAGTGAAAATGCAAGTGGAAAAATAATTGATCACCTTTCTCGCGACTGTTAAATTCACAAAATTAATATTTAATTCAGGAGTCGCTGGAGAACCTCTTGAAGGCTGCACAATCAACGACATGGGCCACCGAATGGGATTAAACGGAGTCGACAATGCTCTCCTTTCATTCAAAAACGTCAAAGTTCCGCGCACCAACCTTTTAAACAAATACTCTGACATCGATGAAAGTGGCAAATTCCACTCTGCAATAAAATCTAAGCGAGGGCGTTTCTTATCCGTTGCCGATCAGCTTCTCTCTGGACGAATTTGTATCGCGGCCATGTCACAAGGCGGCGCAAAAGCGGCTCTATCTGTCGCAGTTCGTTACGCGATCACGCGACTTACAGTTGGACCGGCAGGAAAGTCTGACTTCCCGATCATGAAGTATCAGCTCCAGCAGCGGGCGATTGCTCCTCTTCTAGCGCGAACTGTATCACTTGGAATCGCCCTCGACGACGTCAAGGACGAATGGTTCAAGATCAACTCTGAAAACATCGAAGACAAGGTGCGAGTCATGAATATGGTCACTGCATGCTGCGTCATCAAGCCTCTTTGCTCTTGGAATCTCGAACGAACAGCTTCCATCGCTCGTGAGCGTTGTGGCGGTGCTGGCTATCTTTCCTGCTCCAGGTTTGGCACAATGATTGGCCTCGCCCATGCTGCCATGACCGCCGAAGGAGACAATTCTGTTCTGATGAACAAGGTCGCAAAAGAACAACTCGGTCTTTTCATCCCGCGAAAGGTCGTCGTCCCTGAGTTCGACTTAAAGTCAAATAATTTCATCCACGCGCTGATGGAAGCAAATGAAGTTAACAAATTCGCTGCTCTCGGTGGCGCGATGATGAGGGCTGGAAAGGGCGCTATCTTTGAGACCTGGTCGCTGCTCAACCAGGATTTGGTACAGGCAGCAGCACATGCTTATGGAGAGAGAATCGTTTCGGAATCCATGATCAACGCTATCTCTAAGAATCCAGCAGCTTCGGAAGTTTTGGACGCTATTTTCAAAGTAAACTGTCGTATCTCTACTTATCTCATTTTTTTTAGCTTCATGCGGTCAACACAATCCAGAACAACCTTTCCGATCTCATTCTTTCCGGTCTAATTTCTGTTGATAATGCGCAAGCTGTGCGAGAAGAGTTCAACTCTCTCGCTGCAACAGTTTCGGAGCTTTCTCCAGATATTTGCGAATCCTTTGGCATTCCAGAGGAGCTTCTCAGCGCTCCTATTGCCCGCGATTGGCATGCGTTTAATCAACATGATAACCGGGGTGAAGTTCAACCGGGCGTTTTTTAAACAAAAACTCGTTACAAAGGGGCAACATTCTTTTTTAAAGATATTTATACATTCAAAAAACGAAATTCACTGTTCAATTGAAGCAAAACTTACGAAGTAGACATACTTACCTTATTTTTTTCTGTACAGAGTACAGATTTTATTTATTCCAGAGTTCAAAAACGGTATCTGATCAAAATTTGATTCAGATAAACTGACAGTATGTCAGATACCGAGGATGAACCAAGTAGCCAGGACATAATTGAGGAAGAGGTCGGCGACGAAATGGAAGTCGTTGACGCTAAAGAAGCAGAAGGGGGCGAAAATGAAGTCCGGAAGGCATCCGGATCAGAATCATCGGAAGAATCTGATGACGAAGACGAGGAATACGAAGTCGAAAGCATTCTTCAATCGAGATTCGTGAAGAAGAAAAAACAATACCTCGTCAAATGGGTGAATTACTCTGACGAATGGAACACCTGGGAGCCGATGGAGAACCTCGAGGGCAGTCAAGATCTTGTCCAAGCTTATGAGAAAAAAGAAGAAGAAAAAATTCAAAAAGAAGAAAGCGAAAAGGCCGCGGCGAATGAGCGCAAGAGGCAAGCAAAGGCGGAGCGCGAAGCGAAGAGGCGCGAGCGTGAAGCTGAAAAAGAAGCGAAGCGCGCGAAAAAAGAAGCCGAGAAGCCAAAAAGCGAAGCGAAACCGAAAGTCGACAGCAAGCGGAAATCACGCGCTATAATCTCGAGCTCAGATTCGGACGATATCGCCGAGAACGAGAAGAAACCGACTGAGAAGCCGAAAATCGAAAAGAATAAGACTCTAACAGATGCTGAGCGAAGGAAAAAAGAACGAAAACAAGATGCGAAAAGAAAAGCTCTGAAAGAGAAAAACGAATTCCGACGCTTGGAACTTGAGGCAGAAAGGAGGAAAAATATGACTAACGGAAGGGATATGATATGAACTATCATATGAAAAAAAAATCACAAAGAGTAAATGGTTTCACATGATCTATTCTGAATAACAAACGATACCATAGAAAATATCTAGTCAGTAACTTTGACTTGTCTTTGAAATCTGATTGGCTAATATCATGACTTTTGATTGGGCACGATCAAAAACGATCAGTTGATTTCTGATTGGTTGATTTTTTAGATAAAATTTCGTGTTTTTTTCCGATTATCCAATCCCATAAAAGCTTACAAAAATCCTGGTGTTGGGAAAGATGATATACGAGCACCTACTCCGGATGTACCTCCGGAGATTCAAAGGTACAAATTTAGTAGTAAAAATCAACTATTAGGAAAGATGCCAGTAGATTTTAATCTACTGGACTCTTATAAATGTGTTTGATTGTCTTTTTGTCCGGATATTTATTTGTGGTTATAGCGAGCGAGCTGAGCCAGAGCCTAAATCAACGGAGGAGGTCACGCTGAGATTTCTTTTCGGGAGCGACAAAGAATCTTATGGGTGGCAGGTGTGTGGACGAGTTGGTTTGTTGAGTCACGCGCAGGGCAATATTATGCATTTTTGGGAGGCACTGAAAAAAGCCGGATCGTGCCGGATTGTGCCGGATCGTGCCGGATTGTGCCGGTCCATGAACAAAAAAAACTCTCATAACTTTTCAAAAAAACTTTTTCAAAATTTTTTGGGCGAAGCA
>Ga0115008_10005609_pt1 | contig 10359 bp, 13 predicted proteins | sample FraStrMetagenome_FD_87164 | JGI IMG/M metagenome (GOLD analysis project Ga0115008, IMG submission 87164) | Marine eukaryotic phytoplankton communities from Arctic Ocean - Fram Strait ARC3M Metagenome | ecosystem: Environmental > Aquatic > Marine > Oceanic | place: Fram Strait | collected...
CATGCAAATCAAAATATCGGCGGAGATGTTGCGCAACAGAAGCCCCCAATTTTTCGGTATCCCCCGCCCTTCGCATCGACTTTATTTCTGGTTGATTTCCTAAAACCTGCCGGACCTCACCAGCGGTAATTTCGACCGCGCGGCTAATTAACCCAAGACTGCGAACCGCGTTTTCTAACTGGCGAACGTTTCCTGGCCAGCTATAATTTCTAAAGATTTCGGCCGCTTCAAGAGATAAAACGCGTGGAGCTTGGCCTAATTTCTCTTCACGTAATAAAAAATGTTCCACTAAAAGTGGTATATCATCAACCCTTTCGCGCAATGATGGGACATCAAGAGTTGTCCCAGACAAACGATAATACAAATCTTTTCTAACAGCCCCCGCCTCCATTGCTGAGGTTAAATCGCTTTGACTAGCGGCTAAAAACCGAGGGGTATATTCACCAGGAGTATCCATCATGCGCACAATGCGTGCCTGTTGTTCATCTGAAATATCACTAATTTCATCAATTAAAAGAGTACCACCTTTGACCCTAGCCAAAATACGTGCAGGACCCTCCAAATCTTGTAAATCTGATGCAGAAACCGTCACAAAAGGCAAAGTCCGCCGGTCTGAGAAATCGTGAATAGCACGGGCAATCAACGATTTTCCTGTTCCACTTTCCCCCCAAATTAGGATTGGAAGATCAGTGTGCATAACACGAGCCACTACGCGATAAAGAGATTGCATTATTGCAGTACGACCTATCATCGGTAAATCATCAGGACGGTCATCATCCGCGCTACGATAAGACCTGTGTGCCTGAAGCTCCAATGCCTTAGCTGTACGCTTCATTAGATCAGGGAGGTCAAAAGGTTTTGGCAGGTAGTCATACGCCTCAGCTTCTGCCGCTTGGATAGCAGTCATAATGGTATTCTGTGCGGAAATAACGATAACAGGCAGACCCGGTCGATCCTTTGCTATTTTTGGCAACATTTCTAATCCGTTGCCATCCGGCATCACCACGTCACTTATTACCAAGTCACCTTTACCTTCGCTTACCCAACGCATCAAAGTGGTGAGACTTGATGTTGCATGAACTTTGCATCCAGCACGGGTCAACGCTTGCGTTAATACAGTACGAATTGTACGATCATCATCAGCAACTAAAACAGTCCCATCCATTTATCAGCCCTCTTCAATTTTAGCAGTAGTTTTCATCTGTAAAGAACGCGGCAGTGAAAGGCGAAAAATTGTTTCGCCCGGTACGGAGGTGACTGAAATCCAACCACCTAAGTCAGATATAATTTTAGATACTAGTGCCAAACCGAGACCAGTGCCGTTTTCCTTGCCCGAGACGAACGGGTCAAAAATATCGCCCGCAATACTTTCAGGCAATCCAGGCCCGTCATCAATAATTTCAATTTGTAAGGGAAGCGACTGCCCAGACCCATCTGCTCGGCGTAGACGGAAGGAATGCTCGAAAAAGCTACGCATTCTTATTGTACCACCATTCTTACCAGCAGCTTCAGATGCATTTTTCAGAAGGTTAAGGACAACTTGAAGTAGCTGGTCCGGATCACCAAACGCCAGTGGAAGAGATGGGTCATAATCTTCAATAATTTGCATTTGCGCACCAAAGCCAAGTAACGCGGATCGCCTAGCTCTATCTAAAACATCATGAACATTAACAGGTTTAAGAATAGGTGGTGACAGATTCCCAAATTGTTCAACCTGCTCTAAAAGTTTAACAATTCTTCGGCATTCACCTACAATTAGGTCAGTTAATTCCAAATTTTCAGTATCTAAATTCATACTTATAAGTTGAGCTGCGCCTGTGATTCCAGCGAGTGGGTTTTTGATTTCATGAGCCAACATTTCGGCCATTCCTATTGCAGACTTAGCAGCAGATTTAACAGAATGATTTTGGGTCATACGTCCAGCAAGTTCACGCGGTGAAATCATTAAAATCATGTGATCTGGAGCCCCTAAAAGAGGAGCTATTTGTAGCGCACATTGTAGAGGTGCGCGTTGACCATTTCCCACATCTACATCATTTACAAAAAGGGGGGTATTGTTTTTTCGAGCTCTTAACAGGCTTTCTTCTAACGGCGCGTCAACAGTTAACTGATCCCAAATAGGAGAACCACTCATCGCCTTGCTAGATGAATTAAAAAAACCCTCTGCCGCTGAATTAATATCAATAATCTCATCTGTGGGCCCAATCACAATAGCAGGAACCGGTATGGAAGCCCAAAGATCACCATCCACCTTCATGCTGCTAACTTTTCATCCATCGGTTGCAGGGCTCTACGCAATAAATCAATAGTTTCTGACGGTGCCTTTGCGGTCAAAACCGCACGCCTCATTTCAGTAGATGTTTTTACTGTATCCATAAACCAACCTAAATGTTTTCGAGAAACGCGAAGACCAGTTGTAGCTCCGTAAAAGCGTAATATTTCTTCATAATATGCAATAACCATATCGACGAAAGCATCACCCGTTGGAACTGTCGGCGCAGGAGTACCGTAAATTGAGTGAGCCACTTCCGCCAACACCCAAGGACGCCCTTGTGCGCCACGACCGATCATAACACCATCTGCACCAGACAACGATAAAGCCTCACACGCTGTCTTGGCATCTACGATATCCCCATTAGCTATCACAGGGATTTTCACGGCCTCTTTCACCTTTTTAATTGCAGCCCAATTAGCCCGTCCATTATAAAACTGACAACGGGTGCGGCCGTGGATTACAAGCTGGTGAATACCTGCTGCCTCTGCACGAACCGCAATCTCAGAAGCATTCATATGTCTTTCGTCCCAGCCCAAACGCATTTTCAGTGTAACTGGAATATCCACGGAACTAACTACCGCATCAATCAATGACAGTGCGTGATCCGGATCGCGCATGAGTGCCGAACCTGAATACCCTTGCGTCACCTTTTTGGCTGGGCATCCCATATTAATGTCAATTACCGATGCGCCCTGGCCAGCAATTATTCTTGCAGCTTCAGCCATCGGAGCAGTTTCTCGCCCTGCTAACTGCACCGCTGTTCCAGTCTTCCCAAGACCAAGTTGTGTTTTTTCCCAACTACCTTGGCGATGATTTAACATATCGTGGCTGGCAACCATTTCTGAAACTACCATGCCAGCACCAAAAGTTGCGACCAACTCACGAAACGGGAGATCCGTAATTCCTGCCATCGGCGCGAGCATCACCGGAATATCCATTTTTAGTTCTACTGTTTTCATTGTATTTAATTTGAACCCTGTGACGTGGTCACTCAACACAATATTGCGACTATACTCAATTCATAAAACCACAATATTGCACACAAAATTAGCTGCTGCTTAAAAAATAGGCATTTAGAACAGCATGGACAGTGAATTACCAAGACCTTACAAAGACGAAATGAAGTGCGTTAAAAGAAAATGACAGCCTCTGCTATAATTGTGGCTGCGGGACGAGGGGTCCGGGCGGGTGGCAACGTGCCAAAACAGTGGCAACTGCTACTTGGTAAAACTATTTTTTCACATACTATTGATGTATTCCAAAAACATCCTGCTATAACAGAAATTATAGTCGTTTTAAACCACAATGACATGGCCCACTTTGAAAATTTTAACAAAGAAGGCAATATTAAAGTAGTGTTTGGCGGCATAAATAGGGCAGCCTCTGTACGTAATGGATTGGCCGTAACAGAGCAAAACCAATTTGTACTTATCCATGATGTTGCGCGTCCCTTAGTTAAACTTCAAACTATCTCGGATGTTTTGTCAGCATTAAAAAATTCTCAAGGAGCAGCCCCTGCTCTACCCGTCACCGATGCAATATGGACTGTTGTCAATGGCCAAGTTACAGGAACAAAAAATCGTTCTGGACTTGTTCGTGCACAAACGCCCCAAGGTTTTAATCGTAAAGCCATAATTGAGGCACACTCTGCTCATCAGGGTGAAGCACCAGACGACGTTACAGTAGCGCAAGCCTATGGGCTGAATGTGACTACTGTAGCGGGCGATGAAGAAAATTTAAAAATAACCCACCCTGCGGATTTCGAGCGGGCACAACTTATCATGCGAGGACGTAATGGACGTTAGGCTAGGTAACGGTTTTGATGTACACTCATTTGGCGAAGGGGATCATGTTATTCTTTGTGGAGTTAACGTGCCGCATTCTAAGGGGCTCATTGGACACTCAGACGCAGATGTCGCTATGCATGCAGCAACAGATGCAATTTATGGTGCTTTAGCTTTAGGCGATATTGGTCAACATTTTCCACCGTCTGATCCTCAGTGGAAAGATGCCAAAAGTAATATATTCTTAAGCCATTCATATAGTTTAGTTACTAGTATGGGATTTATAATTTCGAATTTAGATTGCACAATTATTTGTGAATTTCCTAAGATAGGGCCCTACTCAGCAGCAATGAGTTCATCGCTGGCAGATATCTTACAAATTGACGAAAAACGCGTTTCAGTAAAGGCTACCACATCGGAAAAGCTTGGCTTTACAGGACGTGGCGAAGGAATTGCTTGTATAGCAACAGCAGCGCTAGTGAAAATATGATTGCGCGTTTAATAGGTACAGTCTGCGGAGTGGGCTATCTTAAACCAGCTCCCGGGACTTGGGGCTCGGTTGTTGCACTATTTCTGGCTTGGTTACTTCATTCAGTTGGCGGTTTTGGATTACTTTTTTTTAGTATACTCATTTATTTTACTGCTGCTTGGTGGGCAACGTCTCAAATGATTAAAAATCAAGAAGATCATGACCCGAGTGAAATAGTAGCTGATGAAGTGGTCGGACAGTGGATAGCAATCATCCCAATTAGTTTTACAGCATCTGCGCGCGGGTTAGATATTCTAGAAATGTGGCCAGGCTGGTTAGCTGCATTTGGACTTTTTAGACTTTTTGACATTTGGAAGCCTTGGCTGATCGGTAAAGCAGATCAGCGGGGTGATGCCCTTGGCGTGGTGCTTGATGACGTGATCGCAGGTTTATTTGCAGCAATTGGCATATCGGCTTTGGCAATGCTCGCGCATGGAACAATTCTATGAGAATTGCCACAGAAATAATAAAGATAGCCAAAAAAAAAGGCATCATGATTGCTACCGCAGAAAGTTGTACGGCTGGGATGGTCGCAACAGCCCTTACCGATATACCCGGGTCATCTAACGTCATAGACCGCGGCTACGTAACCTATTCTGATGATGCCAAGACTGAAATGCTTGGGGTACTGTCGACTACATTAGCTTCTCACGGAGCAGTCAGCGAACAAGTTGCAGCGGAAATGGCAATTGGAGCTTTAACTCAAGCACCCGTGCATTTGACTGTTTCAGTCACTGGAATCGCTGGGCCAGGTGGATCTCAATTCAAACCAGAAGGTCTTGTTTGCTTTGGCTTAGCAAATGCTCAGCATGTCAAAACAAAGCTAATCAATTTTGGCGCTATCGGACGCGAACAGGTTAGGCTTGAAGCGAGAAACTACGCGTTGTCCATGATTTACAAGTTCTTGACGGAAGTCCAATAACAAGACTTTCTATTTTGGTTAAATTATAGGCAAAAAACTATTTCAAGCGATTAAATATTAGTCAGTTTACATTTTGCATCAGAATAGAGCACCGTTAAACAATTTGCTTCTTTTTTCCACAATGCAGCTCAGCCAAGTCTTTCATAAATGAAACAGGAGATAAATATGGACGGAGCAGACACAGCATGGGTCATTGTGGCAACTACGCTTGTACTTATGATGACACTGCCAGGCTTAGCGCTTTTTTACGGAGGGCTTGTACGAGCACGTAACGTTTTAAGCGTATTTATGCACTGTTATGCAATCGCCTGATTGATGAGCATTCTTTGGTTCACCGCAGGTTACTCTATTGCATTTGGTAGCGGAGACAGCGGATTTTGGGGAGGACTTAGCAAGTTTGCCTTAAGTGGAGTTACAATTGACTCCCTCAGTGGAACCATACCAGAAATATTATTTTTTGCATTTCAAATGACTTTTGCAATTATCACGCCAGCACTAATCGTTGGTGCATATGTCGAACGAATAGGGTTTGCTTTCGTCCTACTTTTTTCGAGCTTGTGGATGCTTTTATGCTACGCGCCGGTAGTTCACTGGATCTGGGGAGGCGGTTTCCTTGCTGATGGTGGGATTTTTGGAAATATTGGTGTTAGAGACTTTGCTGGTGGCATTGTTGTACACGAAACAGCAGGCATAGCAGCGCTTGTTCTTGCAGTATTTCTGGGTCCTCGCAAAAACCATACAACACCGCCGCATAGTCCTGGCATGGTGATGATGGGAGCAGCTTTGCTCTGGGTAGGCTGGTTTGGTTTCAACGGTGGCTCTCAACTCGCCGCAGATGGAGGTGCCGCCATGGCTTTGACAGTTACTCATATCTCTGCAGCTATGGCATCGCTTACCTGGGCTCTTTGGGAAAAAATTAAGTTTGGAAAAGCGTCTTTAGTAGGCATGGTCACTGGAACAATAGCGGGGCTGGCCTCTATCACTCCAGCAAGTGGTTTTGTCGGTCCAATTGAGGCCTTGGTAATAGGAGCAATTGCTGGTGTTTTGTGTCAAGAAGCCGTTACTATAATGCGCAATGTACTTCAAATTGATGACACTTTGGATGTATTTGCTGTCCACGGAGTTGGAGGTATATTCGGAATAATCATGATAGCAGTATTTGGGGCAGGAAGTTGGATTGCACAACTCGGATCCCTTGCAATTGTGGGCATTTACACAATGGTGGTAACAGTAATTTTAGTTTTTATAATACGGGCTGTTACACCGATGCGTGTAGATGAAGATACAGAAGTTAACGGACTTGATCTGGCCATACATGGGGAACGAGCTTATGATATTACCAGCTAATATCGTGAGAAAAATTTTTAAATAAACTCAAGTCAAATGGGCCTTAAGTTTATTTACTTTCGGACCATTCGTTTTTTAATTTATAAAGGTGATGTATTTGCTTGTTTTAAAAGTACTGCAACCAAGTAAGTATACCCGCACACATATTTTTTAATCAGGTTTTTTAATATCATGACACTCAATATCAGAAATTAAAATCACCTTACGTTAGGCGTATAGAGAAGCAGCCCTTCTTTCAAAAGCACGGACAATACGCTGCATGGCCTCGTTAAATACAATTCCTATGATCCCCTGTAAAATAGCATTACGGAACTCAAAATCCACAAAGAAAAATACCTCGCAGCCGCCGTCAACGTTTTTAAAAGCCCAATTAGACTTCATATACCTAAATGGGCCATCTAAGTATTCTGTATCAATCATACGACTACCTGCCCAAAGGACTACACGGCTGGAAAAACGTTCCCGAAAAACTTTAAAGCTAATAACTAGATCTGCCGACATCACTTCGTGGTCAGCTAGTGGCGTGATTTGACGAACGCGGGCAGCAGAGCACCACGGGAGAAACTCAGGGTAAGATGCTACATCTGCTACTAAATCATACATTTGCTCTGCCGAATATGGCAGGAAACGGGTTTCGGAGTGAGTAGGCATTGCGTTAAACTAGACCTCTGGTTCAATATAGTAGCATGTGTCGCTTAAACACCGTGGAATCAAGGGGAAGAAAATGTCTAAGCAGCAATATGTAATAGATCAAATGATTTCCGCAAAGACTATTGCAGCACGTATTGAAGATCTCTGCCTTGATATTCAGAAGGAATTTTCGGGTACTGATAAACTTATCGTTGTGGGCTTATTAAGAGGAAGTTTTGTATTTATTGCAGATTTAGTGCGCGAGTTAGACTTACCAATCGAAGTCGACTTTTTAGAAGCCTCATCCTATGGAGACGACATGGAAAGTAGTAGAGAAGTCAGAATACTTAAGGATTTAAGAGGTGCTATTGAAGGGCGCGATGTCTTAGTTGTAGAGGACATTGTGGACACCGGGCACACCATGCACCACGTCACTAGGCTTCTAAAAGGACGCAAACCATCTAAATTGCGCACTATTGCCCTACTCGACAAACCCAGCAGACGCGAGGTAGATTGCAAAGCAGACTGGACAGGCTTTGAAATATCTGACGAATTTGTTGTGGGCTATGGCATTGATTTTGCACAACGCAATCGCAATTTACCGTTTATCGGAAAAGTTCGCTTTACCTAAAAGAAATAAAAATTGGATTACCATTTTATTAAATTCGGATATAATCGGGTTTTATAAAAAAGCTATAAAACTCAAAATAATAGTGGAGAAAAATATGCAGAGTAAATTCAGTCTAAGCCTTTCCGCTTGTATCCTAATTATAATGACAACATTAGCTGGTGCAGATAACTATTCTAACTCAGAACTTAAGAAAGCTACTGCTGCAAGACATTCCCAAATGCAAATGATAGCGTATCATACAGGCTTGCTGAGTGAGATGGCAAAAGGAAGTACTGCTTATAACGCCGACCTTGCAACCGCGGCGGCTGAAAACTTAGCTACTGTCGCTTCCATGAAACGTATCACTCTTTGGTTAATCGGCTCTGAACAAGGCGCTATTGCCAAGTCTCGGGCTAAATCTGAAATTTGGAGTGATTCCATAGGATTTGAGAAAACAGCATTAGCTTTGGAAGCAGCTAGTAACGCTATGATAATTGCAGCTGGTAAGAATGTAGACACTTTGCGCACAGCTATGAGCAGCATTGGGAAAAGTTGCCAATCTTGCCACGAAAGCTACCGCGGTCCAAAAAATTGAGGTTATCTGATGGGCGCTAAGGGTTTTATCACCATTGCATTGACTGTTTGTGTTTTCGCCGCTTTTTATTTCACTCGTCCCGCCGCGCTTACTATTAGTTTTGCCTCAAACTACGCTCCTAGCACTGAAGCAGGGGCGCTAGTTTTTCATGCGGCTGGATGCGCCACTTGTCACATCGCGCCAGATGTAGAATTCTCCGAAATGCCGGAGTTGGCTGGTGGTATAGCTTTTCCGAGCCAATTCGGTACCTTTTATGCACCTAATATTTCACCACATCCTACACAGGGTATTGGAGCTTGGGACTTAGACGCTTTTGCCAATGCAGTAATGCTTGGCGTGTCTCCTGACGGACAACACTATTATCCAGCATTCCCGTATTTAGCCTACCAACACATGATAGAAAAAGATGTTGCTGACTTATTTGAGTACATTCAAACACTGCCAGCCAGCGGAACTTCCAGTGTGTCACATGATTTGATATTTCCTTTTAATATTAGGCGCGGCTTGGGTTTTTGGAAATTGGCATTTACAGACAATAAATTTGTAAAAAAAGCCACCAAAAATCCAAACATTGATCGTGGAACTTATCTAGTCGAGGGCCTTAGCCATTGTGCCGAATGCCATACACCCCGTAACGCTGCAGGAGCATTGGATAAAAGCCAGTGGATGGCGGGAGCTCCAAATTTATCTGGTAGCGGGTTAGTTCCAAATATTACTCCCGCTGTACTTGATTGGAGCGAAGCGGATTTGATAGAATATTTTACCTCAGGATTCACTCCCGAATATGACACCGCTGGTGGTAAGATGGCTGACGTAATAAATAATCTATCAAAGCTACCGCAAGAAGATAGAGAAGCAATTGCAGCATATGTGCTTGCACTAAAGCCTCTACCATAGGTTATAATCTAAACTTCTTCTATGCTCAAAAACAACTATTATACTTGGAGTCTTTGAACACGCGACTTTTGTATTGACGAACTGAGCGAATGGGATTCAGTTGTTTGTATGATCCGTCCTAACTTCCTCACTGCTGCAGATCGCCTTGAACTCTTGTCCTGTGTGAAGGGCCAACGTGAAGATCACGGAGTTGCTCGGCGCGCGAATGCACTTTTGTTGCTGGATGATAGGATGTCATGTGCCCAAATCGCAAAGGTTTTGTTTCTGGACGATGACACGGTGCGCAGCTGGCACAAGCAATATCTGGCTGAAGACTGGGAGGCCGTCGCCTACGATGGGTGGAAAGGCGGACAGTCACGGATGACGATTGCTCAAGAGGCGGCTTTATGCGAATGGCTTGAGGAACGGTTCTGCCGTTCACCGTCGCAGATCAGAGCCTATATGGGCGCAAAATTTAACATCCACTATTCTCATTCTGGCTGCATCAAGCTTTTAGTCCGCCTTGGGTTCGAGTATCACAAGCCAAAGGCGCTGGCCCCTGTGGCGAACGTTGAAAAGCAGGCTGAATTCATCGCATTTTATGAAAACCTACTGAATAACTTGCCTGCTGACGAGGCCGTATACTTCTCAGATGCCGTTCATCCGTAATATCAAAGCAAACCCAGCTATCCAGACAACATCTGGGCGTGGGCGCGTGAACATTCACGGCGCTCTGAACCTGGAAACCTTCGACGCGCCCTTCGTTGAACCAACCACCGTCGATGGTATCA